>JAABUJ010002479.1_pt1 | contig 22787 bp, 21 predicted proteins | sample 5559131 | NCBI WGS metagenome assembly JAABUJ01 (sample SAMN10711875, study PRJNA513366) | rock metagenome | isolation source: Antarctica rocks | place: Antarctica: Victoria Land, Mt New Zealand nord | collected 2016-01-07
CTTCGAAGTCCATCCCCGGCCCCACCAGTGAGATGTCTACCTGGCCCACGCCAGGATGCTCCGGCCGGAGCTGGAGCAGATCGACGGCTTCGTGGACAACGTCCGTTACCGCAGTCTGACACGGGAGGGCTGCTTACTGCTGTCCTTCCTCTCGCACCGGCCTGACTGCTTTCGGCCAAAGCCGTACAAAGTATCTGTTCAAGAGAGATCACAACTTTTCAGTCGCGTTATGCTGAGCGCCAGATCCACGGAGGTTCAACACCCGCGCTACTTTGCGTACGCCCGTGTGCCTGCCGGGCACTAGCTGCCCAACTGCACCAGAATCAAGCTAGAGTGGAAAACCGATCTTCACACGGGGGCAGTTCCAAGCCCGGGCAGCCTCGGCTACCCTGCATGTATTCAGGGAGTGTGCCGCATTGGATTTTTCGGACATCTTTGCGCGAGGCGTGTCGCTCGTCGGCGGCGGGGCGCTGTTAATGCGCCGGCTGCAACACGGCGCGCCCGAGCCGGCCTGGGGGAGCGCTCCGGCCATTCCGGAGGCGAAGCCGCAGGGTAACGTCCCAACGCTGAAGATGCCGACGGCACGGGGATGGGACGCAGGGCAGACGCCGATCGCGGCGCCGGGCCTCAAGGTCAACGCCTTTGCCGCCAAGCTCAAGCATCCGCGCTGGATCCTGGTGCTGCCGAGCGGCGACGTCTTGGTCGCGGAGGCCACGGAAGCGAGCAGGTCCGCCAGGAGTGTCTTCGACTACGCCATGGTCACCACGATGAAGCGTGCTGCAGCGATGGGCGAAAGCGCCAATCGCATCAGCCTCCTGCGCGACACGGATGGCGATGGCGTGGCGGAGACCCAGGAGGTTTTTATGGAGGGATTGCGTCAACCCTTCGGCATGGCCGTCCTGGGCAGCAATTTTTACGTCGGCAACACCGACGGCGTGGTTGTCTTTCCTTATACCGAGGGAGCGAGCCGGGTCACGGCGCCGGGCCGGAAGCTGGTCGACTTCAAACCCGGCGGCCATTGGACACGGAGCCTTCTGCCGAGCCCTGACGGCCGGAAGCTCTATGCCGGCGTCGGCTCGCTCAGCAATATCGGCGACGAGGGCTTGGAGGCCGAGGAGGGGCGTGCCGCGATCTACGAACTCGACCTCGCGACAGGCAGCAGCCGCATCTTTGCCAGCGGCCTGCGCAACCCGGTGGGCCTCGCGTGGGAGCCGTCGACCGGCGCGCTTTGGACGGTCGTCAACGAGCGCGACGGCCTTGGCGACGAGACGCCGCCCGACTATCTCACCTCGGTGCGCGATGGAGGCTTCTATGGCTGGCCCTACTGTTACTGGGGCCAGACCGTGGATGACCGGGTGCCGCACGATGCAAAGGCGGTCGCAAGCGCGCTGGTGCCGGACTATGCGCTGGGTGGGCATACCGCGTCGCTGGGCTTGTGCTGGGTTCCAGCCGGCACGCTGCCGGGATTTCCGGATGGAATGGCGATCGGGCAGCACGGGTCGTGGAATCGCAGCAAGCTGAGTGGCTACAAGCTCGTCTTCGTGCCGTTCGAGAATGGACGGCCATGCGGCCCTCCCCGAGACATCTTGTCGGGGTTCCTCAGTTCCGACGAACGCGTGTCTTACGGGCGGCCGGTGGGGGTGGCGCTCGGCGCCGACCGCCGCTCTTTGCTGATGGCGGACGACGTGGGTGACGTAATCTGGCGCGTGACGGGCAAAGACGCGGCTTAGGTGGTGCATTCGCTGGGGAATCGCCGCACCTGGCTCGTCGCGAGGTGTCGTTGGCGCCTGCGTCGTACCGGTTCCGATCGCTCCCGGTGACGTCGTTCTGGAGATCTCGAAGCTTCGGCGTTTTTCAGGTCCACGTCACTGCCTGAGGCGAGACCCGCCGGGGGTGGCTCAGCCGTGGATCAGCATGCCGCCGTTCACGTCGATCGTCGCTCCCGTGACGTAAGATGAGATGTCGGACGCCAGGAACAGGAAGGCCCCGGCGACGTCGCGCGCGTCGCCCAACCGGGCGAGGGGGATGCCTCTGATGATGTCGGCCCGCATCGTGTCAGTGAGCTTGCCGGCGGTGATATCCGTCTGAATCAGCCCGGGCGTGACGCAGTTGACACGGATGCCGTCCGGCCCGAGTTCGCGCGCCATGGCCTTGGCCAAGCCTAGAACGCCAGCCTTCGCGGCAGAATAGTGGGGACCGCCGAAGATGCCGCCGCCGCGCTGGGCCGAGACCGACGACATGCAGGCGATCGAGCCCATCCTGCGCCCGCGCATGTGCGGGATGAAGGCTTGGCTCAGGTAGAGCGTGCCCCGCAGGTTCACGTCGAGGACGAAATCGTAGTCCTCCGGCGTGACCTCCATGATCTTGACCGGCTGCGTCACGCCCGCGTTGTTGACCAGCACGTCGACCTGACCGAACGCGGCGAGCACCGCGGCCGCCGCCGTCCGCGTCGCGCCCTGCTTGGTGACGTCGCAAGCGAACCCTTTGTGCCCGGCGCCAAGCGCGGCCGCGGCCGCGTCCGATGCGGCCTGGTCTAGGTCTAGGATCGCGACGCGGGCGCCGTGCTCGGCGAACAGCCGCGCCGTCGCCATGCCGATGCCGCGCGGGCCTGCCGCCCCCGAGATGACCGCGACTCTTCCGTCAAGGAGCATGGTGCCTTCCTCGTGTTGACCCGAACTGGATGGTTCCCCCGCTTGCGCGGGGGAGTGGGATGTCCGCGACGCTCAATAGTCGCCGGCGCTGGGCGGGTAGACGCGCTTCAGCTTCGCCATCGATGCCGGGCTGTCGACGTCCTTCGCGGTGACCAGCGGCTCGGTCAGCGGCAGCTCCTTGGTTACCGGCGCGCCGTTCAGCGCGTTGTACACCTGCTGCACGCCCTCGATGCCCTGGCCTCCGGCTTCCTGCAGGAACAGGCCCTGGATCGTCCCGTCCTTGAGCAGCTTCACCGTGGTGGGGCTGCCGTCGGCCGTGGCGACGCCGACCTTGCCGACGAGGCCCAGCGTCTGCAGCACCTTCGCCGCCCCCGTGGCGGCCTCGTCATACATGCCGTAGATCGCCTTGATGTCGGGATGCGCCGTCATCAGGTCGTTGGCCTGCTCGACGGCCTCCTTGACGGTTAGGCCGTGCGTCTGCAGTACCTGGACCAGGTCGCAGCCGTCGGCCTTGAACGCCTGCTGCGCGCCCTTGAGGTACTTCTGCGCGTTCTCGCGATCCTGCGGCAGCGAGAGCATTCCGACCTTGTTGCCGCCCCGCTCCTTGGCGAGTCCGCAGACGAACTTGCCCTCCTGTTCGCCGGCTTCCGTATTGTTGGCCGTCACCGACGAGGTGTAGTCCGTCTGCCCCGGCTGCGGGCCGATGCCGGTGAAGGCGACCGGGATGTGCTTCTCCTTGAGCAGGCGCAGCACCGGCGGCGTCGAGGTGGAGCTGACCGGGCCCATGACGACGGCATCTACGCCCTTGGTCAACGCGGTGCGGATGTTGGTCATCTGCTCCGTCGGCGAATTGTGCGAGTCCATCTCCAAGTAGTTCATGCCGAGTTCGGCGGCCTTGGTCTTGGCGCCGTACGCGACCCATTGCCAGTACGAGATGTCGAGCGAGGGCGCGAGATAGACGACGGTGTACCTCTTGGTTTGAGCCTGCGCGTGGCCGGGCGACGCCGTCAAAGCCAAGGCCGCCGAGCCGGCGAGCAGCTGCCGAAGATGCCGTGATGGCATGGTGTTTCCCCTATCTTCTTGTTGCGGCAAGTCGCGTCAGCCGCGCGACTTGGCGGCGCGGTCGATGAGGACCGCGACGAGGATGACAAGGCCAGTCACAGAACCCTGCCAGAAGCTGTTGATGCCGATCAGGTTCACGCCGTTCTGGATCACCGTAATCATGATGGCGCCAAGCAGCGCGCCGACCGCCGACCCGGTGCCGCCGAACAGGCTGGCACCCCCGATCACGCAGGCGGCGATCGCCTGCAGCATCATGTTGGACCCCGAGGTCGCCTCGGCGTTGCTGATGTAGGACAGGCTCAGCAGGCTCGCGAAGGCCGCGAACAGGCCTGAGATCACGTAGGCGCCGCAGCGGGTCGAGCGGACCGGGATGCCGAGCAGGCGCGCCGCTCGGTCGTTGCTGCCGATCGCATAGACCCAGCGCCCGAGCACGAGCTTGCGCAGCGCCCACTCGACCACAACGACGCCGACGACGCAGAACAGCACGTAGTTGGTGATGCCCGGCACCAGCGCGCCGCTGTTCAGCGTCCACAGGTCGGGGTCGAGGATGGCGATCGAATGGCCGTCGGTGATGACGAAAGCAAGGCTGCCCGCCACTGCGTAGCTGATCAGCGTGACCACGAATGGCGCCAGGCCGACCAGCGTCACCAGCAGGCCGTTGAACAGACCGACCCCGGCGCCGACCAGCAGGCCGACGAGGCAGGCGACCGGCCAAGGCAGCCCACCCGACAGCGCCAGGCCGCTGACCATGCCGGCGAGCGAGAAGGTCGATCCGACGGACAGGTCGATGCCGCCGGTGATCACCACCAGCAGCTCGCCGAGCGCCATGATGACGAGGGGGGCGGCGGCCTGGGCGATGTTGGCGACGTTGCCGCCGCTGAACACCGCCGGCGACCAGATGCTGACAATGGCGTCGATGAGCAGGATCGCCGCCGCCGTTGCGATCTCCGACCGATAACGCCGGAGCGTGCGAGGCACGAAACCCGCGCGGCTTGGGACCTCGAACGGCGCCGTTGCCACGGCCGGGGTCTGCCCGTCCATCGGATCAGGCCGCCATGCCGGTCGCGTGGGCCAGGGCCAACTCGCTCAGCGCGGGCCGCTCTACCAGGCTGCCTGGAGCGCCGTGCAGGCCGAAGCAGATCACGCGGTCGCAGATCTCGGCCAGCTCGGAGAACTCGGTCGACCACCACACGACAATCGTCCCCGCGTCCGCGACCTGCCGGATGATGGCATAGATCTCCCGCTTGGTGCCGATGTCGACGCCGCGCGTGGGTTCCTCCAACGCCAGGATCTTCGGCGCGGCGTCGAGCCAGCGGGCCAGGAGCAGCTTCTGCTGCGTCCCGCCGCTCAGCGTCTGCGGCAGCGCGTCGACGGAGCTTGCCTTGATCGACAAGCGCTTGAGCGCCTCGTTGGTCCGCTTCAGCTCGTCGCCGGCGGCCAGCAGCCGGCGCCGGGCGACACGCGCGCCCGCCACCACGTTGTCCAGGATCGGCAGCGTCGACAGGATGCCTTTCTCGGCCCGATCACCCGAGACATAGCCCACGCCCCGGCGAACCGCCTCGGCGGGGCTGGCCACGCGCCACGGCACGCCGTCAAGCGCAAGCTCCCAGGTCCGCGACGGCGTGGCGCCAACCAGGCCGTCGAGCAGGTCGGTGGGACCGTCCGGGGCACCGGCGAGGCCGAGCACATCGCCCGGCGCGACGTTGACCGTGAGGTCGCCGTGACGCAGCGACAGCGTCGCCCTCGCCGCTGATCGCACGCGGATCGCCGCCGCCGCCGCGCGGGCCTGACCCATCGCCTCAACGATGGCGCCGTCGTCGAAAGTCGCGAGAGGCTGGTGGTCGATCACCGTCCGCCCGTCACGCATGATGGTGCAGACCTCGGCCACCGCGCGTATCTCGTTCATGCGGTGCGAGACGAGCAGGGTGCTGATCCCCTCCTGGATCGCGAGCCGCCGCAGCACGGCGAACAGGCGCTCGCTTTCGGCAAAGCTGAGGTTCGCCGTCGGTTCGTCGAGCAGCAGCAGCCGCGCGCCCGAACTCAGCGCGCGGGCGATCTCGACAAGCTGGCGTTGATGCAGGTCGAGCGAGCCGACCGGCTTGCCCAGGATGTGGCGCGCCAAAGCGAGATCGATGATGGCCAGGGCTTCGGCCGCCTCGCGCCATTGCGCGGCGGCGCGCACAACTCCCAAACCGTTGCGGCGATGTGGCAGGCAGATGTTCTCGGCGACGGTCAGGTGCGGCAGCAAAGCGAGTTCCTGGAACACGACCGCAATCGTGCCTGCTGCAAATCTGTCCGTCCCATCCACCAGCACTTGGCCGGCATCGGCGGCCAGCACGCCGGAGACGATGCGGATCAGGGTCGATTTGCCGGCGCCGTTGCCGCCGAGCAGCGCGTGGATCTCGCCCGGACGCACCCGCAGGTTGGCCTTCTTCAGGACCGGCATCCCGCCGAAGCGCTTTTCGATGTCGCTTGCTTCGAGGACGAACCCGCCCGGCATCGATGCGGCGCCAAGCCCCATCACGACCTTCCCCATATCGCCGGCCCCAACTCGCCGGCCCCAACTCGCCGGCCCCAACTCGCCGGAACGTGCCGTTCCTTAAGGGCAAGGTGGGGAAAACGCCGCAACCGGGCAAACGAAATGTTTGCGTGAGAAGGTGAGCGCCGCTCACCCGTCGAGCGGCTGCCCCAGTTCGGCGCACAGCCATGCGGCGAACACCTGCACCGTCCGCCGACGCTGCGCGGCAGGCGGATAGACCAGGTGGTGGCCGACATAGCGGACATTCTCCGCGCCCTCCAGCAGCGGTGCCACGACACGCCCGCTGGCCAGCTCCCGCTCGGCGAGGCGGGTCGATTCGAGTGCCACGCCAAGACCGTCTGCCGCCGCTGCGATGGCCAGGAAACTCCGGTCGAACCGCATCCCGCTGCCCTGCGAGCTGGGCGGCCGAATGCCGTTGGCGCCGAACCAGTCGGGCCAGCGCACCAGCTTGCGGTCGCTCTGGATCAGCACGAGATCCAGGAGGTCGGCGGCCTGGCGGAGCTGGTGGGCCATCTCCGGCGCGCATATCGGGGTGACGGTCTCCTCGCCGAGCGGGACGACGATCCGCCCTTCGGCGCGCGGCCTGCCATAGACGATGTCCGCATCGAAGTCGTCGCTGACGAAAACGGCGTAATCGGTGCCGGCGGCGAGCCTGACGCTGATCTCCCGATGCGCCGCCAGGAACCCCGGCAGGCGGGGCGACAGCCACTGCGCTGCGAAGCTTGGCGCGCAATGCAGGCGAAGCAGCTGCGGGCCGCGGTTGGTCACCGCCTCGACCCCGCGCCGCAGCTCCTCGAACGCGTTGCCCACATGCCGCATCAGCTGTTCGCCGTCCGCGCTGAGTCGGATGGCGCGCCCTTCACGTTCGAACAGCGGGGTTCCGAGCGATCGTTCGAGGTTGGCGATGGCATGGCTGATGGCACTCGGCGACAGGCTGAGCTCCTCGGCCGCGCTCCGAAACGAGCCGTTGCGGGCGGCGGCCTCAAAGGCGCGGATGGCCGAAAGGGAGACGTTCCTGAGCATGGCTCAGTTGAACCAAATTCATTGATAGTTGCAAACTTTGCAATTGTCCGACGCCACTTCGGAACCGAAGCTGATGCCCAATCAAGAACGGCGCTCGCGATATGGCGGGCCGGACGGGGGGACGCGCGTCGATGGAAAGCCTGGGCTCGTCGTCGAGCCACACGACCAACGTGAGTCTGGCCGAGCGCGCCTATCGCATCCGGCGCAACGCGCTGCGCATGGGCGAGGTCCAGGGACAGGGCTACATCGCCCAGGCTCTCGGCATCGCGGACGTCCTGGCGGTGTCGTACTTCCACGCCATGACCTATCGTCCGGCCGAGCCGGAATGGGAGGGGCGCGACCGGTTCCTGCTGTCGATCGGCCACTACGCCATCGCGCTTTACGCGGCCCTGATCGAGGCCGGGGTGGTTCCCGACGACGAGCTTGAGACCTACGGCTCCGACGACAGCCGCCTGCCGATGTCGGGCATGGCCGGCTACACGCCCGGCATGGAGGTGAGCGGCGGCTCGCTCGGGCAGGGCCTGCCGATCGCCATCGGCGTCGCGCTGGGGCTGAAGCGCAAGCAGTCCAGGAACTTCGTCTACGCCATGTTCTCGGACGGCGAGCTGGACGAGGGTTCGACCTGGGAGGCGGCGATGTCGGCAGGCAGCCACAAGCTCGACAACCTGATCGGCATCGTCGACGTGAACAACATGCAGGCCGACGGCCCCTCGACCGGCGTGCTCGACTTCGAGCCGCTGGCACCGAAGTTCGAGGCGTTCGGCTGGTTCGTGCAGCGCGTCGACGGCAACGACATCGCGGCCCTGGCCGCGGCGTTCGACGCGGCGCGGGGCAGGGAGGCCAGGCAGCCCCGCCTGGTGATCTGCGACACAAGGATGGGCAAGGGCGTGCCGTTCCTGGAGGAACGCGAGCGCAACCATTTCCTGCGGGTCGAACCCGACGAATGGCGCCGGGCCCTGGACATTCTCGATGCGGCGAGGCCGGCCTGATGCGTGACAAATACCAGCGCCCCGCGCCGCGGCCGGTCGGGGAGCGCCTCAAGACCTCGGCGATGATCGCCTCCATCGCCGGCGCGGACCACCCGACCCGGCCCGCCCCGTTCGGCAACGCGCTGGTCAGCCTCGCCAAGGACCGGCCGGAGATCCTTGGGCTTACCGCCGACCTGGCGAAATACACCGACCTGCACGTCTTCGCGCAGGCCTACCCCGACCGCTTCTACCAGATGGGCATGGCCGAACAGCTCCTCATGGGAGCCTCCGCCGGGCTTGCGCGCGAAGGCTTCATGCCGTTCGCCACGACATATGCCGTGTTCGCGTCGCGCCGGGCCTACGACTTCATCTTCATGGCGATCGCCGAGGAGAACCTGAATGTAAAGATCGTCTGCGCGCTGCCGGGGCTGACCACCGGCTATGGCCCGAGCCACCAGGCGACGGAAGACCTTGCGATCTTCCGCGGCATGCCGAACCTCACGATCGTCGATCCCTGCGACGCGCTCGACATCGAGCAGGCGGTGCCCGCCATCGCGGCGCACCGGGGTCCGGTCTACATGCGCCTGTTGCGCGGCAACGTCCCGCTCGTGCTCGACGCATACGACTACACGTTCGAGCTGGGCCGCGCCAAGCGTCTCGTCGACGGGTCGGACGTGCTGTTCATCGCAACCGGGCTGATGACCATGCGGGCGCTCGAAGCCGCCAAGGCCCTGTCCGCCGACCACGTCGGCGCGGCGGTCCTGCACGTGCCGACGATCAAGCCGCTCGACACCCAGACGATCCTGGCCGAGGCGCGCAAAGGCGGCCGGCTCGTGGTGGTCGCGGAGAACCACAGCGTGGTGGGCGGCCTCGGCGAGGCGGTCGCGGGCCTGCTGATGCGCAACGGCGTCAGCGTCCCCTTCCGACAGATCGGCCTGCCCGACGCGTTCCTGGACGCGGGCGCGCTGCCGACCCTGCACGATCGCTACGGGCTGTCCACGACGGCGGTGACCAGATCCGTCAAGGAATGGCTGTAGCGGCCCAACCCGCCCCGAACGAACGCCCACCACGTCGCGGGCATTGGAGGACACCATGGCTCACACCCTCTCCGCGACCGGCATCGGCGCGCCCGAAGGTCCTGTCAGCCTCTCGGACGGCTCGATGTACGTCACCGAGATGTCGGCGGCGACGAGCTGCATCACCAGGCTTGATCAGCAGGGTCGGCGGACCGTCGTCAAGAAAACCGGCGGCCGGCCCAACGGGCTCGCCATCGACGGCGAGGGTCTGCTCTGGATCGCCGAGGCCGGGCTTCGGGCGGTGATCTGCATCGCGCCGGACGGCCGCGAGGTCCTGCGCATCGAGGGCGACGAGCATGGGGGCTTCCTGTTCCCGAACGACTTGGCCTTCGGTCCAGACGGGCATCTCTACCTCACCGACTCTGGCTTGGCGGTCGAAGACTTCCTTGACGGCCAGACGCTTGTCGAGGGGTTCCGGCAGCTTCCCTGGGACGGCCGCGTCTACGAGATCGACCCGAAGGCCGGCAAAGTCGTCCGCCGGATCGACAGCGGCATCGACTTCACCAACGGCATCGCCTTCGACGCGGGCAACGTGCTCTACGCCAACGCGTCGCTTCCCGGCGAGGTGTACCGATACGATGTCTTCGGACCGGGGACGCCGCGGCGCGAGCTGTTCGGCCGCGTCCTGCAGCCCGACGACCAGACCGGCTTCAAGGGGCCGGACGGCATGAAGTTCGGCGCCGACGGGCGGCTGTACTGCACGGTCTACAATCAGCAGAACATCACCGTGCTCGATCAGGCCGGCGCGGTGGCCGAGCGGCTACGGCTGGATGGACCGTGCCCGACCAACTGCGCGTTCGCGCTCACCGGCACCACGCTGCTTGTCACCGAGGTCGGCAAGGGTCAGGTGGAAGCGGTGCCGGTCGCGTGCACCGGTCTGCCGCTGCACCGGCCGAAGCTGGGACTGGCCTGACCTGCCGCAGCCACAAACGTTCAAGGGAAGACAATGATGAACCGTCGCCAAGTCCTGCAATCGGCCGGCGCCCTGGCCGCCATCGGCTCGCTGGACCGCATCCGCCCGGCCTATGCGGCGACGCCGACCATGACCACCGTCTGCAAGATCATCGGCGTTCCCTATTTCTCGCTGCTGCAGGAAGGTCTCGCCGCGGCCGGCCAGCAGTTCGGCATCGCGTCGGACATGATCGGCCCCGCCCACGTCGACCCCGCCCAGCAGGTCCGCCTGGTCGAGGACACGATCGCCAAGAAGGTCGACGTGCTCGGCCTCATCCCGCTCGACGTGAAGGTGCTGGCACCCGTGGTCAAGCGGGCCCGCGACGCCGGCATCATCGTCATCACCCAGGAAGGCCCCGACATGGAAGGCCGCAACTGGGATGTCGAGATGGTCGACAGCACCGCCTTCGGCGAGGAAATGATGAAGTCGCTTGCCCGCCAAATGGACGAGAAGGGCGACTACATCTGCATCGTCGGCACCCTCACGACGCCGCTGCACAATCTCTGGTGCGACGCCGCGATCGCCTACCAGAAGAAGACCTATCCGAACATGCGGCTCGCCACCGACCGCTTCGCCGGCGCGGACGAGATCGACACCACCGAGCAGGTCGTCCGCAACGCGCTACAGGCCTATCCGGACCTTCGGGGGGTCATCGGTTTCGGCTCGAACGGCCCGATCGGCGCTGGCAACGTGGTCCGCCAGCGCCACCTGCAAAGCAAGCTCGCGGTGACCGGCTTTGCGTTGCCCTCCCAGGCCAAGCCGCTGATCGAGGCGGGGGCGCTGAAGGAAGCCTTCCTGTGGAGTCCCAAGGAGGTCGGCGAAGCCCTTGTCGCGGTCGCCAGCCTCGTGCTCAAAACGGCCGACTTCAAGTCCGGCATGGACATTCCCGGCATCGGCAAGGCCGCCGTCGATCCGGACAAGAGGATCATCAGCGTGTCCCGCATGCTGGTCCTCAACAAGCAGACGCTGCCCGAACTGCTGAAGCTCGGCATCTAGGACCGGCGGCCGGCGCGCCGCGCACCATGCCCAGCTTCCTCGAACTCCGGGGTATTTCGAAGCGGTTCGGCGGCGTTCGCGCGCTGCACGGCATCGACATGGACGTGGCGGGCGGCGAGGTGCACTGCCTGGCCGGCGAGAACGGGTCCGGCAAGTCGACGCTGATCAAGATCATCTCCGGCGTGCAGCCGCCCGAGGCGGGCGGCCGCATCCTGATCGACGGGCAGCAATGCACCAGCCTGACCCCGGCGGAGAGCATCCGCCGCGGCATCCAGGTGATCTACCAGGACCTTTCGCTGTTCCCGAACCTGACCGTCGCCGAGAACATCGCGGTGGAGCGGCACCACGGCCTGCATCTGCTGCGCTGGAAGGCGATCCGGCGCACCGCGGAGGCGGCGCTCGAGCGCGTCGGCGTGTCGCTCGACCCAGCCGCGTTCGTCGCCGACCTGTCGATAGCGCAGCGGCAGCTTGTCGCCATCTGCCGCGCCATGGCCAACGACGCGCGCCTGGTCATCATGGACGAGCCCACGGCCTCGCTGACCCGGCACGAGGTCGACGCCTTGCTGGCCTTGACGCTGGAACTCAAGCGCCGGTCGGTGGCCGTCGTTTTCGTTAGCCACCGGCTGGACGAGGTGCTGGAGATCGCCGAACGCGTCACCGTGCTCCGCAACGGCGAGAAATGCGGCACGTTCGACGCGAAAGGCATGACCGACCACCGCCTGGTCGAGCTGATGACGGGCAAGTCCTTCGAGCAGCGTCCGATCGAGACGGATCTCGGGGCCGCGCCGACCGTGCTCGATGTCCGCGGCCTGTCGCGCGCCGGCAACTACGCGAACGTGTCCCTCTCGGTCAGGAAGGGCGAGATCCTCGGCATCACCGGCCGGCTCGGTTCCGGCCGCACCGAGCTGGCACTCTCGCTGTTCGGCATGAACCCTCCGGACGCCGGCGACATCCGCATGCACGGGCGCCCGCTGCAGCTCCGGTCGAACCGCGAGGCGATCGGCAACGGGATCGCCTACGTGTCGGAGGACCGGCTGTCGCTCGGGCTGGTCATGGCGCAGCCGATCTCCTCCAACATCGCGCTGACCGTGCTCGACCGCCTGTCCGGCCGCCTCGGTTTCGTGGAAAGCGACCGCCGGCGCAGCCTGGTGCGGCGATGGCTCGACGGTCTCGGCATCAAGGTGGCCGACCCGGACAACCCGGTCGGCACGCTGTCGGGCGGAAACCAGCAGCGCGTGGTGCTGGCCAAGTGGCTCGCCACCAAGCCGAGCCTGCTCATCCTCGACAGCCCGACCGTCGGCGTCGACATCGGCGCCAAGGACGGCATCTACCGCATCGTCCGGCAGCTGGCGCAGGACGGGTTGGCGGTGATCATGATCTCCGACGAGATCCCCGAGGTCTACTGTCACGCGCACCGGGTCCTGGTGATGCGGGAAGGCCTGATCGTGGGCGAATACGAGCCGCTCAAGGTCACCGAAACCGCCCTCCGCGAGGCCGTCGATGCATGAGTCCCTGCGCCGGTTCGGCCGCACGCACGAGGCGCGGCTGCTCATCGTCATCGTCGTGTTCTTCCTGTTCCTGTCGATCGTCACGAAGAACTTCTTCACGCTGCAGAACGCGATCGACCTGCTGACCTCGTACGCCTTCCCAGGCATGCTGGCCGCGGGCCTCCTGGTGGTCCTGGTCGCGGGCGGCCTCGACATCTCCTTCACGGCCGTCGCCTCCATCGCACAATACCTCGCCGTGATGGTGGTCAGCCGATACGACATGGGATGGCCCGGGCTGTTCGCGGTCGCCCTGGCCGCCGGCACGCTCCTGGGGATGGTCAACGCCCTGCTGGTGACCGGGCTGCGCATCGCAAGCATCATCGTGACCATCGCGATGCTGAACGTCTATTTCGGCGCGCTGATGTTCCTGACCGGCGGCAACCCGATCAACACCTTGCCCGACTGGTACATCGATGGCTTGTCCTGGGTGGTCGGCGCCGATGCCCACGGCAACCCGTACATCCTCAACATGCAGATGCTCGGGCTCGTGCTGAGCTTCGTGCTGACCTGGGCACTGCTAAACCGCACCAGCGTGGGCCGCCAGCTCCGCGCCCTCGGCGGCAACCCCGAGGCTGCCAAGCGGGTCGGCTTCAACGTGCTCAGGCTCAACCTGGTCGCCTACGGCTACATGGGCTTCTGCGCCGGCCTGGCGTCGCTGGTGCAGGCGCAGGTTGCCGGCTCCGTCGTCCCGAACGCGTTGGTCGGCCGCGAACTCGACGTGCTTGCGGCCGTGGTCCTGGGCGGCGCCAGCCTCGCCGGCGGCACCGGGACCGTGCTCGGCACCATCCTGGGCCTGGCACTGCTGGCGATGCTGCAGAACGGGCTGATCCTGCTCGGGGTCTCCTCGTTCTGGACGCAGTGCTTCACCGGCATCGTCTTCCTGGCGGCGGTGGCGATGATCTCCTGGGAGCGTCGCCGGCAGCGGTTTGCGACGCGGCGCCTGATCGGAGCCACGTCATGAGCGATGCCGCGTTGCCGGTGCGGAGCTGGGCGCCGCGGATCGGGCCGGTGAACCGCCGCCTGATCCTGCTGCTCGCGGGACTGCTGGCGGTGTTCGGCCTGATGCTGGGCGACCGGCTGTTCACCGGCGCCTCGCTGCGGTCGATGGCGTTCCAGTTGCCCGAACTCGGCATCCTGTCGCTTGCCATGATGGTCCCGCTGCTGTCGGGGGGACTCGACTTGTCCATCATCAGCACCGCGAACCTCGTCGCCCTCACCGTCGCCTTCGTCTTCAAGTCGGTGGTGCCGGCCGATCCCGGCGCCGCCTGGGTTGCCTGGCAGATCGCCGCCATCCTGGCCGGCCTTGGGCTGGCGGTGGTGATCGGCGCCGTCAACGGCCTGCTGATCGCCTATCTCGAGGTCTCACCGATCCTGACCACGCTGGGGACGATGACGCTCATCAAGGGCATCAGCATCGGCCTCACCCATGGCGAGGTGCTGTCGAGCTTCCCGGCGCCGATCGTCTACATCGGCAACGGCTCGATCGCCCGCGTGCCGGTCGTGGTGCTGATCTTCGTCGCCGTGGCCGCGGTGATGGCGCTGATGCTGAACCGCACGCCGTTCGGCCAGACGCTCCACATGCTCGGCTCGAACGAGGTGGCGACGCGCTACTCGGGCGTCGACACGCGGCGGATGCTGGTCCGCGTCTACGTGCTGTCGAGCCTGCTTGCCGCCATCGCCGGCATCGTGATGATGGCTCGCTTCAACTCGGCCAACGCGGCCTATGGCGAGAGCTACCTGCTCGTCACGATCCTGGCCGCCGTGCTCGGCGGCGTGTCGCCGTCGGGCGGCTTCGGCAAGGTGCCGGGCCTGGTGCTCGCTTTGGTCATCCTTCAGCTCATCTCGACCGCGTTCAACCTGCTGAACTTCAGCCAGTTCCTAACGCTGGGGATCTGGGGCGGCACGCTGATCGCGGTTGCCGCCGTCGCCCGGTTGCGCGACGTCTTTGGTTCTTCCTGAGGTCCATTATGCCCCGTTTCGACAACAAGGTCGTCATCATCACCGCCGCTGCGTCGGGCATCGGGCTTGCGGCGGCCCGGCGTTTCGCCGCCGAGGGCGCCACGCTGTCCCTGTCGGACATCGACCTTGCCACGCTCCAGACCCATGCGGCGGCCTTGAGCCTGCCCGAAAGCCGCCTTCGCGTGAGCCGCGTCGACGTCTCCAAGGCGACCGAGATCGAGGCGCTCGTGGCCGACACGGTGGCGGCATTCGGGGGTCTCGACGTGCTGGTCAACAACGCCGGCGTCGGCGCCTTCGGCTATGTCACCGAGATCACGCCGGAAGTGTGGGACCGGGTGATCGCGACCACGCTCAGCTCGGTCTTCTACGCCAGCCGGGCGGCGCTGCCCCACCTCATCGCGCGCAGGGGCAACATCGTGAACACCGCGTCCATTTCCGGCCTGGTCGCCGACGTCGGCTTCGCGGCGTACAACGCAGCCAAGGGCGGCGTGGTCAACCTCACCCGCGCGATGGCGATCGACCACGCGTCCGACGGCATCCGCGTCAACGCGGTCTGCCCCGGTGTCACGGAGGCCGGGTCCACGGCCTGGATGCGAGCGCACCCGGCGATCATGCAGGGCTTCGAGGACCGACTGCCGATGGGCCGGATGGGGCGGCCGGACGAGATGGCGGGCGCGATCGTCTTCCTCGCCTCCGACGACGCGACCTACATCACGGGTATCAACCTCGTGGTCGACGGCGGCCTCACCGCAGGCACCGGCCAGCCGGCGTTCCGCAAGCTCACCGACAAGACGGGATCGGACGCGTTCGCCTGACGTTTGAACCGAGCATTGCCAGGACCGGGAGGAACGATGTCGGATCGAGAGCACGCCAAACGGCTCGGTGCCGAGTATTTCCAGGCGTTCGTCAAAGGTGACACGGCGTGGTGGCGCGAGGATGTCTCGCCCGACTTCAGGCGTCACGATCCCGCGCTCCTACACGAGGTGGTCTGACCCGCCGGCCTGCAGCGCCATCATGACGCCCTTCCAATGGACCCACGACGGGATTCGACCCCGAACCGATGTTCGGGGCAAACTCGGCGCAGTGGATTTATCCGTGACTCCTCAGCTGCGTCACGTTCGAATCATCTCCGGCTTTGGCGAAAATGGCCAAAGTCGAGCCAAGTGCCGAACAGTACAAGTGCAACAAAGTCGACAGCGCCCATCGTGCTGCGAAGACGCCGTTGCGCCGCGCCCGGCTTCGGTTGTAAAATCTACTCTAGCGTTGGATCAAAATCCGCAAGGAAGGAATCGTCGATGGGAGGTCCGTCCGTACGACGTCCACCGCCTCCGGAGAAATACATTGTCGGACGCCCGTCCGATGTGCCCGAAGGCCGCCACATCATCGTGGCCGTGGGCCGCCGCGAGATCGGCATCTTCCGGCTGGGCGACCAGTTCTACGCCCTGCTGAACCGTTGCCCGCATCTGGGCGGCCCTCTCTGCGCCGGGCAGGTGGTGACGGACGTGGTGGCGCCCGTGCCGGGCGATGTCCGGTCCAGTCCCGACCGGACTTTCGTGACCTGCCCCTGGCACAATTGGGAGTTCGACATCAGGACCGGGCAGTCCTATTGGAACGCGCGCCTGCGCGCCTTGCCGTTCCGGGTGGCCGTGGAAGACGGGGGGACGGTGGCGTCCTCTCTCGAAAGCGCCAGCGCCGAACGCATCGCCGGGCCATATATGGCGGAAACCGTCCCCGTCACAGTCGAAGACCAGTACCTCGTCGTGAGCCTGCGCCCGGCGAAAACGGTTGCGGAGGCCGAAGCATGACCACCGCTCTGCTGGAGGACATGACCCGCAACCAGCTCTGGCCCGGCGCGGTGATCGACTGCGACGTGCACGCAGCCGTGCCGTCGCTCGAGGCGCTGTTCCCTTATCAGGACAGGGTGTGGGTGGAGGCGGCACGGGAGCGCGGCTATCGGGGGCCGGCAGGGCTTGCGCTCACCTATCCTCCGCTGCTGCCCACCACGGCGCGCCCGGAGTGGCGGTCCGACGACGGCAGCGTTCCGGCCTCGGAGCTGGGGCAGTTACGCAGACACATCCTGGACCCTTGGCGTGTCGAGCGGGCGATCCTGAACTGCTACTACGCCATCGACAGCCTGCGCCATCCCGACTGGGCCATCGCCGTGGCGCGGTCGGTAAACGATTGGATCGTCGATCAATGGCTGGACAAGGAGAAACGGCTGGCCGCGTCGCTCGTCATTCCCGCCCGCGACCCGGCTGCCGCCGCCGCGGAGATCGATCGGGTCGGCAGGCACCCGGGCTTCGTGCAGGTGCTGCTGCCCGTGCGGTCCGAGCGCCTGTACGGCCAGCGCGTGTTCTGGCCGCTGTTCGAGGCCATCGAGCGCAACGGGCTGGTGGCCGGGCTGCATTGGGGCGGCCTCGCGGAGCATGGCCCGACGCCCACGGGGTACGCGTCCTGGTATGTCGAGGAATATGCGGAGGAGCCGCAGGTCTTCGCCGCCCAACTGACTAGCATGGTTGTGGAAGGCTTGTTCCAGAAATTCCCGGGCCTGCGCGTCTCCATGCTGGAAAGCGGGTTCACCTGGCTGCCGACCTGGGCCTGGAACCTGAACAAGAAATGGAAGGGCCTGCGCCGCGAGTTCCCCTGGGTGGACCGGCTGCCGTCCGACATCGTCCGCGACCATTTCCGCTTCTCGATCGCGCCCGCCGACATGGGCCCGCCGGAGCAGATGCAGAGGATCCTGGGCTGGCTCGGCACCGACGACATCCTGATGTACGCAAGCGACTATCCGCACCTCCATACGGACGACCTCGGGATGTTGCTGGGGCTGATGCCGGATGCCATGCGCGCCAACGTGATGGCGGAAACGGCCCGGCGCTGGTACCGCTTTCCGCAACAGGGCTGATACGAACAGGAGGCTGGGATGGACGGCACAGCAGCGTTGGACACCGCGTCAGTGGCCGAAAGGCTTGCCATTATCGACGCCGACTTCCATCCCATGCCGACGCCGGCGGACCCACAGGTCGCCGAGCACATGTCGCGGCGCTGGCTGGACTACATCGCCAAATATGGCATGGGGCACAGCTACTCCGGCCTTTATGCCCCGGCGCAGCGCGAGTTCACCCACCGGCTCGACGCGCTGAAGGATAACCGCGTGGGCATCGACCCGATCTGGGCGCGCGACCAGGTGCTGGACGCGTTCGACATGAGCGCCGCAGTGCTGACCTGCCCGCAATCCTACATCCTGAATTCCGGTGGCAACATGCCGGAGGACCTGTCGCGGGAGCTGGCGCGCGCCTTCAACAACGCGCTCGCCTATACCTGGATGGCGGCGGACCCGCGCTACCACGCCGCCATCGTGGTGCCACGGGACATGCCGGGCGCGGTAGGCGAGATCCGGCGCTGCAAGGAAGGCGAGCATGGCGACCGCTTCGTGTCCGTGCTGATGTCCCCCGCCGGGCAGGAGCCGATGGGCCGGCAGCGCTACTGGGACATCTTCGAGGCTTGCACGCACTACGACATTCCCGTGACCTTCCACGTGCCCGGCATGGGCCGGCAGATCACCGGCGCAGGCAACACGAACTTCTACGGCGAGATGCACATGAATTTCGCATCCCTGCCCATGACGCTGCTGCCCAGCCTGATCTTCGAGGGCGTGTTCGACCGTTTTCCGACCCTGAAGGTCGCGCTGATCGAGTTGGGCTGGTCCTGGGCGGTGCCTTACTCGTGGCGGCTGGACGCGGCCTGGGCCAAGCTGCGCGACGAGGTGCCGCATCTGGCCCGCATGCCGTCCGAGTACCTGCGGGAGCATGTCTGGTTCACCACCCAGCCCATCGAGGAGCCGGAGCGGCGCGAGGACACAGAATCGGTCTATGCCATGTTCGAGGAGGCCGGGTTCGGCGAGAAGCTGATGTTCTCCTCGGACTACCCGCACTGGGACTTCGACTCGCCCTACAAGTCGGTGCCAGCCGGTTTCCCCATCGAGCGCCGGCGGCGGATGCTGGGACGGAACGCCAGCGCGCTGTTCAAGATCCCGCTGCGCCCGGGGTCCGGCATCCTCGCCACGGCGCTGGACGGTTGATGCAGGGCTGACCCGGCGATCAGCGCCTTGGCCAGATCGGCTTGGCCACCGCACGATCCTCCGGGAATATCGTGACCGGGACGCCGCCCTGCCACTGCACGATCACCAGAGACGCGCCGACCCGGCGCCCGCGCCCGTCGAACTGCACCCGGCCGCCCGGGAATAGCCCCGCCGTCCCCGTCGTGCTGTCCATCGCCTTGATCGCGGCGTTCACCTTGTCGCGGTCGGCCGACCCGGCCGCCTCCACCGCGTCCCGCAGCATCATCATGTGGGCGTAGTTCGACAGGCTGTCCTGGGTGATCCACGGCTCGCCGGAGCGCGCCGCGAATTCGGCGGACAGCGCTTCCATCCCTTTCAGGCCCCAGGTGGCGGTGATGAACATCACGCCCTCCAGGATGTCCGGACCCACCACCTTCAGCAGGTCGGGCGAACCCATTGGGCCGCCGTTGTTGACGGAGGGCAGCCGCCCCTTGCCGAGGCCGATCTCGTTCATCTTCTCAAGCGTCAGCTTGATGTCGGGCACGGAGGTCGGCAGCAGCAATAACAGGTCCGGACGGGCGCTGCGCACCCGTTGCATCACCGGGCCGGCGTCGGACAGCGGCGGCGTGAAGGTCTCGTCCACCACGATCTGCAGGCCGAGCTTCTCCGCCCCGCCCGCCCGCACCCCTTTGGTGAAGTTCACCGGGGAGGCGGTATTGTCCATGACGATGCCGAGCCTCTTTGGCTCCTTGCCCGTGGCGGACTTGGCCAATTGCAGCAGCGTCGGCAGCGCCGCGGCGGCCTGCTGCTCGGCGGTGGGCGAGGTCTGGTACACGTAGCGGAAGCCGCGATTGGTGATGGCGTCGGCGTAGGACAGGGTGAACCACGGCACGCCCGCCCGCTCCGTCACCTCCGTGACCGCGAGGGTGAAGGAGCTGACATAGGCGCCCGCGCCGCCGACCAGCGCCGGCTCGTTCGACAGCAGCCGCTCCGCCGCGTTCTTCGCCTTCTCCGGCGAGTCGCCGCAGTCGCCCACCGCGAGCCGCACGCGGGCGCCGCCCAGAGCTTTGATGCCGCCCGCCTTGTTGATGTCGTCCACCGCCATTTCCGCGCCCTTGCGCGACAAGTCGCCGGACTTCGCCCAGGCGCCGGTGAGCGGGGTGACGAGGCCGAACACGACCTCCTTTGCGGCTTCCTGCGAGGATGCCGCCCGAGGCATCGCGCCGGCGGCACCAGCCAGGCCGGCGAGCCGGGCCAACTGGCGGCGGGTCATGGTCATAGGGGGCGTCCTCCGTGCTTCGTTCAGATGCCGAGATAGGCTTGGCGCAGGCGGTCGGGCGACAGGTCCGCGGCCGGGCCGTCCAGCACCACCCGGCCGCTCTCCAGCACGTAGCCGCGGTCGCATTGCTCCAGGGCGTCGGTGACGCGCTGCTCCACCAGCAGGATCGTCATGCCGCCCTCCGCCCGGATCTGGCGCACGGCGTCGAAAATCGTGTCCGCCATCGACGGCGAAAGGCCCATGGACGGCTCGTCCAGCATCAGCAGCTTCGGGCAGGAGGCGAGCGCACGGCCGATCGCCAGCATCTGCTGCTGCCCGCCCGACAGCGTGCCGGCCGCCTGCGCGCGGCGCTCCGCCAGGATCGGGAACAGGGCGAAGATCTTCTCGAAGGAGCGCGCCCGATCTGCCCGGCCCGCGCGCGTCGCGCCGCCCATCTCCAGGTTCTCCATCACGCTGAGCGAGGCGAACACCCGGCGCCCTTCCGGCACGTGCGCGATCCCCAAATGCGCGCGCTCATGCGCCTTGCGGCGGCCCAGGTCCTCGCCCGCGAAGTCGATGCGCCCCCCGTCCGGCGCGACGGTGCCGGAAATCGCCTTGAACAGCGTGGACTTACCCGCGCCGTTCGGCCCAACCACGGCGACCAGTTCGCCGCCCTGCACATGGAGCGACACGTCCACGAGCGCGTGCAGCCCGCCATAGCTGACATGCAGGTGCTCAAGCCGCAGCATCGGCGGTCGCCCATTTGCGGCCCAGATAGGCCTCGATCACCGCAGGCTGGCGCAGGACTTCGCCGGGCGGACCCTCCGTCAGCTTGCGGCCCTGGTCCAGCACGACGAACCGGTCCACCAGCCCCGTCATGGCGTGCATCGTGTGCTCGATGATCGCGACCGTGACGCCCTGCGCCGGCAGGCGGCGGACGACGGCGATCAGCTCCGCCGTGTCGTCCGCGCCCAGCCCGGCCAGTGGCTCGTCCAGCAGCAGCAGGCGCGGGCTGCCGGCCAGCGCGCGGGCCAGCTCCATCAGCCGCAGCTCCCGGTTGGTCAGCGCGCTGCCCAGGGCGTCGGCGTGGCCGTCGAGGCCGACATCCCGCACGGCCGCACGCGCGGCGTCCCATGCCTCCGTGTCCCCTCGGTGCCGGCCGAACGCGCCGACGACGACGTTCTGCAGCACCGTAAGACGCGGGAAGGCCCGAACCACCTGGAAGGTGCGCCCGATCCCCAGCCGAGCGACCCGGCTGGGGCGGGAGCCGGCGATCCCGCGCCCGTCAAAGCGGATGGACCCGGCGCTCGGCGGCACCACGCCGTCCAGCATGTTGAACAGCGTCGTCTTGCCCGCGCCGTTGGGACCGATGATGCCGACGATCTCGCGGCTTCGGATGCTGAAGCTTAAATCCTCCACCGCGCGCACGCCGCCGTAGGACTTGGACAGGCCGCTGACCTCCAGCAGCGTGTCGCCGGCCGGCAGCCGGGACAGGGCGCCGGCCGGGGCTGGCGCGGGCGGCCGGGCCGCCACCGGGGCCACACGGCGGCGCAGGTCGTGCAGTTTCCAGAAAATGCCTTCCGGCGCCAGGAGCACCACCGCAATGACGGTGATGCCATACAGCACGCCCTGGATGCCCGGCAGGTAGTGGCCCAGCTCCGCCTGCAGGATCTCGCCCAGCGGTACTAGCACCGCGGCGCCGATCAGCGGCCCCCACAGCGTGCCCGCGCCGCCGAACAGCGCGATGATCATCGCCTGTGCCGACACCACCAGGCCGAACACGCTGGACGGTGTCACCACCAGCAGCACCACGGCATACAGCCCGCCCGCCGCCGCGGCGAAGCCGCCGCTCAGCACCATTGCCCACATCTTGGCGCGGAACGTGTCGATGCCTGCGGCCTCCGCCGCGAGTTCGTTCTGCTTCGTCGCGGCGAGTGACAGGCCGAAGCGCGACCGTTCCACCGCCAGGGAGGCAAGCGCCGCCGCGAGCAGCAGGCCGACCGCGAGCGCCACGTACACCCGGGTGTCAGCGAACTGCATGAACCATGCCGCCCTTTCCCGGCGCAGCGGGATCGACATTTCCTGGAAGCCGAGCCAGGCGAACAGGTAGGCGAGCATGAGCGGGTAGGCGAGCATGGCCAGTGCGAAGTAGCTGCCGCGCAGCCGGAAGGTCGGCCAGCCGATCGCGGCGCCGGCCACCGCTCCCAGCAGGGCGCCGAGCGGGATGCCGAGCCAGGGCGTCAGCCCGAACGACACCAGCGCCAGGGTGACGGTGTAGGCGCCGATGCCGAAGAATGCGGCGTGGCCGAAAGAGACAAGGCCGCTGTAGCCGCTGAATAGGTTCCAAGACGTGCCGAAGACCGCCCAAAGCGGCACCAGCGTGAGCAGCAGCAAGTAGTATCGGTCGCTGACGAGCAGGCTCAGCCCGATCCAGGCGGCGGCGAGCACCGCCAGAAGCCCGATCGTGGGCCAGGGGGACCGGGTCGGCACGGTCAGGCCCGCTCCACGCTGCGGCCGAACAGGCCCTGTGGCCGGAACAGCAGGACCAGCACGAAGACTGTGAACACGACCGCGTTCTGCAATTGCAGCGGCAGCACCAAGGTGGAGACCTGCTGTACCAGGCCGATCACCATGCCGCCCCAGAAAGCGCCGATGACGCTGCCCATGCCGCCCAGCACCACACCCGCGTACATGAT
>JAABUJ010002481.1_pt1 | contig 22773 bp, 9 predicted proteins | sample 5559131 | NCBI WGS metagenome assembly JAABUJ01 (sample SAMN10711875, study PRJNA513366) | rock metagenome | isolation source: Antarctica rocks | place: Antarctica: Victoria Land, Mt New Zealand nord | collected 2016-01-07
TTACAGCGATGCGGTGTGGTTGTTGGCCGTCCGGATGCACCAAAAGGACGGCACGGTCCCAGGCCGCTCGGCTCCACTAGTACCCTTCGCTGGAAATGGTTCCGCACGCTCAGTAAGCGTTTCGAGGAGTCATCACGCACGTTGTAGCGTGCCGAACATGCGGAGAAACTTCCAGCTAACGGTACTAGTCAAGGCCGGAGCGTCGGTTCCGATAGATCGACGATAGAGAGATCGAAGGTGTGATGGTGCGCGATGCTGGCCGCGCCGATCGCGCACTCCAACGTCCCGAGCTGCGACAGCCGCACATCTGGCGCCCGCGTCCCGGGAACGATGCCAGCGATCACGCCGGCCTGAAGAGCCTCAAGGCAATGCTCGAGCACTGGCCGCATCACCCCTCCGAGCATGATCGTCGTCGGGTTGAAGATGTTCACGAGGGTGACAATGCCTAGGGTAAGATAGTGCGACAGGGTCTCGATAGCCGCCAAGGCGGCGCCATCGCCGGCGGCGGCGGCGTTCACCACGTCCGCGGGCAGGGCCGCGAATGCCGCATCATCCAGATCGTCGGTCCCACGGAAGGAGTGCGCGAGCGCCGCGAGATTGACCCAGCTTTCCAGGCACCCGGTCTGGCCGCAACTGCATCGGCGTCCCCGCTCGGTGAGGCGGATATGGCCGAGTTCGCCCGCGGTACCGGTCGCTCCGCGCAGCAGACGGCCGTTGATAATCGCCGCCCCGCCGCAGCCCGTGCCGAGCTTCAGGAAGATGGTGCAGATACGCGGCAACGACGGCTGCGTATAGACGGCGCCGAACGCCGCCGCATCCGCATTGTTCTCGACGAGGCACGGTAGCCCGATGGCTTCACCGAGTAGCGCGCCCAGGTCGACGTTCGTCCAGCCCAGGATAGGGAGGTAGATGATGGACCCCTCGGAGGTGACCAAGCCGGGGACCGTGACGCCCACCGACCGGATGCGGCCCCGGAAACGGGCATCATCCTGCAGCGTCGCCACCTGGCCGGCGATCGCCTGGATAGCCGCGGCCGGCGTGATCGCTTTGGGCGCCGGAGTCTCCGAGGACGCGACCACGGAGGCGGCCAGATCCAGCACGGCATAGCGTAGGACGCCGACGCCGATCTCGACGCCGAGTAAATAGGCGCCGTGCGGATTGAGCGCAATGCCGACCCCTGGTCGTCCCACGTCCCGCGTCGTCGCGGTCTGTCCCGGCCCGCGCACCTCCTGGACCAATTCGCGCTCGATCAGCGCCGCTACGAGGCGCGTGATCGTGGCCGGTGTCACCGCGAGTCGCCGCGCGATGTCCGCCCGACTGGCCGGGCTCTGGGTGCGCAACATCGTCAAGATACTGAGTTCATTGACGTGTTTCGCAAGCGTCTGGTCGGCCATGTCGCTCTCACCTCCTGCGCGCACACGACGCCCGGGGCGCCACATCAGGCCGGACACAACCGAATCGGCAGCCGAAGCGACGGCGGACGGGCGCTGTCTGGCGGCCGCCTACTCGTTATCTTTAGTATAAATATTAATCGATCCGCCTGCTGTCTCGGATCGTGCCCCACTCGCCTCCCTCTTGACAGCACCTCGCGGCCTATGGTATTTCTATTGTAAAGAAAATAATAGTTGCCGTCATTATGGCGCTCTGACGACCGTCCGGTGTGTGACCGTACAATGGAATCATAGAATTTCCCCACTTGGCACAGAAGTCGTAGAAACAATCCACCGATTTTTCGGAAGCCTGATAATGGATTCGTAGAGATTAGTCAATTGGAGCGTAGAAATAATCCGCCGCCACGACGACGAAATGTCGTACGCGCCACCGCTTACTCAGCAGGCTACAGGTTGCTCGTCTAATAAGTGATGGTCGTAGATGGAGCATTCCGTATCCTCTCAGCCAGTCGGGGGCTAGGCAGCCTCGGACAGGGTAGGCATCGTCGCGAGTGCAGCACGTTGGCGGATCAAGTCGGCTAACGAGGGCAACCGATAGGCTCCCGAGAGACGATCGTGAAAATAGTGCGCGACGTTGACGCCGAGTTTGGTCGCCGTGGCGGTGAGGCTCTGGAAGGTGTCCCAGGCGGCGCGACCGGCGGGCGAGCGCGGGCCGAAGCTGACATCACGCTTGCGCACGCGCTGGCGGGCTCCCAACTCGGCGGGGTTGTTGTGCAACGGGAGGCGCGGGTGCTCCAGGACGCGTAAGAGATCGTCTTTCTTGGCCGCGATTTTGGCGATACGCTCGTCGAGGTGCCAGTAGCCGGTCCGTCGCGCGACGAGGGCGTCGAACGCCGCGTCCAGGCGCGTGCGCTCCGCGCTCGTTGGGTGGTCCCGGTACGCCCTCAGGTCATGGTAGTAAGCCCAGAAGTCGGCCAGGAACTGCTCCGTGAGCGCGCGATGCGGCGCGAGGAGCGGGTTGAGCTTCTTGATGTGCTGCCCCGCATGGACCCAGCACAAGGCCACCTCCGCCGTCACGCCCTTAAACTGGGGCGCGTCGTCGCAGACCAGGATGGCGATCACGGGCACATCGCGTTGCGCGCGGTAGGCCCCAATGGCCGCCGCATCTAGGATGTGCTGACGCTGCTGCGGCCCCAGGCGCGGCACATGCTCCGCCAGCAGCGCGTCGAACGCCGCCGCGTCCAGGTCGAGGTCCTGCGGCAGGAGGGCCAACGCCGTCGTCACGGCTGCGGGGAGCGCATAGCCTGCCAGGAAGGCCCAGGCGTGCGCATTGAACTGGTAGGTGCGCGGCGCGCCCAGCCGCAGCACGTCGATGACGGCCGGCCGGTCCTTGCGCGGCGTGGTGCGGTAACTGGTGTAGAGCGGCGTGCAGAGGATATGGCAGTGCTCCTCCATCCCGTTCACCCGCGTGCTCGTTTCGTCGAGGTGCTGGTAGGCGCTGCTGTCCAGCCCCGCCCGCGTGATCTCCTCATACTCGGCCACGAAGATGGGCTGCGCCGTGAGCAGCGCGGCCAAGTGGCCGGCCGAGAGCGGTACCCCCACGCTATGGACCACCTCCAGGATCTTCGGTTCACTCATGTTGCCCTGGTAATAGAGCTGCAACACCAGCGCGGTGAGTCCCGGACCGTACGGCCCCTCGTAGCCCACAGGGCGCGGCGCCTGGTAGCTCCGCCGCGCGCTCGGCGCATACCAGCGTGCGCACCGTACGCGCACCGCCTCCGCGCGCAGCACGACATCACGCACCACCACCTCCGCATAGCCCTTCCGCTCCGCGTCCGGCGGCAGCAGCGCGGGGTCTACTTCGCACGTTTCAGTGCGGTCAATCGCTGCGTCGATGCGCCTATCCAGGCGTGGCGGCAGCGCCCGTGGCGCGCGTCGCTCCCGCTCAGAGGAGTGGTCGCCCGGCGCGGTGCGCGTCCGTGGCCGGATCAGTGGCCGGCCTTGTTCGCCTTTAAGCCGATTGACCTCGTCGCGCAGGCGTTGATTCTCCGCACGCAACTCCTGATTCTCGGCGCTCAGGACTTCGATCGCATTGAGCAGCGCCCCGATGACGCGCCGCGCCTCGGGGTCCGTCACCCCACTCAGATCCAACGCATCGAGCATGGCGGGATGGTCCGTCCTCCACTCATACAATCATTGCCCCTAGTATACGGTGCGCGTCCCTACGCGTAGCCTCGACCTCAGTCCGCGCACCCGTGAGAAGATACAGCATTCCCTGTGCTTAACTTGATTAGCTTCCACTATGTTCACTGTTACCAGGCAGCATAGCAGCCTCATGCTTTAACAGAGCTAACACTGACGAACGCTATGCCCCATTATCGTTCACGTAGTATTGCTAACAAAATAGCCCGCGAACCATATTCTAGCCGCAGCCGTAAACATGTACCGTGTTCCTCGCCACGTATCAATGACCGTGGCGCGTTGCATCATTATTCATGATCCCGTGGTCATCGCGGTCGCCAAGGTGAGGCTCTCCATCGTGTCAGCGGGTGCTCATTGCTAGGTCGCAAACGATGGTCGCCCGCTACCTGTTCCGCCTGGGTTGCAGGGCTTCGGCGCAGCCTGTTGAAAAACCCCTGTCTCTCCGTCGACGACTCCTTGACAGCCCCATTGTATATGCTACTAGCGATCAAGCTTCGCTACTAAATATGCTAAAGGCATATTTAGTAGCGAAGCTTGATCGACGAGGGCTGATCAGGTATGCCAAGATAGGGGTTTTTCAACAGGCTGGGCGACCCTACAGTGACACTTCGCGGGCTGGGGAGCGTGCCTGCGGCGAGGGCGGCACAGCAGTCGGGCCGAGGGCATCGATGATGCGTTGCCACAGGCCCTGCTTGCACCACAGACGGTAGCGGGCATAGGCGGTGTCCCACTTGCCGAACTGGGGCGGCATCTCACGCCACGGGGCGGCCGTGCGCAGTACCCAGAGGATGCCACTGAGGACCCGGCGATGGTCATGGCGGGGTCGCCCCGTGCGCGGCTTCTGGGGCGGTAGCAACGCCCGTACGCGCTCCCACTCCGCGTCGCTGACCTCCCCACGCGGTAGCGTGAGGATGACAGATGGCGCAGCCAGGGTGTCCCGTTCGCGGGCACGCCGCGCTGTGTGGCACCGCTTGGCCACGGCTTGGTGGGCGCGCCGCCAGTGCGACCAGTCCAATAGAAAGGTCCGTTGCGCATCGTCGGCGGCCAGCACGAACATGAGGCGGCGCACCTCCGGGACCGTCAGCGCGATCAGCGCTAGGCCGCGCGTTGGCCCCCCTTTTTACGCCGGCCCCCTCGGCCTGGCGGGCCGATGCGCACAGGACGGCGAGGGCGGCGTGCGCCAGCAGACAGAGGGTCATCTGCCGATGCCAGGCCTGCCAGCCCCGCACCTCATACTGGTCCAGCCCCACCTCCCCCTTAGCCTGGGCAAAGCCCTCCTCGATCACCCACCGCAGTCCGGCCACGCGCACCAATTCGTCCACCGTAGTGCCCGCTGGGCCGAACGCGCGGAAGAAGTCCTGCTCCGCCGGGGCCTCCAGCGCCCGCCGCACGAGCAGCCAGCGGGCCATCCCGCTAGGGGCCGCCTCGGAGAGGCGGACGCAGGCCCAGTCGTGGACACGCGGGCCCTGGCTGCCGTCCCCGGCCGACCGACGCACCCACGCCTCCGCGGGTAGGCGTGCCGCCAGCGCTGACGCCCGTTGGCGTCGTCCGTCATGCTCCACCACCTGTCCTGGAAGCAGGCCGACGACATGGGACCGCCCCTGCTGTTCCAGCCACCGCCGAAACGCATGCGCACGCCCGTAGAGGCTATCCGCGACCACCCAGCGGGCGGGCACGGCTGCGGCGAACGCCCGCGCCAGGAGGCGTTGGGCCAGGGTGACCTTGGTGGCGAACCGCACCTGAGTGGGCACCCCCGCCACGGCACGGCGCGCATCGTCCTCCGCCCACACACGCGGCAGGTAGAGCGCCCGGTCGAGGAAGGCCATGCCCGTGGCGGAGGCATAGCCTAAGAACACCCCGACCTGACAGTTCGCGCTGCGCCCCACGGTCCCACAATACTGCGGGGCCACGCCACACGAGTGCGTGCCTTTCTTGAGGAACCCGGTTTCATCCACGATCAGCACGCCGCTGGCCACGTCCCCCAGATACTCGATCACGTAGCGCCGCAGGTCGTCGCGCACGGCCTCAGCATCCCAGACTGCCGTGGCGAGCAGCCGCTGGACTCCTTGTGGCCCGCCCTCCCCGATGGCCTCGGCCAGTTGCCAGCCATTCTTGCGATCCAGTCGCTCCAGCAGGCCCGCCACGTACCGCCGCACCCGAGCCCGCACCTCGACGCGCCCGAAGCGGTGGGCGATCCGCTCATACAGCCGGTCGACCACCGTGGCGCACTGCGCGAGGACTAGTGCATCTACATCCTCCGTTTCCCATTGTTCGGCGACCATGGTCTATCCCCCCTTGTGCTAGAAGGGTACCGCGGCGTCCGCCGAAGTGTCACTGTAGGGGCGAAACGACTTCATGCCAGAGTCCATAATACGGATGACGCTTCCATTACCGTCGTCTACACTATACCCACTACCCTCTCCGCCTTAGCATAAAGGGATACATCGGCGAGGACTTGGTATCACTTGCTGCTCAGGATTATGCCCGTCATGATTGTCTATAACGACATCACTGTGTCTTGCTTATAATTATCCAGCAGTCTTGGTTGAGCCGCCATGCAGTGTAGCCCGTGGACGGAGACGAATTTTAACTGCCTTTTGGCTGAATATCGGTTCGGTTGATTTGTTCGCCCACACGTATGCTTCTCCAGGCTTCAGCATGGCAAGTTGTTCTGCCTTGAGGTCGCCCAGTGCCGTCACCGACTTCTGAATGTGCTTTAGCCACGATGGGGAGTTGAAGCGATGCAACATCACAATCGATGACAACTCGATAACGGCTCCCGGCAAGGAAAGTGGGTCTTGAGAGGCGATGAGAACTGAAACCCCCTGGTGGCGCATCTGCCGGATCGTGCTGACGACCTGCTCCGTCAAATCTCCTCCTGTCATATACTTATGGGCTTCGTCGAAGACAATAAACTTGTTATATCTCTCCCGCTCATGCGTGCCGACGGCGGCAAAAATATTTAACATGACACCGAAAAGGCCGAGTGCCTGGTCTTTCTGAACTAACTCGTCTCGCAGGTCAACGATGACCAATCGGCCGGGTCGCAGTTTGCTGGCCAGCGGATCGTTCGCGTCATCGATAAACTCCGCGGCAAAATCAAGGCGTGTTGCGGCCAACTCCTTCTGAGCATCGCTCAAACGCGCCTCCTCAATACCGGCTCGAATCGTTTCGAGCGTCAAGTTATCTCGACTTGCCCGCATAATCCTATTGATCTGCGTGATGTACATCGACTGATTGCCGACAGCACCCATCAGAAAGAGCCAGTCACGTACCGAAAGCTCATCAGAGCGAAAGAGGAGGGGATATACAGACACAGACGGGAACTCCGCCCGGCGCGTGGCTAACTTGTCGGTCGTAGTCAAGACGATGACATCACTTAACGCAATCGGCTCGGCTCCATATTCCTCGCGTAAGCGTCGCAGTTCAGCATCGTGATCGTTCGGCGCGACCATCGACACAAACTCTGGCGCATAATCCTGCGACTCGTGGTAATGGAAGATGACCGAGGCGAGAGGGTGAGGAAGACGATTGAGGCCTGAAATAGGTTGCGTTGCCATCTCGATGATGGTGCCCATTGTGTAACTCTTGCCAGCCCCTTGCACGCCAAAGAGGCTGACGGTATTAACGCCATCAAGGTCTAGACCAATTATATGACCGCCTCCACTACCTAGCACGCCGTACTGTGTTGTCATGCGTGTATCGCCCAGTAACACGTCCACACGCACTTCTTCGACATCCTCGCTCTCGCCGTCAGGTGGCGTTGCACTGGTTCGAGGGGCGTCAACGATGCTGCTAGACTGCGACATAGAGCGCGCTTCTGTTACTTTCTCCGTATCACTCATCAGCTTCGAGGTTTCCCCCGCGTCTTGGGGAAGAGCACCTATGTCTGAGCCTGCCTCGACGGCTTCTGGCTGCACAGCGCTCTCGGCACTATTCTGGGTCGTCACCGTACCGAGATCACTCGCTGGTGGGCTACCATATCGAGTGGAGGAAGTGTTCTCTGACGGTTGCTGTAGGCGTATGCTAGATGTGGTACCATCCTCTCTTCGCCGCTTACGGGAGGGCGCGCTCGTAAAGGACGTGCGGATTCGCAGATACGTTGGGTCCTGCTCCATCGTAGGATGCACCTGGCCATCCGTTCCTTTCGCTGCGGCTACTTGATCGGTGGATAAGACCTCACGCGCATGCATCAGCGAGCGTAATCCATTTTGGACGATCCGGCTGATGTAATTCGCTCCGATAGAGTGCAAGTTTGTCCCCTCTGGGCTCTCTATGGAGGTGATGTCATCGCGCGTCAGGTCGAATATGAGGCCACTTCGCCGGAACTGAAGTTTATAGCCCTCGTCGAGGCTAGAGAAAAACTGTTGCAGATGTTCTACGCCCCCGGCACTGACCAGACGGTAGCGGCGCGCGCGCTCTAGGTAGAACGCAAGCAAGGTCATCAGTTCTTTGGTCTTAACCTGGCGGTCTAAGCGGTCGACACGGTGCCATCGCGTGTCGAATTGCTGACGCAATACCTGCATAGCATTGGAGAGTTGTGCCTCCATTTCGTCTTCTAGCCCTACGGCGATACCATGGCGTCGCGACTTAACCTCGACTACGTGGAAGATTAGGGTGCGCGTCTCTGGCTGTGCCTCAACCAAGAGAAGGTCGCTGCGGCGCATCGAAACTTCGGCCCGCTCAGGATCCTCGCGTCGTGCCTGGGCAAAGAGATTAATATGCGCGTCGAGAGGTATCACAACTCGGTCTCCAAGGAGGTGATATTGCTCTAGGAAGAGTTGGGTCAACGCAAGGCTAAGCGCCTCATCGACGTGAGCGGGCATGGCGAGCAATCGTAGCACCAGCCGCCCCGATAATGAGCGCAACAGGTGCAGGAAGAGTTGCTCTTGGCCCTCACCTGCATTGATCCCATATCGCGTCAGTGCAGGAGTGATGATGCCAAAGACCTCATCGGTCGATCTCGTGGTCAGCACCAACCGTTCTCCCGCAGCATCGAGGTACTCGGGCGTGAAGTCAAGCAAGTAGAGAGGGCGATCGGCAGCCGGTGCCGCGTCGAAGTAGTCGAGTCCGAGATTGCTGTCGACAGTCAGTACCCAGTCGGAAGTGTCATGGATCTGATAGAGTAAACTCTTGTCGGAGAGATCGAGCCGGACGTCGACGGTTGGGCGAACCTCGGGTCGGTAGCGTCCCGCGCTGATCGATGCCTGCAGATTGGTAAAGCGTTCCATTATCTCGGCCATCTGGCCCGTCGCACCACGTGCCTCGGCTAAGTCGATGGTAGGCCCCGGATTGAGTTGCCGATACCATGAGATGAATCCGTCGCGACCGGCGAAGATAGTGATCGGTTCCTGCACCAGCCCATGAATATAGCTCGATCGCTCGCCCTCCATCGCATGCTCTAGGCACACTGAAGGTGGGAACAGGCTTAACAGCAGACTAACGTGTGCAGAGAATCGCTCGGGTGCTACAGCAAAATCCCGTAGGCGGTTACGGCTAAATCGCAACTTAGGAAACAGATGATTTCGGCTAGGCTGCGTGAATTCCTCTCGAGCATCGGAAACCTGACGACTTGGATTCAACAACTCGTTGAACGCATCCCCGATCTCGTCGAGAGCGACCTCCTCACTGAAAAGGTTGACCTCGTATTTGAGGGTTGGTCGGTCGGCGTGTAATGCGACGATTGCTTCTACGACCAGGCGAGCGTCGCCGGGATTGAATACATTAAGCTTGAGTGTCGATACGTAGGGATGCTGATTCAAGTAACGCCAGATTTTCCGATACACCTCTAGTGAGTTGACTGTGGACGCAAACGGGCCAATAGATTGTAGCCCCAGCAGATACTCGACTCGTGCGCGTGTTGCTCTGCTGTCGCTTAGATCGGTCGGAATATATAGTTGCCAGAATGGGGTCAGAGCACCGGCATCGGCGAAGTAGCGACCGCGCGAGTCCTGCAACAAGTAAGGAATATTGCGCGGCGCGATCGTACGCACAAACTGACGCGTCCCTTCTGTGAGCAAATCCTTGGGGCTACCCGTCGCGACAGCGCGATCGACCCAGTCATTTGCAAGATGCTGACACTGCAGGTGCCACCATAACCGCAACGGGTGTGTTGGCGCAAGCAGGCATATTTCGGCTCTATGCTCAGCGTCACGCGGCACCATGACTCGCACTACGTCGACATCTAACGCAACGCTTACACGTCGCATCACGTCACTTCGGTCCGTCGTCTCAGCGTCCTGCTCCAACTCCGACACCAGGCCGGTTAGCCATTTCTGGTACGCAGTGAGGTATTGTTTGATGGCTGAAGCGAATGGTCGCAGATCGACCACAGCGGTGATCATCCGCGAAGGTGACGAGATTTGTGCTGGCAGCTCTTCATTAGGGGACAAGGCTGGATCGACCTCGGGAGTCGCGGCGATCTGCGCGAAGAGCGCCCTTCGCGCTTTCGTGAACGCGGGTGGAACGCCGTCGATGTCGCGAGCGGTCGTGCGCGGCTCGGGGCTTATCGCGAGTGTGTCACCGGAGGCGGAAAAGTCCAAACGCCAGCGTCCTAGCGCGTCCACATCGCCGATCGTCTGTCGCTCAAGGGCGGTGAGCAATCCGCTAAACTCCATAGTATAGCTGCTCTGGGCACTAAAGCGAATGGTGAACGTTTCCTTCTCGGCGTAGCTGACTCCCGTCCCCCCGCTCTGCCAGGCAGCCTTGATCGGCGTCATCCGGCGGATATCTTTGTCTTCGTCGGCGCGATCTATGGTCCCGCACTGTGCATTAAAACGCGCTTCGCTATACGAAGACACACCTTGGTAGCGTGCATCTGAGCTATTGCTGGTGGGTTCAACATCACTGTTTTCGGCAAACAAGAAATCTTCGGTCTCGTTCACGCGCTTACCATCTAAATCCCGTGGATTGCGTAAAGCGTCGGGATCCCCTCGATCCTCCCGGTTCAGTATGGCCCCTTCCGCAGTGTAAGCCCGCACACGCAGATAATACACGTCCTCCTCTAGGCCGAGCCCAGCGATATCCTTCATCTGGTACGACATAGTCCGGGTTGCAGCCTTCTTGACACCCACACGACCGCTCTCATACATAATTGCACCGGCGGTATTGACGATCTCGACGCGGAAGTGGTCGAGTTGGGGGACCTGCTTGAACTCGGGGACCAACTCCCATGACACCGCAAGACCGGATGTCTTCGTCGGATCGAGAATTTTAACTACGCCTTCGCTGTCCCTACGTAACGGCAACTTAAGCTCTTGAGCGTAGATGAGACATTCGGGCGCTGCCGTCAGAAATGGCCAGCGGTCGAGCGCAAGGTCACGATACTCGTCCTGAGTGGCGATGACCTGTCCCCATGCAGCGACGTTCTCGGGGACATGATCGCTCAGGAAGCGGTACAAGTGTGTCTGGATTGAGCCCGGCTCCAACTTGAGCTTGTAGATACGCGACAGCAGCGTGCTCGAAGGATCGGCGAGGGCCAGCACAGCAGCACGATTCCGCTTGAGCCGAGTGGCAATGGCATCACGATTAGGTTCAGATAACAGGCCAGGATCGGGTATTAGGTCCAGATGATAGAGGGCACGACCAATCGCCTCAGCCGTCGCCCCATTTGTCGATACCGTCAAGAGATACCGCGCGCACTGATCGTCGGATAGGTGGGTGTCAGCGCGTCGGATGTCATCAAGCACCGTCACTATTGTTAACCTCATGTGCTCGGGTAGCTTCTCAAGCATAGCCTGCGTCAATTGACGTCCCAAGGAGCTGAAGTGAACCTCTACAAACGTGGAAATATCGAAGGAGTCTTCTGCACTGGTGTGTAATCCGGGTGGGATAAAAACGAGTAATGGCCTGTCCTCGGCGTTACGCAAAGCCACTAACTGTGTGGCGCGCACTTCCCATTGGTCTGCTGGTACGGTGTTCTCGGCAATAAGCAGACAGACGTACGACTCTGGATGATAGCCGTACAACCGTTCTGCCAACTCGCGCATCACCTGCACTGGTAGCGTCGAGACGCGTAAGCAATTACCTGGTCGGCTCTCGTGGAGCTGGCTGTCCAAATCAGCCAGCGCCGTATCGGTCAGCAGGTGATAAAACGCGTCCGGTTCCGTGACGCGAAAAGGAGTCATCGATTGGCTCGTCGTCATACGGGCTGCTCCAGACTGTAACGTGGACGGATTGTTTGGCCGTTGTAGGCATCACTCATATCGGTGTAGAAGCCTATTTCGCGTAGGCGCCCCTTGAAGGCAACTAGATTATCTCGGAAAGCTTCCAACTCGCGCACACCTGCGTTCCGGGCTAAATCTGGTAGATCAAGTCCATTGATCACCAGTCCGTAGCGGTCTCTCAACCAATCGACGAACTCGTCGACCAGCATGGGACGCGTACGGTAACCTTGAGGCGACCCACTGGAATCAGGCTCCAACACAGCAATCTGGGCCAGCGCCTCCAACAGACGACTACCAATGTGGAAGCGCCGTGCGTTAGCGCGTGCGCGTCCCTGGAGCAGTAGTCCACTCTCGTCATTCTTTTGGAGAAGACTATCGACGAGTTGCACGTGGTATTGGCGGTGGAACGGGGTGCGCGCGTAAGTCACCACTTCGATAAACGTGTCGAACGGAGACAACTTCATGTCTCTGATAGCATCGATTTCTGCCCACTGAGCCATCTCGCGTGCACGTGCGCGCGGGTTCGCCGTTTGCTCGGCTGCTTCGTCCCTCTGCCGCTTGAGATCCTGAAAAAGACTGTTCACGCGTAAGTGGAACATGCTCTGGAAATGCGGAGGCGGTTCCTTATAGAAGGCAAGCGCGTCAGCCACGCTTGCTAATCCCCCGTGCCATTGGTAGTCGCTCGTGATGGAAGAGAGTAGTTGATTAATCGTGAAGACCGCCCGTATATAGTTATTGATGCGGGCGTAGTGCGCAGCAGCGTTGTCTTGCGCGAGAGCTGCCATGGTACCGCGCGCATCTTTACCCATGTCCACGAGCAAGAGTGGCTTGTAGCGGCATGTTGCCATGAAGTCGTCGGCATGCGGGCCATGGCAGTGCGGACAATCTCCACCCATCTCCCCCGCTCGTACGTAGCCAGGTAATAGGTGGAATAAGCGTAGCATGTACAGGCCCAAGTGAACGCCAAGTAGGGTCGTCAAGTAGTCTAGCAGGACATGGCGAGGCACAACGGCCTTGTAGGCCAACAAGCGCTGCATGTCATCAGTGAGAAGATAGGCGGCTGCTGGTGAGAGTGGTTGCGTGCTCAACTCGGAACGGGGGCTGCCAGCGTAATCTCGCAGGTCAGGCCCGGTCACAAGTCTTTGCACGACGAGGGTATCCAGGTCGAGGCGACCGTTTGCAGCTTGGCTGTTCTCGTCTGACTCGAAGAGCGTGCGTAGCGCATCAATCACTGATGGGTCCGCGTACTGCAGCAGACCGTATATCTGATCGGAGGCGTTGTAATCACGTGTATGCTTGCTATTGCGCAGCCTGTAGGCGTCAAGGTGCAGCGGGCGAGGTGAGGCGACTGCTTCTTTGCCAGGCACGCCCCGGTACACCATATCCACTAGATCGCTGGCGAGCCATTTTTCAATGATGACGGGATAAGCAGCTAGTCCGCGTTGCCTTGTCACATCGGCCGTCAATCGCTCACGCAGGTCCTGCAATGTGATGAGTGTGCGACTGGAACGTGCGACTGGACGCTTGCCGTTGTACTTGACCAGCATAAACAGGTTAACGAGCATGCGCTCTAGGTCGACTACCTTCGCATCGATTGGTGTAATCTGGCGGTTGCGGAACTCTTGATCTTCCTTACTAAGCTTGATAGGCATCGCTAGTGCACCTCCGCTTCCGCCGCTGTGGCAATCGCCATGTGGATTGTACCCTCATCGTCCGACCAAATGCGATAGAACTGCTGATCGTCATCAGTTAGCAGCACCTCGCGGTAAGGCAGGTGCGAGAGCGCATTCTTGAAAATCGCCAGGTTCAGGAAATAACCCTGCACATCGGCCGGTGGAGAAACATTCCCTGCGGCGATACGTCGCAGCAACTCGAATAGATCGAGGGAAACGCTAAGCCGAGCTGGCTGACGTGCATGCTCAAAAAACACATGATCCGGAATATACTCGATGTACGACTCCAGCGGCCCTAACGAGCGCGTTTTTAGACGGAACTCATCTGTCGGGAACAAACGAAAGCTTTTGACTGTGGCTTTAGCAGTTGTTTGTGCGCGCAGCGCGACGTTAACGCGGGCGCGGCTGTCATCGCGCATTCCCTCCGCACGAGAAATGGCATAGGCAATATCAGAGCGCAGCTTGTCCTGGTCAGAGGCACCATCCTTGCTGGCAACAAGCTGCTGAAAGTCGTCGAGGTAAGCATAAGGCAGCATATGACTCCAGCCAGCGTCCCGACGCTCGAAGTAGCTCTTGCGGCGTAACATAGCATGGAGGCTCAGGCTGCGTGCAAGAGTCTCGTCATTCGTGGGGCCCAGTGCCATATTCCGCTGCGCGCGCACGTCATCATGAATTTGGTGAAGCAACGGCGCGTCGAATCCTAACGTACTGAAACCCAACAGAGATGAGGCCGCAAGGGCGTCGTAATCCATGAAATGCAGGCGCCAGTCGTCGTCTGGATTAGACACGAGCGCGGGATCAATCTCCACTAGCAACCGCATCAGGCGATCTGGAGGATCGGGTTGAGTTGGCTTGCTCGTCAACGATTGCTCCATAGCGCCTGCTGGCTCGTGGGGGGAGGCGATAGCATTGTAGTACGCGTATTGGAGGTACGAGAGATCAGAGGCTCCCCCTTCCTCTACCATCCGTGCGACATCATTGCAACTCTGATCGCGCAACATGATGTAGGAGAGAGCTGACCGTGTATCCCTCATCGTTATATGCATGCGCCGACGTAAATACACTACTTCAAAGAGCGTGCGCAAGCGATCCACAATCCTATCACCGTCAGTCACATCGGCGATGCGAGCAGCGTTCCCTCGCAAGAAACAAACATCGCGATAGTCGCATGACTGGCAAGGAGCCCAGAAATGGGGTTGTGCAATTACTTTGAGTTGCCGACTGAAAATTGAGTCGGAACCGCCGGCGGCAACAGCACGCAAATTCAGATTGACGATTAGTAACCCCTGCGGTGTCTCCCCGCCGTCGAAGAACTGAAGAACCGCACTGTACAGGGATGGATACTCGCCCTGATGCTCATGGAGAAAGTCTCGCAAACGGCCTTCGTTGATGGCGATGAGACGCGCAATGGTCCCGGATCGCATCCACGGATCATTGCCTTGGAACGGCGCGAAAAAGTCCTGCAGGACGCGATCATTGATAAGCTCACCATCATCCTGTGAGCCATCGTAGTTGGTAACGAAATCGAACCCGGAGAGGTGGAAATGGCTGCCGATAGGAGCCGCCGTCGCGCCATGCCTTTCCACATGCACCCCGGTACGGAACTCTGCCTGCGCCTCTAGTTGCTGGATAAAAGCTGTCTTGCCATCGCCAGCGTTGCCTGTGATGATCACCAGACGGTGCTTGCCGTCCATGATGTCGGGCATAAGGCGCTCGTCCAGCCGTGTCGGCACGTAGGTGGCGCGGGCAATCTCGTCTAAGCCGCGCGTACCTGAGTTGTTGCGTCGTGCCTGAGAGTAGAGCGTGAGTAGTCTTGTGACATAAGGGTTATAGTTGGGCCGACCGATCTCCCAGTCCTCAAGTGTTAGCTCGGTGGGCGCGACGTCTGGATGTTGTTTTTGCTCATCGGATGACTCTTGGTCCCCAGGCCCAGGCCTCAGCAAGCGATCTTCCAGATTCAGCAATTCAGCGTGCATCTCATGGGCTGTCTGGAAGCGAGCGTCACGTGCCGGCTGCACTGCTTTCATGAGCAGCGTAACGCATTCGTCGGAAAGATCTGACCGATATGTTGAGGGATTCGTCACGCTACCATCCAGCGTTGGCGTCCCGTTAACGAAAGGATGGTGTCCAGTCATCATCTCGTACAGCACGACACCGACGGCGAACAGGTCAACGCTCTCATCCCAGCCTTGGATTTGAATGTCGGGCGCCATATATGGTGCCGTACCCACCATGCTGTAATGAACGCCCTCATCTAGCCGGGCCGCGATGTTGAAGTCGATCAACTTTAGGTCGCCGTCTCCCGTCAGCATGAGGTTATGGGGCTTGATGTCGCGATGTAGGAAGCGTCGCTTGGCCTGCTGCAGCTCCTGGTACTCCTCGGCTGTTAGATCCTCTCCATCCTGATTCTTCTGCAGAAGCTCGGCGACCCGCTCGCGGTTGGGCCGGTGGATATACTCGAGCACACTCAACAGCCGAGCGATGAGGCGCAGAGTCTCTGCAGGTTGCAGAAGGTTGCCGGGCGTGATGAACCGATTGAGCGGCTGCCCTTCGATATACTCGAGTACGAGATAGAATTGATCGGGTCGAATCATGCCTGCCCAAGACACGCGGGCAATATTGGGATGGCTGACAGCGGCCAGGATATGGTACTCCTGTTGCAGGCTCTCCAACTTGAAGTCGCCATTGAGCACCTTCAAAGCGTAGACGTGGTCGGTGATGTAGTGAAGCACTTTGTAGACGTGCCCGAACCCACCCTCACCGAGTTGGGCCAGCACCTGGTACTCACCGTTAATGGTGTCGCCCACTTTGTAGAACAGGTCGTTGCTCATCGGCAATGCCGCATGCGTACGCTGTTCCTCCGCCTCTGATGTATTGCTAGCCGTACGCATTCGGTCGATCACCGTTACTACCTCGGCTGCGTCTGGGCCACGGGTAGCAACATCGGCTCGATACAACGTCCCGGCCAACAATGACATCTCAGGCATGACGCTTGGCGTAGAATCTGTCAGTGCTGGCGGTATACCGCCAGCACGTAGCAATGCCGCCGGGTCGGGATAGGGCACAGTCCCACTGTACAGCTCGTAGATAATGGCACCAAGGGCATACAGATCGCTCGCCGTTGTCGCTGTGTAATCGAGTCTATCTAGCTCCGGCGGCAGATAACGGCGCTCTGCATCGGCCGCGACAGGCTGCCAGACAGTCGCCTGTCCCGTTATCTCCAATCTTGATCGCTCAAAGTTCATCAGCCGTGGAGTCAGATCCGCAGCGATCAGGACATTCACGGGCCGTAAGTCGCGATGGATGATGCCTCTGGCATGCGCGATGGCCAATCCGCGTGCGATGCCTTGGATCAAGTCGAGTTTCTCGTCGCTCGTCAAAGGCTGGTCTCGCTCGATCACATCGCGCAAAGTGCCGTAGCCCGACCACTCCGTCACTTCCACGAAGCGCCCGCCCTCATCTGTAAAGAAGTCACGTATCTGCACAAGATTTGGATGGGCACCAATTGACTGTAACGCTAAGGCATCGCGCTTGATCCTATTGATCCGGTCGTCGCGTTGCTCTGCGCTGCTATACTGTGAGAAATCGTAGATTCGTAGGCGTGTTGGCATGTCGCCCAAGTACACGTTGCGTGCCAGATAATCAGTGACGAGGCTAGTGCTGTCGATCATCTCGACCACCTCGTAATGCCCGACGCGCCGCGGCACCTTGCCGCGTGCGCGCACTGACTCCTCCTGTTCAACGGCATCACGAATAGGCTTCACATGTCCCACAATGCCGTTAGGTACGATAACGCCGTATGGTGGATGCAAGCGCGAGGGGTCCTGCAGGAAAGCCGGCAAATCCTGATAACGGAACGTGCGTTCGCCCGCCGCACCGGTCAAATTCAACACCGTCTTTGCGTCAGCGATCGCTACACACGCCTCGATCCACACTTCTTGCTTCAGGCCCAATGAGTGACGGATAAGATGTCCCTTCAAAACGCGCGCCTTGTGGTTGGCCAGACGGAGTGGATTAGGCTTGATGACGCCGCTTGACAGTTCCCAACTGTGATCACCTCCCGTGATACGGCCCAGCCAACGCTTTATTTCTACTACATAGACGGCATGGGGTGCGACCACAATGAGGTCATACTCATAGGATTGACCATAATGCTGACCGTACTGGCCGTGGCGTTCGCGGATCTCTAGGTTTGGATACAGCAGGTATGCGTGGGGTAGCTCTCGCGCTATGTGTGACACGACCAACGCCTCGCTGTCGTCTACGGGCTGTGCCCCTCCCAGAGTGATGATCTCCGCCATTGAGTCTCCTTGTTATGCTCCCCGAGTCGTCATGCTGCAAGCGTTCAGGGTCTAAATATCACGGACGGCGCTCCACCTTGATAATGATTCTATTCTTGCGGAACAGGCCTCGGATGTCATCCATGACGCGTTCGAGAGACACGGCGTCCTTGTCCTCAGTATGTGCGAGTGCGCGTACGATTTCGCCGAGATCAAACGTACGTCCCGCGTCGAGGAGCGCTAGCACGCGCTCCTCGGACGAACTGGCCGCTCCTCTCTCCATGAATGCCGCCATGGTACCCTGTATCGCTATAATAGACTCGCGGGCTTGCTCGTAGCGAGCGGCCCACTCCTCAAGCATTTCGATCGTTGAGGGGCCGCTGCCTTGAAGATCGGCGAGCAACTGCGCGATTACTGCCTCGGCCGTACTAGGATGTGGTAAGCGGGCCACGGACTCCTTATCAAGCACCAGTCCTAAGTAAGCGATGTCGCCATGTACCCGATTCAGCGCCCCTCCGAGCGAGTGGACGAGGGTGCGCAGATATTCGTTGACCTCTGTGAACAAACCCTCCCGTGACTGGACTGGGTGGTAGTGGTCGAAGTTGGCCCGTAGGCTCACCGGGTGAGCGGAGAAGCGGCCAAGTAGTTCCTCACGTGCCCGCTTGGCCGCGATAAAACCGTCGCGCTGCCCGGCAATCCAGTCGCGGACGGTCCGCTCCAGTTCTTCGAGTTTAGCTCGAACTGTGGCGGCCAGGTATAGTCCGCTACCCTGCACAATGGCACTGGCAGCTTGACGCTCGATCTCAACGTAATGCTGATTGAACTCGGAGACATTATAGGTCCTGGTGCAGTTCTCGACCTCGCGTTCGACGCGTGTGGCCAACATAGGCACATCAATCCACTCGTGGAAGTGTTCTATTTGCTTGGCTGCTTCTTTGGAGCGGGTGGAAAGAGCCTCTTGTTTAGGCTTCAAGCTGCGTCGGCCGCGATACAACGTCACTAGTCCCTCTGCCAGCGTCTCCGCACTATCGACCGAGTCCAGAATACTTTGCCCCAGCGCACGTACCCCTGCGGCCTCGCGAGCGGTAGTGGTCGCGACCGCATCCGCTTCACCACGCAGTGTATTAACATAGCGCTGCCAGGATGGCGATACACTGTTGCTTCCATCGTCTGCACCGATCGGTCGCATTGGCATGCTATATGTAGCACGGTCACGTTCCAGCGCCGCCAGTACCGCGAGCACGGCGTCACGGTGTGCTTGACTCTGCCGGCCGATGTGCCCATCCAGGTCCTTTCGGAACAGCCCCACCTCTCGTTCCAGATCCGTGAGTTCCTCGACGTCATTACCGATCTCAGCGCGACGCGCGAAGCCAGCGACTTGGGCGCTGTACTTGTTGGCGTTGAAGTCGGTTACGCCTTCGTCCAACGTTTTCAGCATCCGTCGAATGGCGTCTAACTTTTCCCGTATACTTGCTCGCCGCTCATCAGGCGACTCAATCAGGCGGACGAATTTGTCTGTCTTGGGGTCCATCGTCAGAAAGCGGCGTGCCTCGAGCAAGAGCAGCGCGTGCCGCACTTCGACGTCGAGGTAGCCTAGGCGACGTGCGATGGCGCTAATCTCCTCGTGCGACAGCACGCCGACTTCGACGCCCTGGCGCAGGATCGTGCGCGAGCTAGCATCCAGGGCATCACGGATTATCTCCTCAAGCGGATGCAGCGTGAGCCGTACGTGCCCGCGCTCACGTCCGGACCAATCGACGACGTGCAGGAGGAGAGGGATGCTGCGCTGCAAATTAAGGAACGGTTGGCTCCCAGTTTGCCCGAAGAGGCGAACGATCTCGTCTTTAGTGCTGACGAGTGGCTGCATGCCGTGCGCGATAGCCAGATTGACGCGCGGGTTCTTGAGTGCGTTGATGTAGAGCGTGACGTTGCTTTCCCAACCCCGCATCGTCACGAACGTCGCGTAGTCCGGATAAGCCGCCTCGCACATACCATTGACGACGGCCTTAACCATGTCGTGACCGACGAGGGTAAGCCGCCAGTCGCTCGCCTCTCGGAGTTCGTCATTAAACAACAAACGAATAGTCGTGGTGAGCAATTGATCGCAAAAAGTCTTCATACCGCGCGCCTGTTCGTCATTGGGTACAGCGGTACGATTGTTCTCCAGATGCTGGAGCAACGCCATCATGAATAGTGGCGTAAGCTTGGCGCTAGGTATGCCCAGGTCGTTGAGGTAGGCAACGTTAATAGGTCCCGTTGGACGGAGTGTCGCATTAAGGCGCATCGAAGTACGTGCCATGCCACCGGCGTGACGCACATCGCCCACGTCCTGCGCACCGGCCTGACAATCGAGGTGGAACCATAGGCCCAACTCCTCGATGGCGCGGTCAGTGTCCAGTTCGTTGGCGGCTAACGCGGCACGGGCGTAGAGATGCCGATCAGGGTACTTTTCGCTAAAGGCTCCGACGAGCTTATCGCCATCCCATCGCCAGCCCGTCAAAGATGTACCGCGCCGCTCTGGGAAGACCGGGCCATGCATAACGAGGCCCTTGAAACCCTCTAGGGCCAGCACCGCATGGCGGTCGTCTTCCTTATACCGCCCTATAAACTCTTTGGTCAAACGGATGAAGACGGGCTCCGATTTCACTTCGGTGGGAGCTAGTTTGCGAAGCGAGGGCCCTTCGGCAAACTCGTATAGGTACTCGCGCCTGAATCCAGCAGGCAACTCGGCGATGACTTCTGCCAGATCCTGCCGATGTTGCACTTGCTCAGGACAGCCCTCCGGATAGGCGGCGAGTAATTTGACGGCGGCTTCGCGGTCGCCGTCACCAGCGATCGCCGCCGCACCAAGCGCTTCCTTGGCGGCGATCGCCAACTTCCCGCTTTGATCAAAGGCCACGTCGCCGGATAGGTAGTCGTCAATTAGGTCGAGTGGCGTGTAAAAGGTTTCGCTCTCGTCGTAATAAAAGACAGCTCGACGGAAAGCGTCGATCACCGTACGTGGACCAGCCCCAAGGTCATGGCGTGCCGCAATCTGTCCAACGCTCTTGAGCGTGTCCGGCGGCAAAATGTCGCTCATGATATCGGTGAACCCGAACAAGTGCGCGAACTTGCGCCATAATTCCTCAGCGAAGGCGCGATCGTAGATCGTCTCTGGGCGTAGATAAAAATTGAAAGCCTGCATACGATGAATGATGTCGCTACGCACATCGGCGATGAGCGCTTCGGTTGCCGTTGGCATGCTTACGACAAGTCCATAGCTGCCCTGTCGCTGCTGAAGCTCGTTGAGCAAGCCGAAGATATCATCCATGAAATGTTCGCGCGTGCTGTATTCGCTAAGCGTGACCTGCAGCTCGTCGGTGAAGACGATGGGGCCGCCGAGCCCGACCTCCGCTAGTAGCCCTGCGACCTCCGCTAGGAACTGCACCACGTCCCGCGGCTTGCACTCAAGCCTCAGTAGTCCATCGCGTAACAGGTCCTCGAGCTTGGACGCCTCCAGGCCACGTTCTGCCGCCAGTGCGTCGATCGACGCTTGGCGGTAGCGGCTGTGAATCACCCGCAGTCGCTCACAATAATCAGGAGCTATCCCACTCAAGCGATAGTCGACCCACGCCGCGGTGGCGTCAATGACATCAGGAAGGTCCGGCCAGACAAACGGCGGCACCGCGATGATACCGTGCGTTTCACATTGCTTCCATAGGTGGATGGCCGTGCTCGTCTTACCGTAGCCATACGGACCAACGATCGCGCCGACGACGCAACCCTTATTGTGGCGCGCCCAATGCACAATCTTTTCGACGAAGGTCGACGTATCACCCATTGACATGTGCGTGTCCGCGTGGCTCGAGTACATCGACTCGACATCGGTAGGGGATTGGACCAGGATTGAAGAACGGTAGGTGGCGATGACCGCGTCCTTCTCACGCAGCAAGGCCAGCCGGAAATCTTTCTGCTTCTGCAAAACCATTTTCTTAGACTAATCTTTCTGCTGAATCCGTGATCTTGCGGAGGCCTATAGCACGTCAGGTATGGTGACATCACGCGTCAGGATTACCGAACGACCCCATTCACCGCTATGGGTTGTAAAGAAAGAGAATGTGGCCACACACAGATCAAGAACATCTTCGAGGCACGGCAAATCGGCTAGGCACAGGATGGAGATTTGCTCCAGGGACTGAGCGTCTAGCAGCAATGGCGTTCCGAATGGCACACTTAGCAGACGGTACAGTCGAGCGATACCTAACATAAATAACTCTGGCGAGCACCATGACCGGCCAGCGGACTGCCCAGGCTTACGATTGACGTCGATAAAGGGCGGTTCTAGAGTTCTTATCCAGCTTAGGACTCCGCCAGGAGCGTTAGGATGCACTCCACCTATGTGATCGGTATATATCTCAATTACACGCTGATTGAGATTCGTGGCAAGCTGTGTAGGCTTGGGCACGACGGGACGCGCGTGCCACAGCAAGCGGCACGTCATCTGGTAGACCCAACTCCATCCGCTCACAACGCCTTTGGCGTCGGGCGCATCACAGTGCGAGAAGAATAGGTAGTGTATGATGTCGGCATAGAGCGCAGGGCGGATCGCCTGTTCTGAGATGAGTCTCTGCCCTAACTGTGTGAGTTGGAATAAAGCCGCTCTTTGCAAGACATGGCGCTGCACCAACCCCGTATCATTTAAGACACGCAAAGTGTCTGTGATTTGACGCTTGGCATCGCTATCGTCGCTAGCGTAGGTGGTTAGAATATCATCTGCCGAACGCGCACTATCAGCGTTTAGGAGCGACAGGATTATTTGAGTCCGCTCCGGCAGCACCCTATAGTCAAAGAAAGAAGCGCGCGATATAGTTGACGCTGACAACATCTGTAGTTTTGCCCCAGCCCCTTTGAGAGGTAGTTGCTCCAAAATAGAGGGTGTTAACGGCACTTTGTGGATGGCTCTTGGGCGCTTTTGATGATGCCGATGTTGTGTCGATGTGCGGCGGTAACGACGAGAAGTCATGGGGTTGGTCGTTGGCTGACGTCGTATCGACATGGCACATGAACAACAGGAATAGGAGCA
>JAABUJ010002482.1_pt1 | contig 22766 bp, 13 predicted proteins | sample 5559131 | NCBI WGS metagenome assembly JAABUJ01 (sample SAMN10711875, study PRJNA513366) | rock metagenome | isolation source: Antarctica rocks | place: Antarctica: Victoria Land, Mt New Zealand nord | collected 2016-01-07
GATCGAACCGAGGCCGCGACAACAGCAATCCAACGTGGTCTGATAACAGTCGACAGCTAATCTCCTGATCCGAAATACGTCAATACCTTCAGAACTTGTCATCCTGCAGTGGAGTCGAAGGACCTGCGTTTGTTTCAGCCGCCACTTGCATGAAGTCGGGTTTGCCGACGCCACGGGTTATGTGAACTGACGCATAGGTCATGTGAACTATAGACACGTCTCAGGAGGCGAGGAGACACTGTCCGAGCGTTTTGATTGCGATCTGAAGCTCGCGCTCCCTCCCTGAATCGGTTGGTTCGGAAGCGCAGCATCAGGAAACCGGAGACACTATGACCTTGTTGGAACGTCGGGATTTATTGAAGTTGCTTGCAGGCGCGGCGACCGGTTTTGCCCTGGATCCTCATGCTGCTTACGGTCTGAACGGCGAACCTGTTTCAGCACACGCCAATGTTCCTGCCTCGCCCATTCGAGCGAGCGCTGCATGGAAGAACAAGGCGCCGCTCGCGCCGAACGCGTTCTACACGCTCCCGCTTGGATCAGTCAGGCCGAGGGGCTGGCTGCGTCGGCAATTGGAGATCCAGGCAACCGGCCTGGGTGGACATCTCGACGAGACCTGGGCGGATGTGGGGAGCAACAGTGGATGGCTCGGAGGCACAGGCGAGTCCTGGGAGCGCGGTCCCTATTTTCTGGATGGTCTGGTCCCTCTCGCTTACCTGCTCAACGACGACCGGCTGAAGGCCAAGGCGCAGAAGTATATCGATTGGACGCTGACCCATCAGGCATCGAACGGAATGATCGGACCGGCCACTAATGACGACTGGTGGCCACGAATGGTTATGCTGAAGGCACTCGCGCAGTATGAGGAAGCTACAGGCGATCCGCGGGTCATCCCGGTTCTGTCGCGCTACTTCGCCCACCAACTGGAGGCGCTACCCACCCGGCCACTGCGCGACTGGGGCAAGTTCCGCTGGCAGGACAACGCTCTCGTTGTCATCTGGATGTACAACCGCACGGGAGATCCGAAGCTGATTGAGCTGGCGCGATTGCTGCACAAACAGGGGTTCGACTGGCAGGCTGATTTTGCGGACTTCAAATACACCCAGCCGATAACGCCGGAGATGATCAAGCTGAGCGAGCACAACGGGCTGGGCGACTATGCGCTTTCGACCCACGGAGTCAACAACGGCCAGGCGCTCAAAGCGGCTCCGGTGTGGTCGGTAATCTCCGGCAGCGATGCTGACCGTCACGGGCTGGCACAGATGCTGGCGGCTCTGGACAAGTATCACGGTCTGCCGAACGGCATGTTCTCGTGCGACGAGCACTTTGCGGGAAGGAACCCGTCGCAGGGATCGGAGCTCTGTACTGTGGTGGAGACGATGTTCTCGCTGGAGCAGTCGCTTGCGATTCTGGGCGATGCCTCGCTGGGCGACCGGTTGGAGCGGCTCGCGTTCAATGCTCTGCCGGGCACCTTTACCGACGACATGTGGGCGCACCAATACAACCAGGAGCCGAACCAGGTAGAGGTGAGCCTCCATCGAAAGCCATGGACGACGGATGGCCCGGAGTCAAATCTCTACGGCCTGGAGCCCAACTTCGGATGTTGCACGGCGAACTTCCATCAGGGCTGGCCGAAATTCGCGGCGAGTTTGTGGATGGCTTCCCACGACGATGGCCTGGTGGCGGCAGCCTACGCGCCATGCGAGGTGCACACCATGTTGGGCAACACCGCCGTACACCTGGTAGAGGAGACGGACTACCCATTCCGAGGTGCTATTCGCATTACCGTGAACCCGGAGACCGCCATCAAGTTTCCTCTTCGGTTACGTATCCCAGCATGGGCAAACGGCACAACCATTCAGGTGAATGGACATCTGCAACCGGGGTCCGCGGTCGCAGGTTTTGCAAAGATCGATCGCACGTGGAAGGCGGGGGACACAATTGCAATCGAATTCCCGATGGTGCCGAAGGTCGCGCGCGGCTTCCACGAGTCGGTGTCGATCCACCGTGGACCGCTGGTATTTTCGTATCCTATCGGCGAGGATTGGGTGAAGCTGCGCACCCGCGGCATGACCGCGGACTGGCAAGTCTTTCCATCCTCCGAGTGGAATTACGCGCTTGCCGTGGATGAGAACACGGCGCACACAATGATGGTAGACGAGCACCCCGTGGGCGGATCTCCTTTTGCGCTGACCGGAACCCCGGTTACGTTGCAGGTCTTGGCGCGCAAGGTGCCGGCGTGGCAGGCGGTCGATGGCGTAGCCGAGCCGGTGCCGCAGAGCCCCGTCGAGAGCGAACAGGCGGAGGAGACGATAACGCTTGTTCCTTACGGAGCGGCAAAGCTTCGAATCACAGCGTTTCCAACCCTCAAGACTTAGTGGATTGTTCGCGCAGAGCGCGACAGATTTGCCTGGGCGTTGAACATGATGAACACGATAGAACGACGGTCATTTCTCAAGCTCTTAGCGGCCGCGGGTACCGGCACAGTCTTCGATGTGGCCGTTCCGGGTGCCGATACCAGGCGATCGGGCGATGCGAAGACCCCGTATTCAGCAGCCCGCATCGTCAATGAGTACAGCGCCTTTCTCCCCGGCGAGCGCGAAGCTCTGGCAACGGCGCCTGCAATCTCAGAGGTCAACGCGCTTGGTGTGCTCCTTCACAGCGCATCGAACGCGAGGCAGTTGACAGTGGGAGACGCAGTCGACGGTTGGCGTTTGGCCGCGATCGGCGACATGAACGGCACGCTTACCGCAGTCTTTGAGAAGCATGTCACGCATCGAGGAGCAATCGCCTTCGTCACTGCTGACCGAGGGACGATTGCCTTGGTCCCCAAAGGTGTCGGAGATCTGGCGAAGATTCGGCCACGCGAGATCGCAGCTCCGGCCGAGGTGCAGTTGCGACGGCCTGCACGATACATCCCGGGACCGGATGTTCCTGGGGACTACATCCTGCGATCGAGCGACGATCCGTGCTACGAAAACGTTGCGGCTCTGGGCGCGGAGTTCATCGGATGGACGTTGGTTGCAAACGAGCAGGCTGGCCCGGAGCGTTCGCTCTTTTTAGAGCCGGATGGAACTTCGCGAGAGTTGAACGACAATCCTCCGCAAGCCGCGTGGGCTCCAGACGAATTGAGTGCGGTCTTCGACCCAAAAGATTTCTTCCCCAACGACAATGTCCATCTCTGGAAGTACGAAAAAGGATTCAGTAAACGAACGCTGCTTGGCGGTTACACGCCGACGGCGGATATCGGTGTGTGGAACCAGCAATACCAGTGTGGCTACGAGGCCATGGTGCTGCTTCCGGATGGAGTGGACGCGCGGCCGGTAGCCCGCGTTCGCATCATGATTCCAGACAATCAGGTGACGCCGGAGATGCACGTCTATCGCGACGAGAAGAACCGCACCTTCACGGAGCGATACGTGAACGGCAACGCGCAATCCTTCTTCTCGACGCTGGCCGGTATATGGAATCACTGGAACACATTCTTCGAAGAGTCGATGCCGATCTCGATACCGGACGATTGGCTGCTGGATAGCGCACGTGCGGGCATCATGCTGTCGCGCTGCAGTTATCGCGGGCTTGAGCCGACGTATCAGATTGGCGAAGGAGCTTACACCAAGATTCCGGAGCGGAGCCATGCGCTGTTTCCTGTCGCTCAGTATGAGTTCATCTGGGCGCATCAGCTTTGGAACCTGACCGCATCGAGCGACGATTACTTTCAGTTCTATCTGGATAAGTACATCCTGCCGGACGGCAATTTTCTCTACAATGTGCAGGATCAGGTAGAGGCTCCATTGAATGTTGGGTTATTCCTGGAGAACTCGGCTCGTGGCTATTTTTACCGGCGCGATCTGGAGGTGTTTCGGAAGCGATTGCCTGTACTGCGAAGGATGGCTGATTATGTCCTCCGGCGCTATGAATACTCGAGGCAGAGGTATGCGCCGGGCGATCCGCACTACGGCCTGATCTGGGGTTCGCCTGAGGCGGACCTCGGCGATCCGCGAAACGATTATCCGGACGCGCACCCGTTTTATTACCAGAACGCAGCAGGCGTGTGGCGTGGCATGCACGACCATGCCTTGGCGCTGACTTTGGCCGCTACGACGGACCCGTCGCTTGCCGTGGAGGCGAAGCGCTTCACGGATATCGCGGCGGAGATGCGGGCGGATATGCAACACTCGCTGGAAATAACGTTGAAGGCGATGAGCCCGGAGATGAAGAGCGCGGGAATTTCACCGTTTACACCCGAAGACACGCACCGCGATCCGAAGTACCTGCTGAGCTACGAAAACCATCGCTTCATGCAGGACTGGTTTCTCGCGGACTGGGGCGACCGGGCGCTCGATCTCGGACACCTGAAGCACAGGTCGGTCGCGGGAATGCAGAGGGTCGGGCTTCACATGGATGGGGTCGAGCAGCGGACGTCCAACTTCATGGAGCACGGGACGCTTGCGGTGAAAATACGGCAGGACGACTACCGGTCGTTCCTGCTGACGCTGTACGCGCTGGTCTGTTATGCGGCGGACTCGGGGAATCGCTATTCGCCGGAAGACGCGCTCATCCCCGGAGGCTACGCAGGTGAGGGCAACAAGTACTGGTGGTCTGCGGTGGTAAATTCCGTGCTGCAGCCAACGCTCGGGCTGCGCTGGCTGCTTTGTTACGAGGAGAGCGATGCGGAAGTATGTCATCTGCAAAAGGCTGCGCCCAAGCACTGGTTCAAGCCGGGTGAGCGCATCTCCGTCGAGCGTTGTCCAACACGCTTCGGCACCCTCGGCTGGCAGACGGAGTCGCTAGCGAATCATCAATGGCTGGTGCATCTGACCTTGCCCTCCCGCTTTACAGGCATGTTGAAGATTCACATACACCCCGACGATGGACGGCCGGTCGCGACAACGTCGCTGGGTCAGATCGAGGGTGACTGCGTGACGTTGCCGAACGAAGTGCTCTCAGGCGAACGCACATTGCAAATACATATTGCGTGACCCTGGCAACTTGTTGCTTCTGCTGACTGGCTTGTGGTTCGTGGGGTTAAGCAGGTGGGAAAGAGATCGGGGTCAAGCAGTTCGGAGCGCACGATCTGAATGAGGCATTCTCCGACTCGTTGCGAAGTGCGTTGTCGCGCTGGTGCTCCTGCTGGAGCTGTTCTCCCCGTGCCAGGATTTATACGGAAAGTCATAGACAACGGCGTTTTGATGGAGATTCTATGCTGTCACCAAGCAGTTCAGTCGGGCTGATGGCTACCTATTCACCGGTCATTTACCAGCTATTAACGCAAAGTTGATATTACGGGCTGTAGCCCCTGCATCACTGCGGATTTGGCCACAGGATTGCAGCTGATCTTTCCGTATCCGCGCAAAATTCTTATTGAATAGCCATGCCTCGGTGCAATAGCGGTTGCTGGCGAGGCGAAGATCGCTTCCATAATGCGGTTCAATCGAAAGGAGTCTACAGAATGGCCCTCGCTTCCTTTGCTCGGAATTTACTCGTCGGTGCAAGCCTAACGGGAGTGGCAGTAGCTTCCGGCAGCTTTGCCGCTGCACAGCAGAATAACGCTGTCAGCGGCGGTCTCGCAGGATACGTTACTGATTCGACTGGCGCGGCAGTTCCGGGCGCGAAGATCAAGCTAGTTGGACCCCAGCAAACGATTCAGCGCACCTCGGATGCGACAGGCCACTACGAGGTGAGGGGGTTAACGCCTGGTCAGTACACCCTGACAGTGGTCGCCCCGGGCTTTCAAACCTTTGTTTCGCGCGCAAATGAGGTCACGATAGATCACACTGAATCGCTTGACGCCAAGTTGTCGATCGGTGAGGAGGCGCAGACGGTTGAAGTAGACGCCGGAGCCACCCAGATCGACACGGAAAATACCTCAGTGAACACGGAGCTCACCGATACGTTCCTCGAGCAGCTTCCAGTCCCCCGCAACGTCTCAGGCGCATTTTATATCGCGCCCGGTGTGGTCAGCGGCGGTGGCACGGGCGCTGCAAACCCGTCTATCGGTGGATCGAGCGGATTGGAAAACAACTATACCGCCGACGGAGTCACCATCACGGACCAGGCTTACGGCGGCTTGGGTGTTTACACCCCGCAATACGGTTCCCTCGGCACCGGAATTACCCTTTCTTTTGTTAAGGAAGTCGATGTCAAAACCGAAGCGTTCGAGCCCAAATACGGGCAGGGCGACGGCGGAATCGTCGAGATTGTCACCAAATCTGGTTCAAACAAGTTCCACGGAGAACTGACTGCGTACCTGACGCCCGAGTTCGCCTATGTGAAAGGCAAGCAACTGGCCGACTACAACTACGTCAACCTGACACCCACGCAGTTTCTGTCCAGTCCTCAATATGAGCTTTCGGCGACTTTTGGCGGCTACATCCTCAAGGACAAGCTGTTCTTTTTTGGCGCATTCGATCCGACACTAAACCGAAACGTGGAACTTGCCGCACCCAACGCGCCGCTCTTTTCGCAGGGCAGTCGGACGTTGAACACGACCAGCATCAACTGGGCTGGCAAGCTGACCTTCACGCCTTTCGCGGCAACCATCCTCGAAGCCTCGTCGTATGGCGATCCTTCGCGCCACAACAACGGACCAAATGGGAGGAATGCTTTCTCAGGAACCAGCTTCAAGCAGGTGAGCGACTCCTATAATTTCGGGACGCGTAACTCGACGCTGCGCCTAAACACAAGCCTGTTCAAGGGGTTGACCGGCTTTGGAGCGTACGCTTACAGCACAGAGCACTTCAACGATTCGCCACAGCTCAAGAACAGCTACTCAATCAGTGACCGGACGGGTTCCCAGTTCGTGCCGTATGGGTTCGGCACCTACTACAAAACCAAAGACGCCAACTATACCTTGCAGGGAGAATTACAGGAGTCTGTTAGCTTCCTCGGCAAGCACGTGGCGTCGATTGGCTACTTCTACAACCACGTTGACTTCAATAACTCTACTCTGCGATCAGGACCGAACTTCGCGATTCCGGCTAACAACGCCGCAGGCCAGGCGCTAACAACCATTTTTGTGCATACTCACGCGGCGGCAATTGGTCAGTCGACTAACGCATCTTTCTACCTCATCAGCAAAGATTCACATGGTCATCCCCTAACCGGCTGCACCTACTGCGCGATGTACAACGGCCAGCTTGCTTATCTCCAACAGGTGCGGGGAACGTATGCGGGTTCCGTCGTAGCGGCACTCTCCCGCTATAAAGCGGCGTTCGGCAACGAGGTCTATTCCCCGAATCGCTTTGTAACCATCAATGCAGGTCTTCGCTGGGAAGAGCAGAAGTACGGCGGCGCTCTACTTACTTACAACTGGAGCGATAACTGGTCTCCGCGCCTAGGTTTTACCGTCGACCCATTTGGCGACCGTAAATCGAAAATATTTGTGGCCTTCTCGCGTTATCAGAATCCGCTTCCCCTGGACGCTGCCATTCGCCAGTTGGGCAACGAACAGGATGACACGAGTCTCTTTTACGCACCCGTCAAAGATGCCTCAGGCAACGCAGTTTTGGACGCAAATGGATCCGTTACTCCTGATACCAGTGTGGTGTTGAATGGCACAGAGAGGAGCACCGCCACTGGTCTGTTCGGCGCGCCGAACTTCAGCTCATCGACTGGAGAGGGTATTCTGGCCGGCACCAAAATGGAGTATGCGAACGAGTACGTGCTCGGCGTGGAACGTCAAGTCAACCCGGGTATGGTTTTCAAGGCGCACTATGTTGATCGTCAATTCGGCAGGATCGTTGAGGACATAGGATCGCAGTCCCCTGAAGGATCGTTCGTAGACGGAGACTATGCTGGCGGAATCGCAAACGTGACTGCTGGCTCCGACTACTTTGTCAACGAGAAGGAAGTTACCTACACTCCGGCACAGTTCGCCGCTGCAAATCAAGGCTGCGATCCGAGCCAGATCGGGACGACTGATAAGACTTCGCATTGCTATGGTGTTCCGTATACCGCGCCCGTCGCAGGTTGTACGGCCGCAAACGACACGTCGGTCGCTAATGGAGGATTTTTCCAGCACTTCGATGGAACTCCATACAACGGAGCCTGCGTAACCAATGCTGCTGCCGCCGGACAGCTTGGCCCAGACGGGAAGCCTGCCGCCGGGCAGCTTGGCTCAGACGGGAAGCCGGATGGGTTCGCCAATCCCCGGCGTCACTACCAGGGCCTGGAACTTGAACTCGATCGCACCTTCCGCAACCACTGGCAGGCTCGCGTGAACTATCGATACGCGAAGCTCTTCGGCAACTATGAAGGTCTTTACCGCAATGACAATGGTCAGTCGGACCCTGGAATTTCGTCGCTGTTCGACTTTACTGCCGGCGCAATTGGGGTTCTGGGTGACCAGTTCAAACGCGGTTATCTGAATACCGATCGCCGTCATGTCGGCAACCTCCTGGTTGCTTACACGTTCGACAGATCGATGCCGAGGTTTGGCAGGCTGAACGGCGTCACGGTCGGTACCTGGATCCACGGTCTGTCGGGCGTTCCGCTGAGCGCTTATGAAAGTCACCCTGTTTACACCAGCCCCGGCGAAGTTCCGGTGGGTGGACGCGGCACGATCGGGAGAACGCCTGCTGAACTGTATGCCGATGCAAGCGTCTCGGACACAATTCAGTTCCATGACACGTTTGGACTTCACCTCGCGTTCGACGGCTTCAACATCACCAATAGCCAGCCGGCGACCAACTACAACCAAAATCTGGATACCTCCCCTGGAGTTCTGAATCCCGATTACAACCGTCCAAACGGGTTCGTCAACCCCTTCCACGCACGCTTCACGGTTGGGTTGAGCTTCTAACCCTAACCCTTGTATTCAGTAGAATGGACGGAGGAGGGGACTCCCTCTTCCGTCTTTGTTTTTGGAGGTCTGCGCGTGCGCCGGTTGCAGAAGGTTGTAGTGTTCCTGCTCTTCGTGGCATTTGCTCTGCTTACCCCCAGGGTCGACGCACAATCGAGCAAGCACTTGTCCCCGTTCTTCAAGAGCTGGATTGACGAAGATGTGCCCTACATCATCACCCAGGCGGAACGGAAGGAGTTCCTAAGCCTGCACACGGATGACGAACGGGATTCCTTCATCAAGGAGTTCTGGACATCACGCAATCCCGATCCGCATAGCTCGATCAATACCTTCAAAGAGGAGCATTACCGCCGCCTCGCCTATGTCCGCGATCATTTTGGAGATGCGCGGTATAACGACGGGTGGCGGACCGACATGGGACGCATTTATATCACCCTTGGACCTCCGCAGCAGACAGCAAAGTATCACCAGGGGATCAGCACGCGCCCGGTCGAGATATGGTTTTACCAATCGCCTTCGCCTGCCCTGCCACCTTATTTCAATCTAGTCTTTTTCAAGCCGAGCGAGGCAGAGCCCTACATCCTTTACTCTCCGCGCCAGGATGGGCCCACCAGAATCGTGACTAATGACGCGCATGACGACGCCATCGCACTCCACACGATTGATCAGTCGATGGGCGGGGAAGCAGAACAGTCCATGGTCAGCCTTATTCCGTCTGAACCTGTCGACTTCAAAAATCCCAGCTATAGCAGCTTGTCCGACACGCTGTTGAATGAGATTCGCAGCCTGCCGGAGCAGAAGCTCGAAAAAAGATCGCGTTACAAGACTGAGACAAGCCAATAACGAAAATATCACCGTTAACATCTTCACGGGTGCTCACGCACTTGATCTGCAGACTCTGGTAGTGCGAGACGACCACGGCCAGAACACGGTCAACTTTCTCCTTCGCTACCAGCGGCCGGACCCGAGTTTGATCGGTGTGCTCCCAAACAAGGCCACCGGCTACTCCATGACATTGAAGACGCGGGTCACGACAGCTTCCGGCAAAGCTATTTACGAGCGGGACGAGCAACTTGGAGGAACAGTCTCGGCGGCAGGCGCAGCAGCAGGCAAGGAAAAAATCTTCGCCGCAGAAGGCCGTCTGCCTCTGGTCCCTGGGAACTACTCGCTCGAAACCGTGCTGACCAACAATCTCACGCACGACTCCACACGCACCTTGGGTAAAGTGACTGTACCTGCTCCCCGCCCCGATAATCTCGGAGTCTCTGGCCTGATGGTCTATCGCGACACACCTCTCGCCCACGTCCGAGCGGGAGTTCCATTCACTCTCGCCGGAGTTCGCTTCGATCCGCGTGGCGAGCAAACGGTAGAGATCCACGCCGGTGAGCAGCTTCCCCTTGTGTATCAAATCTGGCTTCCGCAGAGAGAACCGAAGGCCTTGACTCCGTCCACTGGGGTTGCCAGTTCGCCAAAGGTGATTCATGTGCATTACCTGATGGGTCAGGTGAATCAATCCGCAGTGGGGCAGAACCGAGTCAATGAAGATGAAGAGCTGGAAGTCAAGAATTTCGACCGAGCCGGGAATCTCCTGAACGGCCATACGCTCAGCACAGCGGAGCTTGCGCCCGGAACCTACCGTCTGGTTGTGACGCTCAGTGAATCTGGGTCGCCACAGCCCGCATACGCAACGATGATCGTCCGAATTCTCCCTTCCGAGACTCCCGTTATGATGTGGAGCGCGTACAGCTCTGATAATCAGCATCCCGCGTCTTTGGATGATCTGTATCGTGGTCTGGCAGCGGACGCTCAGGGCGATATCCCAGAAGCCGAAGCCTGCTACAAGCGGGTGCTGGTACTTCATCCAGGGCTCAAGGATGCACAGCTTCGCCTCGATGCACTCAGCCGTACCGTTTCCCAAAGGATCCCGGACGCCCGCCACTAGGGTGACAAGCCATTGAAAAGCGCACAGCAGCCAGTCGGATCCTCTCCACGATTCGAGCAATCCTGCATTACTACTCGACCCTGATTCAGACGAGTTGACTGAGGTTGCGCTTATCTTTCCTTCAACTCCCGCTCGGCTTCGAGCCGTGCGTTCTGATCGCCGACGATCCGGCGCTTGCGAGGACCGTCGACCCGGAACTCAATCTGAACGGAGCCATGGTCGCCAACGCCGTTCGTTCAGGGTTTGCGCGCACTGTAGAGGACGTGTTGTCGGGCAAGCTCCCAGGTGGACCGGTTTCGAGCTCTCGCGCTCACACGTTACTTACCTGGGCTGTGAAGAGCGCCGTCACGCAGGCCCAGACGGGCAGCGTCCCGATAGAACCTGCGGGACAGCGGCGATGTGAAGTTGTACGCTGGACATCGAGGTGCTCGGGCTATGCAGGCGTTGTTGCTGACGGAGTACAAGCATCTGGAAGTCACCGCTATGCCTCGGCCTGAGCCTGTAGCCGGGGAAGTTTTGATTGCCGTGGGTGCCTGCGGCATCTGCGGCAGCGACGTGCACGGCTACGATGGCGCCTCCGGCCGACGTATCCCGCCGATTATCATGGGCCACGAGGCGGCCGGAACGATCGTCGAGACAGGCACCGGCATCACGGACTTCAAGCCGGGCGATCGCGTCACCTTCGATTCCACGGTTTATTGCGGCCGCTGCGACTTCTGTAAGCGCGGCGAGGTCAACCTCTGTGACGACCGCCAGGTTGTGGGCGTCTCGTGTGGCGAATACCGGCGCGCGGGCGCATTTGCCGAGCTGGTGGTGGTGCCCGAGCGCATTCTTTATCGACTGCCGGATGCACTTGGGTTTGCCGAGGCCGCGATGCTCGAAGCCGTCTCGGTCGCGTTGCACGGCGTGCGGCTTGCCGAGGTAAAAGCGGGCGACTCGGCGCTGGTCATCGGCGCGGGCATGATCGGGCTTTTGCTGCTGCAGGCGGCACGCGTGGCCGGCTGCAGCCCTGTGTATGTGGCGGACGTGGATGCTTCGCGGCTTGCGATCGCCCGGGAACTGGGTGCGACGGAGACGTTCGCAGGTTCGGGCAGCGATCTCATCGAGCAGGTAAGGGCACGCACCGGACAGCGCGGCGTTGATCACGTGTTTGAGGCGGTCGGCCGCGGCGAAACCGTCAACGCGGCGATCGAGTGCGTGCGCAAGGGCGGTACCGTGACGCTGGTCGGCAACATCGCACGGGAGGTGATGCTGCCGCTCCAGAAGGTGGTCACCCGGCAGATTCGGCTGCAGGGATCCTGCGCTTCGGCCGGCGAGTACCCGCAGGCGATGGAGTTGGTCTGCTCCGGGCAGATTCGCGTGGACCGGTTGATTACAGCCGTCGCGCCCCTCAGCGAAGGTGCCAGCTGGTTCGAGCGGTTGCATGCGCGCGAGCCCAACTTAATGAAAATTGTCCTCGATCCGCGCCTTGGCAACGGAGCCATCGAATGAGCGCCTTGTTCGATCTGCGCGGGCAAACCGCTCTCGTGACCGGGGCAAGCCGTGGCCTGGGCCAGTATTTCAGCCGTGCCCTGGCGCACGCGGGCGCCGACCTGATCGTGACCAGCCGCAAGGTCGACGACCTGGCTCCGTTCTGCAAGGAGATCGAAGCGCTCGGCCGCAAAGCAACACCGCTGGCGCTCGATGTTCGGTCCGAACAAAGTATTGCCGCCATGGCCGCAGGTGCAGCCGGCACGGCCAGCCAGATTCACATCCTGGTCAACAATGCAGGCTGCAATGTGCGCAAGCCCGCGCTCGACGTCACCTGGGATGACTGGAACCTGATTCTCGACACAAACCTGCGCGGTAGCTTCTTTGTCGCGCAGGCGATTGCGCGGCAGATGATGCCTTTTGGTTATGGCCGCATCGTCAACATCGGCTCGGTCACGAGCGTCTTCGGCTATGCGGGCCTGGCCCCCTACGGAGCAAGCCGTGGCGGCGTCCGCCAGTTGACCATGAGCCTGGCGGACGACTGGGGACAGCACGGCATCACCGTCAATTGTCTGGCACCGGGCTGGTTTCGCACCGAGCAGAACAAGGTCCTTTACGAGAACCAGGCCTGGGTCGATTACCTGGTCGACCGCATCCCCCTCAAACGCCCCGGCCGCCCCGACGACCTCGATGGGCCAATCGTGTTTCTCGCTTCGGAAGCGAGCCGCTATATGACCGGCCAGACGCTGCTGATCGACGGCGGCATCTCCACGGGAAGCACGCGCGCCACCGTGCCTCCTCCCTTCGAAACCTCAACCGACCTGGAGTGACCTCTGCGATGCGTCTGCCCGCCTGCCTTGCCACCCTTGCTTTCGCCGCCGCCGCCACTTGCGCGACTGGCATTGCCCAAACCCCAGCTTCCTCCTCCCCGTCGCCAACCCAGACCCAGTCCTCTTCGGGCGAGTTGAAGGTGTACTTCGTAGACGTGGAAGGCGGCCAGGCGACGCTCTTCGTTACGCCGCAGGGTGAGTCTCTGCTGATCGATACGGGCTGGCCGGGCCGGGAGAATCGCGACGCCGACCGCATCCTTAGGGCCGCGCACGAAGCCGGTCTGGCCAAAATCGACTTTGTTCTGATTACGCACTATCACGACGACCACGTGGGCGGTGTACCGCAACTGTTGGCCAAAATACCGGTAGGCACGTTTATCGATCACGGGCCCAACCGCGAGCTGGACGGCGGTGTCACTGAGCACGGGTTCGCGGTCTACCAACAGATGCTCGCCGCGGGCAAGAGCCGGCACATCGTAGCTAAACCCGGTGATGTGCTGCCGATAGCGGGGATGCGGGTGACGGTCGTCAGTGGAGACGGCGCGGTGCTCGACCATGCGCTGCCGGGGGCAGGCGAGCTCAATCCGGCCTGTAAGACGTCTGAGATTCGGCCGCTTGACAACACCGAGAATGCCCGCTCGCTGGGGGTCGAAATTACCTTCGGCAAGCTGCGTCTGCTTGATCTGGGCGACCTGACGTGGGATAAGGAACGCGGCCTGGTCTGTCCGGTGAACAAGCTCGGGCGGGTGGATGTTCTTGTCGTCTCGCACCATGGCTGGAAGCAGAGCTCGAGCCCGGCGCTGATCGATGCGCTGCATGCGCGTGTGGCCGTAATGGACAACGGGGAGACCAAGGGCGGCTCGACGCCGACCTTTGACACGCTCTCGCACGCACCAGGGCTTGAAACCTTGTGGCAGCTGCACGCCTCGGCTGAAGCCGGGACGCGCAATACTGCGGCTGAGTTTATAGCGAACCCGCTCGGCACGGAGGCGGGCTTCGCGCTCAAACTGGCGGGCAAGCGTGACGGCAGCTTTGCCATCACTAACGAACGCACAGGGGTTGCGAAGACCTACAGAGCCCGGTAGCGACACCAACAGCGCACGCCCTATCTCTCCCGCTGGGCACATAAGTTCGTCAACGTGACGCGTGGTTTCAGGAAAGCTGCATGGGCTCTATCGGACCAAGCAAAAAGAGATAGGCAGAGATGCCTACCAGCAGGTAGAGCCCCGCAGCCGCGAACGCCCAGGCAAAGCTGCCATGGTCGGCGACGATCAGGTATCCCGTCAGGATGGGGGCCGCAATGCCCGAGATCTGGTTGGACAGGTTGACGATGCCGCCAACCGTGCCTACGCTTGAACGCGGCGCAATGATCGACGGCACCGACCAGCCAACCGGCGCGGCCGCCGCCAGGCCACCGATCGACAAGCTGATCCACAGCAAGGCACGGGGCGCGGTGTGTGCGTGCGCGGCCCCCAGGATGCCCAGACCGCAGGCGGTGCCAAGGATCAAGATCGTACGTCTCACCCGGCTCGCGTTCCATCCGCGTGCGACGAGATGATCGACTAGCCAGCCGCCAACCACCAGGTCGGTCACGGTAGCAAACAGCCACGGCACGCCCGTGTATAGGAATGACTGCAGCAGATCGATGTGCAGCGCGGTGGAAAGGTAGCTGGGCAGCCACGTGAGCAACAGGTAGAAGACGTAGTTGTAGCTGCCGAAACCCAGCGCCAGGCCGAGGACCTTGGGCTGCCGCAGCAACCGGGCGAGCGGCAGAGGGGCTTCGCGCACCTCGGAGACTGCTGGCTCTGTGCCTGCCCGCAGGTAGTGGAACTCCTCTGCCGTCAGTGCCGCATCGTCTTCCGGCTCGCGGTAGACCTTGTAGAAGATTGCGAAGTAAAGCAGGCTGAGGATGCCGGTAAGGGCAAAACTGAAGCGCCAGCCAATCCGGATGAGCAGGACGCCAAGCAGTGGAACGCCGATGGCCGAGGCAAATTTCGCGGCGGCATCGAACACGGCGGTGGCGAAGCTGCGTTCTTCCTGCGGAAACCAGTTGGCGATGGCCTTGGCGTTTGCAGGAAAGGTGGGTGCCTCACCGACGCCGAGCAGCAGCCGCGCACCAAACAAGGCGCTGAGCCCGGTCGCGAGCGCTGCGGCAAAGGAGGCAGCGCTCCAGACGAGCGTGCTCCAACGACCCACACGACGCACGCCAAAGCGGTCGAGCAGCACCCCCACGGGGATCTGGCAGAGTGCGTAGGTCCAGCTGTAGGCGCCCGATAAGTAGCCGAACGCAATGGTCGAGATGCCGAAGCTGGTGATCAGCGCATCGTGCGCCACCGAAAGGTTGACCCGGTCGAAGTAGTTGACCAGCACGCCCAGCCCCAGAAGCGCAGCGATGCGCCAGCGTCGAACACCTGCGGGTTTGGGTCGGAAATGACTCATCAAGGCGTGCACCCATGCTACGCGGATGCCGAACCGTCGGACGACCTGAAAGTATCCGGAGTCGAGCAAGCGTTCGCGGTACTCTCGAACCCGGCCCTCCACGCCTTCTTTGAGATTGGGAAGACAGGGCCCTTCCTGCACTCGCGGCGACTACGATGTTAGCTGGACAGGGAAGTGAGGGAGCGGCTGGTAGCGCCACGTGGACTCTGGTGCGACGCGAGACAGAGTTTGTACAGTGAGATAAGCGAAATTTCCGAAGAACTCACGGGTTTTTGCTCCACCGGGGTTGCAGCGTGTTCTGGCGTAGCAGCTTTAGATGGGTCGAAGGTGGAGTAAAGCCAACCCCGTCGGCTAAGACGTCAGGCAGAAGGTGTCTTAGAACCTGTTTAAAACTCCGAGGATGTCCTGCCGGACAGGCCCACTACGCGTGGTGCGGTCACTTCGTGACGCGTATCCGAGTCGCGGCGGGGAAACTGAGTACATCCTCCCTCTGGTCAGTGCAAAATTGGGTTAGCGACCACCGGGAGCACCACGCGAAGCCCAATACCCCACGAAGTGGCGCACGCCCGGCGTTAGGCGCACCTCCAGCAGGATAGTATTTAAACAGGTTCTTAGAGCCGGGCGTGGTGTGTTGTTCGCGTCTAGTTTTGCACTTGGTTTGTGGCGAAGGTTCGGCGTATGTTAACCAGATGTACATAACTGTTCTGGCCTCTGGGTCGAAGGGTAATTCGACCGTGGTTGCGAGCCGGCGGACGCGTGTGCTGGTGGATGCGGGGCTTTCGTGCAAGGAGCTGCTGCGGCGCATGGCGATGGTCGGGGAAGATCCCGGCAAGCTGGATGCGATTCTGATTACGCATGAGCACCAGGACCATGTGGCGGGGCTGGCGGTGCTGGCGCGGCGGCTAGGGATTCCGGTGTATTTTACGGAGCAGACGCACCGGGCGTGGGTGAGGATGATGACGCCGCGGACGACGATGACGTATGCAAAGTGGCTCGAACAGGTGCAGCGCGAGAAGCTGGCGCGGGCGGAGGCTGCGGCGGCGAAGGTGCCGTCCTATGCGGCAGCAGAGCAGGCTGACGCGCGCAATGTGGAGAAGGCGGATGCGCTACGGGCGGCGGAGCTGGAGTCGATTGCGGGGATTTCGGCTGAGGCTGCGTGTCTCGACCCGGCGTTGAACCGGGCTGCGGATTCGCTCGGTGGAGCCGAGCTTCCTGTAGAAGACGAGTGCGGTCCGGTGAAGTCTGCCGAGGTGAAAGCCAATCCTGCGGCGCTGCCGAAGGTTGAGTTCTTTGAGGCTGGATGGCGATTTACGATTGGCGATCTGACGATCGACCCGTTTACGATTCCGCACGATGCGGCGGACCCGTGTGGGTTTGTGTTCGAGGCAGATGGAATCCGCATGGCGGTTGCGACCGACCTGGGATATGTGCCGCCGAATGTGAAGTCGGCGTTGAAGGCGATTGATGTGCTGCTGCTCGAGTCGAATCACGATCTGGAGATGCTGCGCGATGGGCCGTATCCATGGTCGGTGAAGCAGCGGGTGCTGTCGCGAGTCGGCCATCTTTCCAATGAAGCTACTGCGGATTTTTTGCAAAAGGATTATGACGGGGGCGCGGCCTTTATCGTGCTGGGACATCTGTCGGAGTCGAATAACCAGCCGGAGCTGGCGCGGCTGTGCGCGGAGCGTGCGGTGGGGGACCGGATGCGTCTGCTGGGGAACAGGATTGTGCTGGCGATGCAGGCGGAGCCTTTGGGGGCGATCGAGCTTTAGATGTGGGATGGCTGAAGGCCCGTGCTGGCTGTGTTGCTTGGTGTTGACGAGGGCAAAGGCAGACGCAGATTCCCTTCGGGAATGACAACAAGGGCAAAGGCAGACACAGATTTGATTCGGGAATGACAACAATTAGCGACAGGATAGAATGAACTTCGTAGCTTATGGCTGAGATGCTGGACGGACAGACCGAAGTAGAGTCGACTGGCGGAGACTCGCTGGCCGCGAAATCGTGCACGGACCCCATTGTGGGGGCGATTCTTTCGGGTTGGCGCTATGACATTTCGAGCATTGCGCCGGAGATGCGCACCGATTATGAGCAGCATCTGGCCGAGTGCGCGCATTGCCGGCGGCGGCAGACGATTGCGCGGACCATCGATGTGCTGCTGATTTCGGTGACGGCGCTTTCGATTGTGGCGTTTCTGCTGGCAGCGGTTGTGATTCACCGGATCGACGTGCTGACCCATGTGGTCGACGTTCATCTGCGCCTGCATCAACGCGCCATTACGGTTTCGCTTGAAGCGGTGGCGATCGTAGGCCTCGTGATCTCGAGTGTGCTGTGCGTCCTGGTGGCGGTGGCGACACCTCTGCCTGGATTTCTGAGTGACAAGGTGCAGCAGAAACTGCCGCCTGACCTGCGCCAGCGTTTTGGCCGCCACCACGCCTGATGGCCCACGATCTGAACAGCGAAATCCTGCCGCCGGTGCAGAGCGCGGAATATGCACCTGCCGAGTCTCCGCAGCGGCGGACGCGGAGCGAGTGGGATCCGCGTTCGGCGCCGGGGACGTACCTGCTGCTGGGAATCAACATTGCGGTTTACCTTTGGATGACGCTCCACGGGGTCAACTTTGAGAGTCCCACGGCGGCGCAGTTGCTGCATTACGGGGCCAACAATTCCGTGCTCGTCGTGGTGTATGGACAATGGTTCCGGTTGGTGACGGCGATGTTTGTCCACATCGGGCTGCTGCACATTGGCACGAACATGTGGTGCCTGTGGAACCTCGGCCTGCTAGGCGAGCCGCTGCTGGGGCCGTTTGGGATTGTGGCGGTTTACCTGCTTACGGGCATCGCGGGGAACCTGGTTTCGGTGGCGTGGGATGTTGTCGCGGCGCACCTGCAATCGGCTTCTCTGATGTCGGTGGCGGGCGTTGGAGCGGGCGCGTCGGGGGCGGTGTTCGGGATTGCCGGGATTTTGATTGTGCTGCTGTCCAATCGGCGGCTGCCGATACCGTGGAGCGAGTTGAAGCGCTTGCGGACTTCGGTGGTCCGGTTTTCGGCGATCAACCTGGTGATTGGTGCGGCTACGATTGTGCCGGCGCTGGGGAGTCATATTCGGATCGACAATTCGGCCCACCTGGGAGGGTTTTTGTCGGGGCTGGCGCTGGGGCCGGGTCTGGTGCCGGCGATGACTGGCGGCCGCGTGCGCTATCTTGCGCGGCAGCGGATTGTGTTTGCGGTCGGGGTTTTCCTGCTGGCGCTGTTTGGATACTGGATTGCTAATCTGCGGTAGAGAAGCATTTGCTACCTTGAACACCAGCAGTAAGCTGTTGAGAGCTGATGGGCAATGGTGTACGGGTGGGGACGTTCGGCGATACAGGGATCCTTCACTTCGTTCAGGGTGACAATGCTATAGCGTCAACTTAGAACCGGTTCGGCTTGAGTGAGGTTGGGATGAGACAGCGCTTAGTCCACGTCATGATTGTTGCGGCTGTATCGAGCGCCATGTACGCCCAGCAAACAAGCACGTCTTGGCAGGGAACCTACAAAGACGCTGGGGAGCTGCACCGGGTTGTTGTCCAGGGGGACGAGACCGCCACTGGGCAATGGACAGTGAGGCAGATGTACGTCGATTTTCTCCCGGAGGCAATCAAGATCGACTCATCGCAAATGGTTGATTCTCACCTGAAGCTTGCCAGCAATGGAGGCAAGGGAATACTAGCAGCTACGTTAGACGGCGCAGGCCGTGAGCTCCAGGGGACCTGGACGTGGGCAGGTAAGTCGGTCCCAATCGCGCTGCGACGTGTTTCGGGCGAAGAGGCGTGGCATATACCGCTTCTGTACCAGTACCACCTGGATGGTGTCACGTACGACCGTCCTGCACCCGACGAGCCCCGGATTCCATTTTCGCCCCGGCTTGCGGTGGACTACATGGAACAGGGCGCGATGGCGTGGACCAAGGAAGGGCAGTGCGTCGCGTGCCATACGAACGGGACTTACATGGTGGTTCGTCCGCTGATGACTCCTGAACTGGGTGCGCCCCAGCAGGCGCTGCGCGACTACTTCGTTTCTACTTTGCGTGATGCACTGAAGTCGGATTCAGCTAAATCAGGCAGCGAGGTGGAACCGACACAGATAGTTTATGTAGCCGCCGGGCTGGCTATCTGGGATGCGCATGTTCTGCATCATTTATCTCCTGAGACCACGCAGGCTTTGGAGTTGATGTTTAGATTGCAGCAGCCTGCGGGCGATTGGGCCACCGAGGATGACAACAACCCTCCGCTCGAGTCCAGCCGATATCAACTGGCAACGGTTGCGGCGCGGGCCGTTGCCAATGCACCGGGGTGGCTGGGCCAACAGCACGGTACGGCGCTTGAAGCGCGCGTGAATTTGTTGAAGAAGTACTTGCGTGAACCGAAGAAGCTTCAGGGAGACTACGACAGGACGGATCTGCTCTGGACGGCTTCCGAGTATCCGGGCCTGATCGATGAAGCTAAGAAGCGGGAGCTGATCGACATTGTGTTTGGGCATCAGCAATTCGATGGTGGATGGTCGATCCGGACCTTTGCTATGCCCGAGGAGTGGGGCAAAGGCAATAGGGCAAGCAAGCTGCGCTCAGAGCTGGAGTTTCCGTTTCCGCAGAGCGATGGGCATATGACCGGGCTCGCGATTATTGCGCTTCGGAAGGCTGGGGTGCCAGCCAGCGACCCCCGGATCCAGCGTGGAGTTGCGTGGCTGTTGGATAACCAGAGATCGTCCGGCAGGTGGTGGACGCGGTCGCTCAACCGGGATGGATGGCAGTTCATCAGCTACAGCGGAACAGCTTACCCGCTGCTTGCTTTGGCATTGTGTAACGCGCTGCCGGCGCGCTTACCGGCGATGCGGAGCGGGAACTGATTGGAAGTACCAGGGTGGAGTAGCGAGAACAAACGCAGATTCCCTTCGGGAATGACAACCAGCAGACGGATTCTTATTGGCCCGGTGCGGGGGCGGGTTTTGCGGCTGGGGTGGTTGGGGTGGGTGTGGTGGCCAGCTTGAGGTTGCCGGCGCGGGTGCGCTGCTTGCTGACATAGGCCTCGATGACCCGGGCCGCCAGGGGGGCTGCACCGGCACCCCAGCCGCCGTGCTCGAGCAAGACCGCGACGACTATGTCGGGGTTGCGGCGCGGGGCCATGCCGACAAACCAGGCGTTGGCGCGAGCTTTTCCGGTTCCCAGGCTGGTCGCGCCCGCGCTGTGACTCAGAACCTGCGCGGTGCCGGTTTTGCCGGCGAAGTCGATGCCTTCGAGGTGCGCGGCGAAGGCGGTGCCGGTGGTGGTGGTGTTGGCCATGGCATCGGTAATCAGCTGCCAGTTGGCGGGTGCGAGCGGAATGGTGTGGTCGCCGGAACCAGCATAATTCTCCAGAACGGACTGTTCGATCTGCGGGGGGACCTCGTCCGCAAATACGACGTGCGGCCGGTGCAGCACGCCGCCCGAGGCTACGCCGCCGAGCGCGCGGGCTAGTTGGAGCGGGGTTGCAGCGACCGCACCCTGGCCAATGCCGACGGAGATGGTTTCGCCCGGATACCACTTCCGGTGGTAAATCTTTTCGGCCCAAAGGGTGGAGGGCATGGTGCCTGAGGCTTCGTCGGGAAGGTCGATGCCGGTCTTCTGGGCAAAGCCGAGTGCATGGGCGTACTCCGCGATTTTGTCGATGCCCAGGCGGTTGGCGAGCGTGTAGAAGAAGGAGTCGCAGGACCACGGGATGGCGTGTTGGATATCGACATCGCCGTGGTGCTTGTCGCAGGCGAAAAAGTGTCCGTAGAAGCTGGCTCCGCCGTTGCAGAAGACGTGCATGGTCTGGGCTACGTTTTCTTCGAGACCCGCCACCGACATGATGATCTTGAAGGTGGAGCCGGGTGCGAGCTGCGCCTGCGTCGCCTTGTTCAACAGCGGGTGATCGGGGTTATCGAGGATCGTCTGCCAATAGGCTTTGGTCAGACGTCCGGCAAACTGGTTGGGATCGAACGTTGGGCGGGAAACCATGGCCAGCACTTCGCCGGTATGCGGGTCGAGCGCGACGATGGCGCCGATCTTGCCGTCGAGCGCCTGCTCGGCCGCGCGCTGAATGTCGAGGTCGATGGTGAGCCGCAGATCCTTGCCGGGCACGGCAAGTTCCTGGCCAAGCTGGCCGACTTCGCGGCCGTGCGAGTCGACGATGACGTCGCGCGAGCCGTCGATGCCACGCAGCAGAGCGTCATACGTCGCCTCGACTCCGGAGCGTCCGACAACATCGCCGGGCGAGTAGAAGTCATAGCGCGAATCGTTCTCGAGCATTTGCTCGGAGACTTCGCCCACGTAGCCAATCAGGTGGGCGGCGAACCCGTCACGCGGGTAGAGGCGGCGCTGTTCGTCCAGCGTTTGCAGTTCTGGCAGTTCGTTGCGGTGCGCTTCGACAAAGGCCTGCTCATCGGGGGTGATGTCGAGCTTGAGCGGGATGGGCTGATAGCGCGGGGCGTAGTTGTAATGGCGCAGGGTGGATTGAATCTGGCTGACCGGGATATGCAGTCCGGCGGAGATCAGGGGCAGGTCTGCGGCGTCGTCCTTCATCTGTTCGCGCAGGAGGTAGCAGCTGGTTGAAGGATAGTTGTCGACGATCAGTCGGCCTTCGCGGTCGAGGATGCGGCCGCGCGGAGCCAGCACGGGAACTTTGCGAATGCGGTTGGCTTCGGCGAGGACGCGGTAGTTCTGCGCGCCCAGCACCTGTAGCCGCCACAGGCCAAGGACGAGCACAGCAAAAATGAGCACAACGAGGTACTGGCTGGCGTGCAGCTTGGTCGGGGAGACCTTTTCGTTGCGGTCCTGGAATTGGCCCAGATTCATGCTCATTGGGGGGAAGTGGCCCTGAATACAGTCTAGTCGCGTTGGCGGAAGCGGTCGAGTACAAGAAAGAGCGGAATCGCAAGGGCAGAGTTCAGAACGGCACGTACGACTTCGCGCAGCCACCAGAAAGGGAAGTGCGCGTCGCCGAGCAGGCTGCGGTGAATCAGAAAGAGCAGCCCGGAGTCGAACAGCGAAAAGCCGAAGATCATCAGGATGCGCGTGGTGAGTGCGTCCACGTCTACCTGAATGCCGATGCTCGACGCGGCATAGCCGATCAGTGCGTCGGCCATCCCGTGGACGCCGATGGGTTGGCCGGAGAGTGCGTCCTGAAGCAGGCCGATGGCGGTTCCGGTAGCCGTTCCGGCGATGGGGCTGCGCCGGGCGACGGAAAAGTACACGACGGCCAGCAAAGGCAGATCGAGGATCGCCACAA
>JAABUJ010002483.1_pt1 | contig 22764 bp, 26 predicted proteins | sample 5559131 | NCBI WGS metagenome assembly JAABUJ01 (sample SAMN10711875, study PRJNA513366) | rock metagenome | isolation source: Antarctica rocks | place: Antarctica: Victoria Land, Mt New Zealand nord | collected 2016-01-07
AGACTAACGTTCCCACGTTGCACCGGCAACGCACTCTTGATCCGCTCATACTGCGCTTCGGTCAGTTCCATCGGTAGAAACAGATTAACAGAAATCTACCCCCATAGCGTGAACACGCCCTAGTTCTTCTGAAACTACTGAGATTGAGGACACGTATGAAGATCACTTCACGGCTCCATAGCTTCCTTTTAGCGTTAACCCTGGCAAACGCCGCTTTGCCAATTTCCTGTATAGCTCAAGCTAACGCGTCGGACATTGACAATGCCGTCCAGCAAATCGCTCTGCCTTTTGCAGGAACAAACGCCGATCAACGGATAATCCTCATACTGAATAACAACCGACCTAGTTCGCTTAAGTTCAAGGCTACGGTCTATACACCAGATGGATCCGCTACACCGCTCCCCGGCTTTCGACCTGGTAGCAAGCGAAAGCAGGATGATGGAACTATCTCCCATCCTTCGTAAAGCAGGATTAAACGGGCAACCGCTCGGATATCTTGAAATGAGCTACAAAGGTGTATTCCTCGGTCTGGGTGCACAACTTACCCTTTATCCGGGCGGAGGTCTGACCGGCATAGATTCTGCTCGAACGGTAAGCGGCGACTATAAAACGGGCAACCGCTCCGCCAGTTTCTGGCTGCCCGAGTGGTAAGGCAAAGATAGCGTTGTCGAATGTCTCTTCGACCGCACTTGGAATCCATGTTCGTTGCGGCGATACGGATGAGCAAATCACGTTAATTCCCAACAGCACTGCACTACGCGATATAGGCAGTGCAGCTTCCGCGAACAACGGCCCGGGCGCCTCCATCGGCTGCGATCTGACATCCAGCGGTCCCTCCGATTCTCTTCGAGCAGACGGGCTGATCACTGGGCCTAATGGGTATGGAGCTCCGATTCGTTTTTATGATCTCACTACCTCTACTTCTCAAGCCCTCACGTCGGTCGGGCTCGACCCCTCAGCGAAAACGTACGTTACCGTCCACAATGTGCTAAACCAAGCGGTCACTGTGAACCCCATTCTGAGAGAGGCGAGCCTGTCGGCGGGTCAGGAGAAAAAGCTCGCCCCGGTCTCTCTGGACGCATACTCCACGACCTCAATCCCCATCGACAGCAAACTTAAGCTATTTGATGTAGCTCGGACCTCCAGAGTGAGCCTGACACTCGATACGAGTGCGCCAACAGGTGCGCTCGTGGGTTCCGTTACGCAAATTGGAGCTGAGGATGGCATCGTAGAGGACGTTCCGCTGAAAACGAGCAATGCGGCTGCTTTTGCCCGTGGCGCCTACCCTCTCCGTTGGGACGGTGATTATTCAAACCTGATAGCTGTCGCGAATACGGTTGACAAAGAACTCAAGATTAAAGCGTGCCTCACTGCGGGAAAGGTGACCTACATCTTCGCTGAGACTGTCATCGAGTCCGGCAGAACCATGATTTACGATGTGGATCAGTTGCGACGCAACGGAGTTCCAGATGTGAACGGCACCGTTATTCCTGTTGATGCCGTCTATGGAAAATTCTTCTGGAATGAAGCAGCGGTTGGCACGAACGTGGGTCTGCTCGGAAGAAACTCCGTCGGGAGTCGTAGAAACCGGCGCAAGAGCAGCTTTAGCTGTCCCGCGAGTTGCGCTGCAAATTACGATGGCTTCCCATTCTTCGACACTGTGAATCCTATCGAGTTTTTACCCTATGGATCTACTGCTTCCGCACCAATTTTAGAACATTACACAGACAGCACTGGAAATCAAGTGTACCCATACTCGTATTCGAACATTAACCTATGGGCTGACAATACGAGCTATATCAGTTACGCGGCAGACGGGGCAGACGGGGCATCAGCTATTGTCCAATCTGGAACACCCGGTCAGACTACCAGCTATTTCAGCAGGACCGAGCACTACTATGCTTTCAACGGCTATGCGCAAATCTGCTATGACAACATCGCAACGAGCCAGCCAAGCGGCCCGTCAGGCACAAACGGGTGCCCTGGTACCGTGACCATTGACAGCCTTTTTAAGGCGCAACTACCTAGCGTCGACCACCCAGATTCGCTGACAGGCATTGGTATTCTAGCGCGAATGCTGGTCTCTCCATTGACAGCGGACTACTATGGAACGGCCATTCAGGAGGTGGTAACTCCCACAACCAACACTTGCCCCGCGAATATTGCAGGGTACGCTTCCTTTCCAAATCAGTTTTCTATATTCCATGTGGGAGATCAAATCCTCGGGTCCTGGGAAGGGCAGCCATACGGCTACTTCACTAATACGTTTTACGACTCGCATCGTATCGAGCTCAATTTTAGTATCCTTGGATTGACTTCTGTAACTAGCTGCCAAGCCCAAGCCACCCAGGTCTACTCATGCAATGGAAACAATATTGGTACTTTTCTTCTCACAAACACCTACACTCGTGGGACAGTCAACGGCCAAGATGTGACTAACATTGCGACCGATAAAGTCAAAATTAATTAAGATTGTGAGGCACTTGGAATGCGTATGCCGCAAAATTTTTCAGTCCTGTGTATTTTATTGAGTATGCATGCGTGGGCTCAACAACTTCCCTCAATTGATTCTTTGCTTAAATCCAAGGGCGTTGACCTGTCACTTCCTTCACTACAACGCGCTTTGCGAGACCCTCGACCCGACGTTAGAGGACTGGCCGCAAATGAACTGGCCCACAAGAGAGATACGGATTCAATCCCGTTGATCCGTCAGGCGCTCTCGTCTGCTTCGGGTGCCCTCGAAAAGGTGAACCTTGCAGCAGCGCTGTTAACCTTGGGGGACCCCGAAGGAACCGCAGCCCTTCACAAGGTATGTCTGGATCAGGATGTTCGCGATGATCTCCGCCTCAATGTTGCGGAGCGACTAGACGATTCAGGAGATGAAGGATGCCTGAGTGCAGTAGTCGACATTCTGGCTTCCACAGATTATCTATCAACGAGGTCCGGTGCCCTTGATTATTTGAGACGCAATCAGAAAATTCCATCTGATCTGACCCAGACTTTGCAGGTCGGTCTGCAGCGAGCTTTGCGAGACCAAATTCCGACCACACGTCAATCTGCAAGTGATGCGATCGCACTGTTTGCACCGCCCGCAGGATGGACCATGCTGACCAAGGCCATAGCCGTAGAAAAGGACGATGCGACGCGACTAAAGATGCAACAAGACTTAGCTCAGTTGAAAGGGAGGAACAGCAATACCCCGCGAATCCATAATCGAAACGCGCAGACCCGCTGAGCTTGTATTTACCTTCATAAGCGATCGGAAGAGCAGGGCCGAAAGTGCGGTCCTGCTCTTCTGCTTGTCGCTGACTGATTGTTACGCGGTGGGTTGGTCGGCCGTTGCTTCGCCGGCAGCGGCTTCTGCCGCAGCAGCACGATCGCGTTCAATCTTCTCGGCCTTCTTCGTTTCAGCGGTGTTGCGTCCGAGCTCTGCGCCGAGCTGCTCAGTGGTGTAGGTTTCGATGATGTCGCCCGCACGAATATCCTTGTGGCCGCCCAGATCGATTCCGCACTCCACACCGTCGCGCACCTCGCCGACGTCGTCCTTGTTGCGCTTGAGCGACGAGATGCGGCCCTTCCAGACCTCTGCCCCATCGCGCATCAGGCGAGCCTGTGCTCCGCGCTTGATCAAGCCGTCGGTCACGCGACAACCCGCAATCTGACCGACCTTGGTGATCTTGAACACCTGCAGCACTTCCGCGCGGCCGGCATAGTTTTCCTTGTAGACCGGCTCCAGCAGCCCGAACATGGCCTTGGTAATCTCGTCGCGCAGCTCGTAAATGATCGAGTGCAGGCGAATCTCCACGTTCTCTCGTTCGGCAACTTCGGCGGACTTGCGGTCCGGCCGCACGTTGAACCCGATGATGACCGCGTTCGACGCCGACGCCAACAGCACGTCTGACTCGGTGATCGCGCCCACGCCCGAGTGCAGTACGCGCACCCGAACCTTCTCGGTGGACATGTGCGCCAGGTCCTCGGCGATAACCTCGACCGAACCCTGCACGTCGCCCTTGACGATGACGTTGAGGTCCTTGACTCCGGCCTGCTTAATCTGCTCGGCCAGCCCTTCAAGTGAGACGCGGGAGCTCTTCGCCAGCTGCGCCTCGCGCTCCTTCATCTTGCGATACTGCGCAATGCCCTTGGCCTTGTCGCGGTCCGCCATCACGATAAACGTGTCGCCCGCATCCGGCATGCCTTCCAGCCCGAGAATCTCGACCGGCGTCGACGGCCCAGCTTCCAGGATGGCCCGTCCACGGTCGTCGAACATGGCACGAATCTTGCCGAACGTATTGCCGACGATGTAACTATCGCCAGTCCGTAAAGTTCCGTTCTGCACCAGTACCGAAGCCACCGCACCGCGTCCGCGATCCAGCTTGGCTTCGATGACCGTACCGACCGCGGGACGATCCGGCTGCGCCCTCTGCTGGTTTGTGTCGGCGATGTAGCAGATCATCTCTTCCAGACCATCGAGATTCGTGCGCTTTTTCGCCGAGACCTCGACGAACTCCGTATCGCCGCCCAGCGACACAGCCTGCACGCCACGTGCGGCCAGTTGCTGCATCACCTTGGCAGGATTCGCATCGGGCTTGTCGATCTTGTTCACGGCCACGATGATCGGCACCTTCGCCGCCCGTGCGTGGTCGATGGCTTCAATCGTCTGCGGCATCACGCCGTCATCCGCTGCAACCACGATGACGACAATGTCCGTCACCTTGGCGCCACGTGCACGCATGCGGGTAAACGCTTCGTGACCCGGAGTATCGAGGAACACGATCTCGCGCCCGAAGGCAGGCGAGTCAGGCTTGATGATCTTCACCTTGTACGCGCCGATGTGCTGCGTAATTCCGCCCGCTTCACCCGCCGCAACATCGGTTGAACGAATGGCATCGAGCAGCGAGGTCTTACCGTGGTCGACATGTCCCATCACCGTCACTACCGGCGAACGAACCACCTCAACGCCGCCCGAAGTATCCTCAAGGAAGCCTTCGATGGCCTCGTTCTCAAGCTGCTCTTCGACCGAGATGATGGTCGTCTCCGCGCCGAACTGACGCGCAACGTCCTTCACCAGTTCGCCCTCAAGCGACTGGTTCACTGTGACGAACACGCCCTTCATCAGCAGCATGGCAATCAGATCCTTGCCGCGAACGTCCAGCTTCTCGGCCAGTTCTTTAACGCTGATGCCTTCGGTGACGGTGATCGCCTTGGTGATCGGCACGGGCTCGCGCGACATCTGCAGCCCGCCGTAACGCGGTGGTGGCTGGAAGCCCTTCATCGGGCCTTCCTTCACCTTCTCGTAACGCTGGCCTCCACGACGCTGGCCGGGACGTGCCGGGCGCATCCCAGCTGGGGGCGCACCGGTCGCTCCGGGAGTCGAGCCCGGGGGGCCACCCGGGCGCGCACCCATGCCTGGCCGTGCCGGGAATCCGGGACGTGCACCCGGAGTGAAGCCCGGACGCGGCGGTCCACCAGGACCTCCCGGCCCCCCAGCAGGAAACGTGCGCGTCGGATGCATGGGACGGCGTGCGCCCGGACCCGCAGGTCCACCCGGAGCCGAGCCCATTGGCGGACGTGAGCCCGGAGCACCCATCGGCCCTGAACCACCCGGACGGGAGCGCTCAAAGATTGGGCGTCCGCGCGGAGGCGCACCCGGCGTGGGCGCAGGTGCCGTGTAGATAGGACGCGGGCCCGTCTGAGGCATGATGACGCGCCGCACCTGCGGTGCAGCACTCGCCGCCGGAGCATCCGCAGCAGCATTTGCAACTTCAACCGGAGCCTCGGCGGCTACAGGAGCTACCGCCACCGCTGCTGGCGGCTCAGGCGCAGCAACCGGGGGAGCGGGTGGGCGCGCAGGAGCAGCAACGACAACAGGAGTCGCCACGGGTGCCTTGCCCAGCACACTCGGGGCAGCCAGTACAGGCGCAGCGGGCGGCCGGGGTCCAGCCTTTGCCACGACCGGCCCGGAAGGCAGACGGCTCGCGATGGCGGGAGCGGGCGGAGGCGGAGGAGCAACGATCCGCGCGCCCTGATTCGGCAACGGAACAATGCGCCGCGGCGCAGGCGCGGAAGGTGCAGGCGCGGAAGGTGCAGGCGCGGAAGGTGCAGGCGCTGGCACGGAAGCCGCAACCACGGGAGCGGAGGACGCAGGGGAAACAGGCGCAGCCTTGGCCAGTGGAGCCGCAGACGTACTCGCAACTGACTGCGCAGCACCAACAGGAGCAGCAGCCGCGACCACCGGCTTAGCCGGAGCCACAACCGTGACCGCACGCGGGGGAGGCGCATTCTTCGCAGCCTGCTCGGCCTGCTTGCGTTCGAGTATCGCGCGCATTGCATCGCCCGGCTTCGAAATATTCGAGAGGTCAAATGCCTTGGGAGCCGCAGCCTTGCCTGTAGCCTGACCGCGGCTGCCACCATTCAGGTACGCACGGACCTTGTCGGCCTGATCGTCATCGATCGAGCTCGAATGCGTCTTGCCCGAGACGCCAATCGCCTCGAGCGCGTCCAGGATGGGCCTGCTCTTCACTTCCAGTTCGCGTGCCAGATCGTTGATTCTAACTTTGCTCATCCGTCCCTTTTTCGTTGCTTCCCGTGCGCCGCTTAGCCGTTCATACAAGCCTCGTTCGAAACGGAAGTCAGTTCGTTAACATTATCGCTGAAAGCCGTGAAAATGCAGCTAACCTGTTCCGCTGGCCTAACCACGGTGATGATCATCCGCGTCGATCGTCTCGTCCGAGATCTCCTGGCTATCGCGCACCAGCCGGTCCATAGAGTCGTTGTTCAACTCAATCTGTTCCTCGCGACGATCCGCGTCCGTATAGCCGTCGAACGCCGACTCGCGATCTTCCTGTTCTGCAATATCTTCAGTCGAAATCGAATTCAATTCAACCGGCGGTTCACCGGCTGCTGCTGCCTCTGCGAGAATCTCTTCCGGGGTCTTCGCCATTGAACTCGTCTCCTGCTCCTCAATCGGTAAGTCGTTGCGCGTTTCGATCACGGCCAGCGGAACCGGGCGGTCTTCGCCCTCCTCGTACTGACCAAAGTAGTGGCGCACGGCGACGGTGATTTTCTCAACCGTCTTCTCGCCGATGCCGGGTACCTGCTGCAATTCTTCGGCGGTCATATCCGCCACCATCTCGACTGTGGTGATACCAGCCGCGATCAGCTTTTCGAGAATCGCCTCGCCAAGCTCAGTTACCTGCTCAATCGGAGTCGTCGGGCCGCCGGACATCGCCTGCATCTGCTGCTCGACCTCCTGGCGCTTCTCTTCCTCACTCTTGATGTCGATCTTCCAGTTCAGCAGCTTGGCCGCCAGACGCACGTTCTGGCCCTTCTTGCCGATCGCCAGCGACAGCTGCGTGTCGTCCACGATCACCTCAATCTGCTTGTCATTCAGATCCGTGATCGAGACCCGGCTCACCTTCGCGGGCTGCAGAGCTTTCTCGGCAAACGTCGTAATCTCTTCCGAGAACTCGATGATGTCGATCTTCTCGCCGCGCAGTTCGCGGATGATCGACTGCACCCGCATGCCCTTCATACCCACACACGCGCCGACCGGATCGACGTCCTTGTCGCGGCTCATCACAGCAATCTTCGTCCGTTCTCCGGCCTCACGGGCAATCGCCCGGATGGACACCGTACCGTCGTAAATCTCCGGAACTTCACTTTGGAACAGGCTCTGCACCAGACTCGGAGCAGCCCGGCTGACAATCACCTGCGGGCCTTTGGCTGCGCGATCTACACGCAGCAGCACCACACGCACGCGCTCGCCCACGGCGAACTGCTCCAACCGCGACTGCTCGCGCTTAGGCATGCGTGCCTCCGCCTTGCCCAGGTCGAAGATTACGTCCATGGGCTCCAGGCGCTTAACGATGGCGTTGATGACCTCGCCCGCGCGGTGGTTGTACTCATTGAAAACGGTATCGCGCTCGGCCTCGCGAACCTTTTGGAAGATGACCTGCTTGGCCATCTGCGCGGCGATGCGACCAAGCGGAGACGTGTCCTTATAGAAGCGCAGCTCGGCGCCAACCTCCACATCCGGAGCCAGCGCACGTGCCGCCTCAAGCGTCAGCTCATTCGCCTCATCCGTAACCTGCTCCTGAGACTCAACAACGCTCTTGTAGACGTACGCGCGAATTTCACCCGTCTCACGATCCAATTCAGCGCGCATATTTTCAAGCGTCTTGTAATACTTGCGCGTGGCGAGAGCAATCGCGTCTTCAATCGCTGCGACGACCACAGAGGCTTCAATGCCCTTCTCGCGGCTCAACACTTCAATCGATTCATACAGCGGACTTGCCATATCGTCTACGTCCTTCACTCAAAGCTTTTCTTCTGTTGCTTTCAATCTGCGCAGCTCGCTAAATCTCGGCGACCAGGCTCGCCTTCTCAACATTGCTCAGCGGAATCTCGACCATCTGCTCCGAAACCGCCGCGTTCTTCTTCGGCTTTCCCTTCGGCTTCATCGCCGCCAGGTCCAACGTGAGCACATCCGCTTCAAACTTCGTCAACCGACCCTGAAACTGCCGGTTGGCATTCACCGGGGTAAATGTCTGCAACTTCATCAAGCTTCCGATAAAACGCTGATAGTCGGCGGCCCTGGTCAGCTTGCGTTCCAGCCCTGGCGACGAAACCTCCAGCGAATACTCCGCCCCGAGAATCAAATCCTCAACGTCCAGCATGGTTCCAAAATCACGGGCAAAGTTCTCGCAATCCTCCAGCGTCGTTCCGGAAAGCATCTCGACCGGCACGCCCTTGGGCAGCTCACTTTGCTCACCCGCCGCAGCCTGCTCGGCCAGCCGCGCCCGAGCGGCTGCGTCTTTCTCTAGAAAGACCCGCAGCGTGCGAAACTTTGCGCCGCCCGAAAACTCTACGTCCACCACCTCAAGCTGGTACGAGGCGGCGACCCGTTCGGCAGTTGCGCGAATTGTATCCAGTTGCACAGCCATGAGCAAAATCCAAATGCCAATTACAGAAATCGAAAAACCTTTGCCGCAAACAAAAGTGGGCTCGTCGCCCACTCGTCTCTCCCGCCACATCGCCGGCTTGCTCACGGCATCTTACTGCGGCAGAACGGATTCGTCTGCATCTACGAGGATACGGCGAATGTCTGGAAATTTCAAGACCCCGCACGTACCATAAGGCAGGAGAGTTCCCATGACGACTCTGACGAACGCAGTCGATGACGGGCAAGTTACCGCCGAAAAGGTTGCATTTGCCGTGGGGAAAATTGTGGAACTCGCGAAGCCTCTTCGCATCATTGCGTTCGGGTCCCGCGCCCGGGGCACCCATCGGTCCGACAGCGATCTCGATCTCGCAGTCATAGTCGAAAAGTACGACAGGGAAGCACAGCCCAGACCCATCTTCCGCGCCGATCTCGACGTATGGATGTCCATCGACCTGCTCGTCGTAAACAGCCAGCGCTACGAGTTTATGAAAAAATCCATCATCAGCGTGCATCACGAAATCGCAAATGAAGGAGTCGTCCTCTATGACGCACGCATTGGATCAGTCGATCTTGGAGCTGTTGAACGCATCGCACGATGATGAAGACATCCTGCGGCTACAGGTTCGCGATCGCGCTTTCGGCTTCCATGCCCAGCAGGCGGTCGAGAAGCTGCTCAAGGCACTGATCGGCGGCCACGAGGTACGTTACGAATACACCCATGACCTCCGGGCCCTCATCGAGCGACTCACTCTTCTCGATGAAGATCTGCCCGGTGACACAATCCTGCTCGAATCCTTGACCGATTATGCCGGTATCTGGCGTTATCAGGAGCCGCAGCCAGTCTCCCTTGCACACCGGGAAGAAGTGAAAAGCGCAATCGAAGGCCTGCGTACCTTCACCTTGAAACGCCTTTCCGTCTTGCGCTCGTCTGTCGATTGGACAGCCGCCGCGAGTTCCCAAGAAACGCTAGACTAAACAGATGATTCTCGCTCCAATTCCTGAAGCCCTTACCTTTGACGATGTCCTGCTCATCCCGGCCTACTCCGACGTGGTTCCGACTCAGGTTTCGACGCAGACCCGCCTGACCAGCCGCATCACGTTGAATACGCCGCTGATGTCCGCCGCCATGGATACCGTCACGGAGTCACGGTTAGCCATCGCTATGGCCCAGCAGGGAGGGCTAGGAGTCGTTCATCGCAACCTCACAATCGAGCAGCAGGCCGGCGAAATTGACAAGGTCAAGCGCTCTGAATCCGGCATGATCGTCGACCCCGTTACCATCTCGCCCGACCAGCCAATCTCCGCTGCACTCGATGTCATGCGTCGGTTCAAGATCTCTGGAGTTCCAGTCACGCAGAACAAAAAGCTCGTCGGCATTCTCACCAACCGCGACCTGCGCTTTGTGTCGGAAACCCATCTGCCCATCGGCGACGTGATGACCAAAGAAAGCCTGATCACCGTTCCCGTCGGCACTACGCTTGAAGAGGCCGAGCACATCCTGCATCAGCATCGCGTCGAAAAACTGCTCGTCGTCAACGACGCCTACGAGCTCAAGGGTCTGATCACCGTTAAAGACATCCAGAAAAAACTAAAATATCCCAACGCGTCCAAAGATGCGCAGGGCCGCCTGCGCGTCGCGGGAGCTATCGGCGCTACCGGAGACTTCCTGGAGCGCGCGGCCGCAATGGTGGAGATGCGCGTCGACGCGCTCGCCATCGACTCAGCCCACGGCCACAGCATCCGCGTCCTCGAAGCTGTCCGCGAGGTGAAGAACGCGTTCCCGAACGTCTGCCTGCTGGCTGGCAATGTCGCCACCTATGACGGCGCGCTTGCCCTGATTGACGCGGGAGCCGACGCGATTAAAGTCGGGATTGGTCCCGGCTCCATCTGCACCACCCGCATGGTGACCGGCGCGGGCATGCCCCAGATCACCGCTATCTCTGAGGCCGCGCGCGCCGCGCGTGAACGCGGCATCTCCGTGATTGCGGACGGAGGCGTTAAGTACTCGGGCGACGTAACGAAGGCCATCGCCGCCGGAGCTGATGTTGTCATGATCGGCTCGCTCTTTGCCGGAGTGGACGAAAGCCCCGGCGAAACCATCCTCTACCAGGGCCGCAGCTTCAAAGCCTACCGCGGCATGGGCTCACTTTCAGCCATGGCCCAGGGTTCGGGCGAGCGCTATTTCCAGTCGCAGGATGATATTGAGGGCAGCACTACAGCCAAGCCGCAGTCCCTCACCTCCAGAGAAGGAGGAAGCCAGAATCGCCTTGCCAAGTTCGTCCCGGAAGGGATCGAAGGCCGGGTCCCTCATCGCGGACCGCTCGAGGCAATGGTTTACCAACTCGTCGGCGGCCTGCGCTCCGGAATGGGCTACCTGGGCTGCGCCACAATTAAAGACCTACAACAGAACTCCCGCTTCGTCCGCATCTCAAACGCCGGCCTAAAAGAAAGCCATGTCCACGACGTGGTCATCACCCGCGAAGCTCCCAACTATCACGTCGAGTAGCATGGAATACTTCTTCAAGCGTACTCCCTGGAACCGTTCGCCATTCTCGTAAAGTCGTCATCCTGAACGTAGTGAAGAATCCCTGTATTCGCCGAACGCGACCATACTGTCCACCATTGCGAAATTAGGGCAATAACATACTTGGCTGACCAAGCCTCACAATGAAAAGGCAAGGTCATCTAGTGGTGTTAGTCCATGTTTCTTTGCTGGCCTCAACAATGTCGTCTGGGACGGGAAGGCTAGCCTCCAGTAGCGCAATACGCAAAGCGGCAAACCCGTAGTCTCTTGTCCATGTATAGATGTTAGAGGCTGTGATGAAGTCTACGTCCTCTCTGTCGACCGGGAGGCCATGAAGCACATCTCGGTGTCTTCCCATAACGCTGTTTGCGAACATATCGGCAAGTTGCAACGGGGGATGCTTCTTGTCGTTTAGCGGCAGAAAGCCTCCCATATGGGAGCAGTATGTTGGAAGTGAGTTAGCATAATTGTTGTAGACGATTCTGAGGTGGTCGAAGTCCGGGCCATCGTCGTGTACAAACCCAACATATCCATCTTTGACCGATTCTGCGGCTTTGATTAAGACACCCTCAAATGCTCTGTCATAGAGGTCTCGCTCCCGATAGACCAGTTTTGCGCTCGGATGAGGACATCACCTCTGAATAAACATCTACCGGTATAGAGACTGCTATTCCCCGAATCCTTGTATGTTTGAGCGCGACCCGCATCAAGCGGGTCTTGATAGCTAGAATGGCGGCGTTCACCGCATCGCGGTCCATTCCTTTGTATTTAGCGAACTTTCCAACTAACGCTTTGGATTCACTGGTCTTCCAATAATCGAGACCTTCGATTGCCAAAGCATGATCCCACTCGATACGAAACTTTTTCCAAACGTGCTGGGGAGCACTGAACCCAGCACACACATAGACGTGTTCTTGCCGTTCGTCTTTACTGTCGTCAAGATAGCAGTCATAAATCACGCAAAGCTCTCCCTTGCCGCCCAGCTCTCCAGGGAAAACTAGGTTGTGGACATGCTCGATATGGTAGCCGTTCGATTGACTTTTCGCGCACATGGGCGCATCCTCGTTTCTGAGGATTACCGATGGCGAGTCAACCCTACATCCCAGCCAAGGAACACACGGGGAACTTCGCTCAATTCACGGACTTCATGAAACGCCTTGTAGCTGTACCCCATTCAGAGATAAAGGCTCAACTGGAAGCGGAGAAGAATGCGAAGCGTAAGGCTAAAGCCGTTTCCGCTTCCCGCGATTCTGTCTAGCAGACCGCCCCCGCCTCCTTCCCCGTCAGTTCGGCGTAGGTTACACGCTTGCCGACGATCTGAGACATAGCCAACCCAAAGCGGGTGGCATCGGAGAACCCCATACGGTTGTTATACCGGAAAGACTGCTCATCCAAGTAGCGGAACAGGTGGAACGGTTCAACCGAGATGTAGGTTCCACTGATGCCGCGCTTGAGCAGGCTCCAGAAGTTCTCAAGCCCGTTCGTGTGGGTGCGACCGCTAACGTATTCAACGGCATGGTCAACCACCTTATGGGCAATAGTCAGCAGCAAGCCCTTCGTAGGACAGCAGAGCATCCGAGTAGAGAGCGGAACCAGCATCAACATGCTTGCGGACCTCAGCCTGAAGAACAGCCTTCTTGCGGCTTGGAACGACGATGGTGCGGACCTCACCACCGCGCTCAAGAATGCCCATGACGGCAACCTTATCTTTCGTTCCCGTGCCCGTAATGCGCCGGGCCTTCTTGGCAAGGTGCATGTTGCGGGCTTTGCCACCAATAAAGGTTTCGTCTACCTCAACCTCACCGCTGATCTTTGAAAACAAACCCGACTGCATAGCCAAGCGGATGCGGTGAAGCATGAACCAAGCCGACTTTTGCGTGACACCAAGAGAGCGGGCAACCTCATAAGAGCTGATGCCGTTCTTAGCGGAGCAGATGAGCCAAACGGCAGGAAGCCACTTCTCTAGGGATATCGGGGAATCTTCAAAGATTGTCCCAACCTTCAGCGAAAACTTTTGCTTAGGGTGAACCGTCCGGCACTTGTAGACCTTGGCAGCAGACAGGTAAGTGACTTTATCCGAGTCACACACTGGGCACCGCACCACACCGGCGACCCAGCGAACGGCTATCATGAACTGACGGCAATTCTCCGAGTCTGAGAAGTGAGTGATGGCTTCGAGTAGGTGTGTTCGGCGTGTCCATGAACCTAATCTACCGAACTTGTTACGGTCTGTCAAGTATATTATTGCCGAAATTAGACATAGGTTTATCATCCCGCGCGCGGCGGAGGAACCTGCCTTCACCCATCAGAAAGACTGGGTTGTATGCAGATCCCCAACTGCAATCTACAGCCGCCCACGCTTGCGCAGCAGCCAGACCAAATACCCCAGCACGAGCAGATTCAAAACCAGCAAACCGATCCGGAACGGCGTTGCTTCCCGCACCAGCTCAAAGATCTCCCACGGCAAAAATAAGACCGTCAGGATCAAGGTCAGGTACTCTGCCCAGATTTTATGGAGCAGCAGCCCCGTGCCCTCGACCAGAGTCACGGCTGAGTAGGCAAAGCTGGCCGCGCCAAGCTGCATCAGCCGATGAGCATCCACCACGCTCAGCTTGGACATCAGCAAGTTAACGAACGTTCCCTCAGGCTCAAAACGCAGCGACGTTGCCATCCGTTTGATCAGGATTCCGATGTCTTTGTGCATCAGGTGAATGATTCCCAGTCCAATCGCAAAGAAGAACACCGTCTGTAGCAGCTTGAAGATCCCAATCGCATCCAGGCCACGGTCGCGTCCCCCACTCACCCTGGCGCACGATGAGGTCTCGGGCGCGCTGTTTCGCTGCAAAACCGAATGCAATTCCGCGTGCTCCTTCGTCGGTCTCTGCAGTTTGTTCCCCACCTTCGCTGAAGTCAGTTGACCCGCTCGTTGCCGCCTTGTCAACGTAGCGGGGCACCTTTCCCGCTGGCACCAATAAGTCGGCTCACCGCTCAAATTCTCTCTTGCTCTTCAGAAGCATTCTTTTTCTTACATCCAACGGAATAGTTTGCAATCCAGACCCATTCAAGCTCCGTAATGTTTACGAAGGCCTGATGGAACCGATGTCAGGAAGCCATAGAGCTACAAATTCGCACCAAAAGGACGACTCAACCATGAACGTAAAGAAAATGATCCTCGCGTCCACCACTGCTGCAATCCTCGCTGTCGCGCCGTTCGCAGCAAACGCGCAGAAGTCCGACCCGACGGTCGGCGGCGCGCCCATGTACCCCACCAAGACCATCGTCGAGAATGCGGTCAACTCACCGATCCACACCACCCTTGTTGCAGCGGTCAAGGCAGCCGGCCTGGTTGACACGCTGAACTCCAAGGGTCCTTTCACCGTCTTCGCGCCCACCAATGATGCATTCGCAAAGCTGCCCGAAGGCACCGCCGATAATCTGGTCAAGCCCGAGAACAAGGCGACTCTCGTCAAGATCCTTACCTATCACGTGGTTCCCGGCAAGATCAGCTCGGAGCAGCTTGAGAAGGACATCAAGAAGGGCCATGGCAAAGCTGAACTGAAGTCTGTTCAGGGCGATGAACTCACCTTCACCGAGCCCACCCCCGGCGCCATCACCATCACCGACGAAAAGGGCGGCACCGCCAACATCACGACCGCCGATGTCTTCCAGTCCAACGGTGTCATCCACGTCATCGACTCTGTTCTTATGCCCAACTAAGTTCCCTCCCCAGACTTGGTTCTCCAAAAGAGAGGCGCCCAATTGGGCGCTTCTCTTGCGTCCAATCGAAACCAATACGCCAAGTACCCACCACGGAAGCATCGTCCAAGGTACAAAGAAAGTAGAATGCGCTACACCTTCGAATCAGAACAATGGCTACCCTACCCTGTTGAGCAAGTCTTCGCCTTTTTCGCAAACCCTGAAAATCTGCCGAAGCTGATGCCTCCATGGCAGCAGACCCGCATCGAACGTTGCCGGCTTGTGCCCGCACCACCCAGCCCTCAGCACGAACTCTTATCAACTCCTGCAGCGGGTGCCGGCACGTCGATGACGCTTACCTTCCGTCCGTTTCCGCTCTCCCCATTTCGTATCTCGTGGGAGGCCGAAATTTCAAAGTTCGCCTGGAACGATCACTTCTGCGACATCCAACACAGCGGCCCGTTCGCGTATTGGCACCACTGCCATTACGTCTCTGCCGCAACGCGGGAAGGCACTGCGGGTACGATCGTCCGCGACCACGTTGTCTATGCCATGCCTTTCGGGATCCTCGGCAGAATCGCACAGCGCATCGCCGGAAACGCCCAGTTCCGCAGCATCTTCAACTACCGTCATCGGCGCACAGCCGAGCTATTAGCCGCAGAGCACTAACCCTTGCACTTAGGTTCAGGATGACGACTCTACAGGAATGCGAGATCGTTTTCCACGAGGTAGTAAGTGGATGTAGAAAGGCCACTTCCGTCTTCTGGTTGTCATTTCCCGGAGGGATCTGCGTTTGTTCTTGCTGTTACCGGGTTCTCTACACCATCTGCAAATCCGCCTTAGCGTCGCTTCTCCAGCATCCAGGTCAGGTTCGCCTTCACTGCCGGCCACTCGTTCGGCAGAATGCTGTACACGCAGGTATCGCGAATCGTCCCGTTCTTCGCGAACGAATGATTGCGCAACACACCATCGAACTTCGCGCCTAGCCGCTCCACCGCGCGCCTGCTTGCGTGATTCATAAAATGCACCAGGAACTCCACCGCGATGCAATCCAGTGCCTCAAACGCATGCGCCAGAAGCAGCAACTTGGCCTCGGTATTGAGGGCCGTTCTTTGCACCCGCTGTGCATACCACGTCGATCCGATCTCGACTCTGCGGCTCACGGAGTCGATATTCATGAGCGACGTCATTCCGACCGCGCGCTGCTCCGCCGGATCAATCACGGTAAACGGAAGCATCGCACCCCACTGCTGCAACCCGAGCCGCCGCTCGATCTCGGCACGCATCTCCTCGGGCGCTGGCGCGTGCGTGAACCAGAGCTTCCACAACTCACCGTCGCGGACTGCCTCGGCCAACTGCTCGCAATGTGCAGTCGCGAGTGGCACAAGCACCACGTTGCGCCCGGTTAGCGTCACAGGAGGACACAATATTGTTTGCGGCGGCAATTGGTCGCGGGACGCAGGCATAAGCTATCGTACCGAACTGTCGTCGCGTCCACACCGGTAGCAAACGTACGCACTTCCTGTATCCGCAGGCTAACGCGAACTCACTGTGCGCGCATCGACCAAATCCCGCACAAAACCTGCGGCCTTCTCCATCGCACCCTCTGCCGTCAACCCGTATTTCTCCTTCAGGGCCTCCGGCTTGCCGTGTTCGATGAAGGCATCGGGCCAACCAACCCGAACGATCGGCACGGTCAGTGCAAGCTCATTCAGGCACTCGAGCACTGCGGATCCAAACCCACCCGCCAGTACATGATCCTCCAGCGTAATCACCAGACCGCAACGGCGTCCGTACTCGCCCACAACGTCGCGATCAAGCGGCTTCACAAAGCGAGGATCGATCAGGGCTGCACTCAGGCCCTGCTGTTCAAGCATTTCAACCAGGCGCTCACCTTCAATGAACATCGCACCGAGAGCGAATACCGCTACGTCTGAACCGTCCCTGACCACCTCGGCGGATCCAATCTTCAGCGCTTCAGGCTGGGCCTTCAGAGCTACGTCAGGCCCCGTTCCGCGCTGGTAGCGAATCGCCGAAGGTCCCTCGTGCAGCATCGCCGTATACAACATGTCGGCCAGCAGATCCTCATGGCGCGGAACCATGTGTACCAGATTCGGCACGCTTCTCAGGTAGCTGATATCGAACAGCCCATGATGGGTCGGCCCGTCGTCGCCACTCAAACCGCCACGATCCATACAGAACACCACCGGCAGATTCTGCAGGCAGATATCATGCACGATCTGGTCGTAAGCTCGCTGCAGAAACGTCGAGTAGATAGCGCAAAAAGGCTTGTAGCCCTTGATCGCCATGCCACCGGCAAAGATGACCGCATGCTCTTCCGCGATCCCCACATCGAAATACTTCTTCGGGTGGTTTGGACGGAATAGATCGAGAGCTGTGCCATTGGGCATTGCCGCCGTGATAGCCACAACCTTATCGTTTGCGTCTGCCAGCCGCGACAGTGTCTCGGCAAAAATCTCAGAGTAAGTCTTCTGCGCCGCAGCTCTGGTGGCACCTGTCTCAGGATCGTACGGTCCGAGCCCATGAAATTTTTTCTGGCCCTCGATCGCTGGCTGGAATCCCCGCCCCTTCTGGGTTATTGCATGCAGAAGCACGGGCTTGTTCTGTTCTTTCAGGAACTTGAATGTCTCGATGAGTAGCTGCAGGTTATGTCCGTCAATTGGCCCATAGTAGCTAAGGCCAAACTCCTCGAAGAACATCCCACGCCCAACAATCCCTTTGGCCGCTTCTTCAGCTTTGTGGGCTACATGCCGGGCAGCCTTGCCGCCGAACCGTTCCACCAGACCAGCCGCCTTGTCATGCAGCGAGTTATACGTCGAGTTGGTAACAATCTTGTGGAAGTACCCTGCAATCGCACCGACATTCTTGTCGATCGACCACTCATTATCGTTCAGCACAACAATCAAACGTCGAGTCTGTGCAGCCACGTTGTTGAGTGCTTCAAACGTAATTCCATTCGTAAACGCAGCATCTCCGCACAGCGCCACAATGTGCTCTTTACCTCCATTGCGATCGCGCCCCACGGCCATCCCGAGCGCCGCGCTCAGTGCGGTTCCTGCGTGTCCCGCACCGTAACTGTCATGCTCGCTTTCCGTGCGCAGCATGAATCCATTCAGGCCGTCCGGCTGGCGAATCGTATGGAATTGCTTTTCTCGCCCAGTTAGCAATTTGTGCACATACGCCTGGTGGCTCACATCGAAGATCAAGCTGTCGACCGGTGTGTCGAACACGACATGCATCGCAATCGTCAGTTCCACAACCCCGAGGTTCGGCCCAATATGTCCGCCCGTTTTGGCTACGGAAAGGATCAGCCGCTGCCGAATCTCAGCTGCCAGCTGCGTCAACTCGGCAATGGAAAGCTTCTTCACATCGGCGGGCGAGTTGATCGTTTCGAGAAGATTGCTCATAGACTTTGAGGGCCCAGCACTGCGCTTCTGCATCGACATAAAGTATACGTCGCACCTGCTCAGCCGGACTGTTACTCGGCCATACCCTCAACAACCACCTGACTCGGCCGCTCACTCCGAAACTCACCTTCCCAACGCGCCACGACCGCGCTTGCGAGGCAATTACCCACAACATTCACCGTCGTTCGAGCCATATCCATCAGCGCATCGATCCCCAGGATCACGAAAATTGGTTCCGTTGGCAGATGAAAGGTACTTGCCGTCGCGAGCAGAACAACCAGCGTCGCACGCGGCACACCCGCCACTCCTTTGCTGGTCAGAATCAGCGTGCCCATCATCAACAGCTGCTGCCCCCAACCCATGCGAATGCCCGCTGCCTGCGCGACGAAAATACTGGCCAGCGCCAGATACAGCGTCGATCCATCCAGGTTGAAGCTGTACCCCGCCGGGATGACAAAAGAAACGATTCGTCGTGGAACGCCATAGGCCTCCATCGCCTCCATCGCACGCGGCAGCGCGGCCTCGCTGGTCGCGGTTGCAAAGGCAATGGTCGCAGGCTCCGCCACCGCCAGCAGAAAACCTTTGACGGGGAGCCGCGCCAGCAGCGCAACCGGCAGCATGACCAGCAGCGCATACGCAAACAACGCCCCGTACAGCGTCAACAGCAGCTTGCCCAGGTTTACCAGCACGCCAAGGCCCATGTGCCCCACCGTAAACGCCATGGCCGCGCCCACTCCTATGGGAGCGAAGTACATCACAACATTCGTGAACTTGAACATCACCTCCGACAGCGATTCTGTCAGGCGCAGCACCGGCGCACGCTTGCTCTCGCTGAGCGTAGCCAACGCAATTCCAAAAAGAACCGCGAACACCGCAACCTGCAGAATCTGTCCCTCTGCGATGGACTTCGCAAGATTCTCTGGAAAGACGTGCAGCAAAAAATCATCCCAATGTGTGGGTGCAACTCTGGTCAATGTCTCCGTCGCACCCGCCGCTGCCGGCAGAGCAAGTCCCACGCCCGCCTTCGAAATATTGATCGCCGCGAGGCCGATCACCAGCGCCAGTGTCGTCAAAATCTCGAAGTAGATCAGCGACTTCATGCCCATGCGCCCCACTTGTTTCAGGTCGCCGTGGCCCGCAATTCCCGTCACCAGCGTGGCGAGGATCAGTGGCGCAACAATCGTTTTAATGAGCCGCAGAAAAATGTCCGAGAACACGCGCAGCCCCACCGCAAAGGCAGGCGCGTCGAAGCCAATCTCCGCGCCCGCCACCATCGCGACAAAAATCCACGGGGTCAAGGTTCTACGCCGCGCGGCAAACACACACAGCGTCAGAACCGCCGCCCACCGCAAAGCCACAAAGACTGCTGGCCCATGTCCCTGCTGCGCACGTGTGAACACCCCGCCCAGCACAAACAACGCGGCCGCACTTGCCAGAAGCGTCCGCTCGATTGAACCTTTGCTCATCCGAGCAAGATAGCAGGGCAGCGCACATATCAGCATCGTTGCGAAGGTGCAATGCGTTTTTCCGGGCAACCACTTCAATTCAACCCGCATTCCACTAAAGTGAGGAAATACACTTGAAGACAAAGAAGAAGTCCGCAGCACTCGCTGATCCCACCCAGATCAAACCGTTCACCAAAAAGGCCGACGAGAGTACGTCCGGAGTCGCGAAGCCCGGCGAAAAGCTGCTGCAAGTCGTTATCGAAACACCCAAGGGCAGTCGTAACAAATACAGCTTCGACGAGGAACAAAAACTCTTCGTCCTGAAGGCCGCGCTGCCTGCCGGAATGGTTTTTCCGTTCGACTTCGGTTTCGTTCCGCATACGTTAGCCGACGATGGCGACCCGCTCGACGTGCTCGTCCTGATGGACGAACCTGCCTTCGCGGGCTGCGCGATCATGACCCGCCTCATCGGCGTCATCAAAGGCGTTCAGGAGTCTCCGAAGATTGAGCCCACACGCAATGACCGGCTGGTCGCGGTGGCTGACACGACCCACATGTACGCAAATATCAAAAAAATGAAGGATCTGCCGAAACAGGCACTCCGGGAGATCGAAGAGTTCTTCGTCAACTACCACCGGCTCCAGGGCAAGAAGTACAAACTACTGGGCTGCAAAGGAGAAAAAACAGCGCTCGAGCTGATCGAGAAAGCGCGCAGAAACGCCCGCGCATGACCGACTGGGGGTGGCTTCTAGTTTCATCCCGTATGGGAATGTCTTGGTTGTCATCCCTACTTGGCTGTAATCCTACTTCGCTGTCATCCCTGCATAGTCCTCTTGCTTTACTTGTTGTCATCCCCACAGGGGATCTGCGTTTGCTTGTCCCCTGTTGCAACCCTTTCCCATCCAGAAAAGTGGCGTACCCACCCTAAGTCAAAGCCTTCTTCGTCAATACTTTGGGAGCAAAAGCGAGACTTCGCGCGCTCTTCTCAGAGACTTTTGCGCTTTGTTTTCAAGAGTTTGAGACCTAAGTCCGGGGGGGCGCAAGGGCCCAAAGGGATCTCCGTCCCACTAAACCTGACCAAGAAGATTTGGCCGCTTCGCGCGGAACAGCAGAAACAATCCCAGTCCCATTGCGGCCACAGTCGCCATGGCAGCGAATCCAAGCAGCCTCAGCACAGCAACCGTGTACTTGCCTTTGGATGGCACATAATTGCAGCAATAGAGCAGAAACAAATCCTTCGCCGACGCGATCTTGTTGTTGGAGGCATTCACCAACGCCAGTCGAACGTCGCGTGCGGGATAATCGATTCCCGACAGGTACTCCGACAGCACGCCGTCCGGTGTCGCGAACATGATTACGCTCGAGTGAGCGAACTGGTCCATCTTTCCGTCCGGCCCGGGAACCTGCACGTAATGGAATCCCGTGGCCGCACTCAGCGCCGCGATGGACTCAGGTGTGCCGGTCAGAAAGTGAACACCGGCGTCAGCATCCGGCTGCGCCAACTCACTGACAAACTGTTGCTTTGCCCGCGCTCCGTCTGCAGCCGAGTCGGTCGGATCAATGCTCACCACAACGACGTTGTATTCTTTGCCTGCCTTGAATCCGGTCGAACGCAGACCCTGCGCCATCCCGTGCAGAACCTGCGGACAAAGCATGGCGCAGCGATAGTAGACCAGCGCCAGCGCCACAGGCCGCCCGCCGAACTCCGCACCCAACGTAGTCGCCTGCCCTGCCGAATCCTTGAACTGCAAATCCATGGGGAGCTTCTGATGCAGACGCTGCACCACACCCGCGTCTTTTAGATAGGCCGGCAGATCGCCCTGCGCTGCCGCTCCCAGAGGCTTGCCCGCGTCCATCAGTTGCGCCCGCGCCGAACCCCCGCCATGCAGCAGGCACAGCATCAGAAGCATGGCCAGGAAAACCCGTGTCTGTCTGATCGAGTGCAAACCAGCCCTCCATGTTTAGCATACGCCGCAAGTCCGCCAGAACGCGGTCAGCACGCATTTGCTACGCTTACCCATCATGCGTATAGGCATTCTCCTCGCGTTCACCGCAAGCCTGCTGGCTCAACCGCATTCCTTCGCGACCCAGGCTGAAACTCCTCAGCTTTCCACCCAGACCGGCACTCAGACCTCCGCCCAGAGCGCCCCTCAGGCGTCTCCCGAGCGCAGCATTCCGGCTGCGCCCCTGCACCAGCTCATTCCGCTTCCGCCGCACGCTCCAGTTACGCCTGGTCAGGTTAAGCTCATTGAACTAGAATCCCGCTTCGCCCAGGACGTGGCCGAGCGAGGTGGCAAGGGATTCTCCAGTTGGTTCGCAGACGATGCAGTCACCTTGAGCAACGGCCAGCCTCCCGTTCGTGGCCGTGCTGCAATCGCTGCCGCAGCGTCCTGGGATCCCCGACACTACACCCTCACCTGGTCGCAGAGGGCGCCGACATGGCTCCCGCCAGCGACATGGGCTATACCTGGGGGCACTACCAAGGCCTGACCACCGATAGCTCAGGCCATCAGACCAGACAGACAGGACGCTACGTCACCATTTGGAAGAAGCAGGCAAACGGTCCGTGGAAGGTTTCGCTCGAGGCCAGCGCCGAAGATGCACCTAGGGCGTGTTCACGCTATGGGGGTAGATTTCTGTTAATCTGTTTCTACCGATGGAACTGACCGAAGCGCAGTATGAGCGGATCAAGAGTGCGTTGCCGGTGCAACGTGGGAACGTTAGTCTGAG
>JAABUJ010002485.1_pt1 | contig 22741 bp, 20 predicted proteins | sample 5559131 | NCBI WGS metagenome assembly JAABUJ01 (sample SAMN10711875, study PRJNA513366) | rock metagenome | isolation source: Antarctica rocks | place: Antarctica: Victoria Land, Mt New Zealand nord | collected 2016-01-07
GCCTGCGGGGCGCCCGCGAGGCAGAACTAAGGTTTTCCATTTTGGTTTTTCCTTTGCAAAGGCGATTCGCCCTCATAGACCTAGATAGGGACTGAATAGGGAGTTAATAGAACAAATAATAATAAATGATCTGCTCATTTGACAAGAATATTTTAAGTAATTTAATTTTATATTGATTATTAATCAACATTTAATTGACAACTGTCAAGAAGATATATATTTAATTTACATCTAAATTAATTAGTACTTTCATGTTTATCTTGTTTAGTCTGCCTCAAATGCAGTCTGCAAGAATGTATATATTTAAATTGAGAACATTGATTTGACTAAAGATTATACTTAATAGTAAGAATTTTAGGTTATTCAGTGTAAATGCTTCACTCAGATCATTATTGAGTTGAATAGAAGTTTCTGTCAACTTGTTCATGAACACTTCTATATTTATGAACAACTTTAATTTTTTAAATCATTCAAATCAACTTCAACACTCTTCAGCTTCTTTTTGTCTTTACTTTTTTTCTTATTTTTATTCTTACTTTTATCTTTATTCTTATCTTTATTCTTATCAGTGTCCTTGTTGTCTCAGCAGTCTTTAGCTATATGCAAGAACTTTTTACAGTGAAAGTATACTTTATTCTTCTTACATTAAATTTAATAAGCTTTCATATCTGACTTGTTTAATTTAGACATAGTTAATCTCTTATGACTTTGAGACTGATCTTAAGAATTAATTAATGAATTGTTATGATTTAAATTTAAGTCATTAAAGACATTAAGATAATTCTTATTATGTATTTCTTAAAGACTTTATTCAATTTAATTGACTCATCAGATTAACTCATTAAGAGTAGTTGCTTCAGTCTTTAAATACTTTCAGAGTTTAAATTAAATCTTTTGCTTTAAATTCTAAGTAAACTGTCATTTCTGTTCATATTTAACTGATATAGACTGAAGAAGTTGTACAATCTTTGTAAACTTTACTTCATATTGTTAAATTGATTTTGTTTGTTTCAGTGTCTCATAATAGTGACATTGATGTTTCATTTCATTAACATTTTCAAAGATCAGTAAAAATGCTAGAAAAAAGTTATTTATATTTTAAGATCTAATGTTTAACAGATCTTCTCTGACTTAAAGTTGTTCTTCTTTTTGAAGTCATCATACTTTAATAGTATCTTTTAAATAACTGACTGTAACAATAATCTTTACTTCATTGTTCAGAAGTCAGTTCATCAACATTTTATAAAATTGAAAATAAGCTTTTATTTTAAGAATTTACATCTCTGCAGTATCTGCTTTTCAACTATCTTTATAAATAAATGATGTCTTCATCTTCAGAGAATTCTTGAACACTGCTGCAGAAAGAAATATTATTACATTTGTTAAAAGGTGACACCACACTAATAGCACAGCTATTGTGAGTTATATATCTAACACTTCCCCTAACCCATGATCAGCCAGCATGCTCATACATTGCTTACTCAGCTTCTCATGAGCAGAAATAATGCGCATGCAACATGGTTTAAACTCATAACCTTGAGCTTATGCAGGTAAGGCAGCCAACACATGTTCAACACCATTACATCAACTCAAGCTCATAACCTGTTAAAAGGTGGCATCACACTAATAGCACAGCTATTGTGAGTTATATATCTAACAACATTAAATATTTCTTAAATCTCTAAAGCTGCATTAAATAGAGATGTGATCTTAGACATAAAGCTAGAAATTAATTAATTAGCATAAACATTTTTTAATTAAGTCTGAAGAAATGCAATTTGACTTGTCATTGTCTTATAATTAACTTAAGAAGTCATTTCTGACATTGATGACTAATTAACAATAATGAATTTGTTCATCATTATAGAAATAGAGTTGAGCTTCATACTGAAAGATTGTAAATGATTGAAGACATTAATTAACAAATCAATTTTAATTCAGTTTGAATTGCTGTTGAACATGTTATAATATAAGAAAAATAGAACTTTTCTTTATATAATACAGCATAAGAATTCATTTCTTTATTCTGTAGTCTCAACACTGAAGTAGTGATGAGCACTGAAGAGAAAATGAATATATAGTTTATGCATTACTGCATTGAAATTTTTATGATCAGAATACAAATTAAATTAGCTCAGATCAAAGTCTGAGTTTCAGAATTGTTTGAAAGTGTATTTCAAATCTTTGATGCTATCAGATGTGAATCAGTCTGTAGAAAGTTATCTTTATTTGTTTACACTATGTAGAGTATATATAGGAAATGATGACTAAGACATAAATAGGGGTGCTTAGTAAGAGATGAGTAAGCAATGATATCACAATCACTTCTCTGTGCAGTCACATGTCACCATGTTTTGTGTTCAACAAGAAAGTGAGAAGAAAGGCAAAGAAGAAATGCCAACAGTAAAGGAAGGAGGACGCCAAACTACAACATGAAGAAACAAGCAAACATGTACGCACGAGCTCATTGTAGCATGCACGCCCTACAGGACTGATCCTTTGCACCACTGCGCAGATACCATTTCCACTTCCGCTCCAAAAAGGGTCCCTTGCTGAGTGACGATGAATCCAGCGTCTGCAGCCACAGATTCAAGAGACGCTGAACTTGACATAACGTAAGGGTTCAGTACACTGCTCGATTTCCAATTTGATCAACATTAAGGTAATCATTGTTCCTCCTGGGGTTGTCGATACCTGGATACAGGAATACCACCAGCTCTTTTCAATTCCCATCACACTCTGGCTATACCTGTCGGGTACAACGGATTTAGTCCGGCAGGGGTGGGTCATAAAGATTTCTGATTTACGACGCCGCCTTGATGACTGGGACCCCCGAATTCCCGACACGTCGACCGTGGTCATCCTGACCACTTATCAGACATGGCAATAGCGGTCCATTAACACCACCGAAGAAGACGATGACAGCAGCAAGCTCGACATATCAGGAGCAGATGGGGTAGAGCTCTGGTCCGGCCACATAGCCCAAAAAAGTCAACGTGTTGGACTCGAAGTTCAGGAGTATGTTTAGGATGTTGATCTGCGACGAAGGTCACAAAGTGAAGAACAGGCATGCCTCCGCACATGAGGCTGTGGCGAAGCTCGACGCGCCACACATGTGGGTCCTCTTCGCAACGCCAATGATAAACCGAGTCACGGATCTTCGTGGATTATATCCAGATCTTGGGAGCCAGATCGCAAACCATCGAAAGTACACCTGGCCACGTGAGGTTAGCACATCAGCACGTGTGAGTTCTCTCAAGACCGTCCTCTCAAGACCTTCATCAATTTTAGGTCGGCGGACCCGAACCGTTGTGCATATGATACTCTAATTACTAGTCACAATGATGTGTCCAGTGGTGAAGAGACAGATGAGAAGGATGTGCTGGTTGTTGAAGGTAGCAAAGAGGATGTTCCTAGCGAATAGGAAATGGACCAGGGCTAGGTACCTATCTAGCACCTCTGCAAGGAGTAGACCGGGTGCGAGTAGAGGGTACTTGTGCTTGTTACCCGGTTCAGCTCCTGGGCTTGACCAGCCTGGAATTACCCTTCACGGAAGAGAACTGCTCGGCATGGACAAGGGCTTACACAAGAGCGAGGAGATGACTTGTTCAAATGAATTCCTCATCAGTGATCTAGATAGTTTTGTTCAGCACTTTCCACGCAGCAATGGAATTGAGTGAGGAGATCAATCGTAGCAATCAAGGAATTCGCTTTGACGAGCTCGGAAAGCCATATCCTCTGGGTCCAAGGTGACTACTCGGAAACTTAATCATTCTCCTGAGCTATGAAAAAGACCTCGAGGACGTTTTGTGGAAAAGGGTTAATGTACGGCTTGATGTCCATACCCGGCTGTCTGAACCAACGGTACTTTTGGTTTCTTGGAACTCCCGCTGGACTTTGCATGGAAGTTAGAGGTGGGAGACAACCTGTCGGTATGCCTTGACCCAGGAACGGACATGCGCGAAGACAACTGGTCGGCTAGTGTCATTAGGCCCTTCCCTTACGCGCACCTAGATGGCGTTACTATGATACTGAGGAGACGCTATATCGAGGAGGAAGGACGATACGACGATGCAGATCCTCCAGTAATTTGGAAGCTTGGGAATCGCAAGGGGGCGAAGCACCAGCCCAGAAAACTTGCAAAAAGGGTTCCTCGATTTACCTGCGAACTTTGTGGGATTTCTGTGACCGTGAACTGGGTTTGGTGTAGCAACCGCAGAAGGGATGCCGGCGAAGATGCCTAGTACCTTGGCGAAAAGGTGGCAGAGGGACAAGGATCAACACGAGAGCGAGGAGGTGGGTTGCTCAAATGGGTGCTTCGTCGGTGGATTGGTGCTTGTTGAGCGCTTTTCAGGCGGCAGAGCTAGAGCGATGAGCTTGAGTGAAGTTGTCGCTGTCCAGCAAACTTTGTGCTCTCTCATTGTCGACCTTAACTTGATGATACTGTCAGCCTTGAAATCCGGGACTGCGAGCAGATTGACAAGGAAGGTGTCGCCGTTGTCTGTCATGACTTGTTCTTGGGGTGTAACTTGCAGAAGAATACAACGGTGGTGTGGAGCATACTGAGGAATGGTGGATTGATTTGAGGCCCTGTGATTGCTGTGGATTCCTTTTACTGGGCCAATGGGGGGGGGTTTTGTACTTGGGGCCAGGTTCGTGTGGATTGTATTGGCATTTGATGAAGTTGATAGATTTGGATACATAGGGTCAGGCGGCAGAGCTAGAGCGATGAGCTTGAGTGAAGTTGTGGAGCTGAAGGTTTTTGTGGGAAGAGCCCAGCTTAGGGCTTGGTGGTGTTCAGGCTGCGGTGTTGCCTGTAGGGCTGTTGCGAGTTTATAAGCGGCCAGGGGCCACAGGGGCGGTGTTCAATCGGTAACAGTTGTGTGGCTTGAATTCAAAGCATCTTTGATATTTTTCTACGACCAGTGCAACTTCGCGGATGCGTTGGTGTTGATGTATGTTCGGACGGCAGTGGAGTGGATGGGCACTTGCGTTTGTTGGTTGTAATCCATCGTTGTAGCCTGGGGTTACATTAGCAGCATTGCCGCAATCTGGAAATGACCAGCATGGAGACTCGTTTCTATTGACCGTAGGCCAAACGTACTCAGGAAATCGTGCTGCATCATCTATAGCCTGCGTACACACTGTAATGAACATTGTTATAGCATATATACTCGCATGCGTTGCCGCTGCTTCTAAAGATTTGTGCAAAAACCGCAAACCCAGAGCCTTGGACATTAAGCTCATGCTGGCGTCAAAGCGACCTTCGTACCATTCTTGGTCGTACACGTCAGCGTTAAGTTTTCCATCCAGGGGCTGCCATCCCGGTTCTCGATGGCCTTGAACTCCTGCACCAATCGTATTGTCGCATAACTCGCCTCCGTGATTGCAAATTGCTCTGACACCGAATGCGTCAGTACGCTGGAGTATATTCTCGAGGCAAAAGGGAACTTACGCCCGAGACAAATCCTTGGCCCACCGTTGAACGGCAAGTACTCCCACCCGGGCCTCAACGTCTCCCAGCGCTCGGGCTTAAACTCCTCTGCGTCCTCGCCATAGAAGCGCTTGAGTCGATGCATGGTATAGAGGGAGTAGCTGACCATAGTGCCTTTCGGGACGAAGACGGGCGACTTGCCGTCTGGACCGCCACCGATGGGGATGAAGGTGTCCACGACAGCTGTGCGTTGGTTTCCGGGTACGACGGGGTAGAGGCGGAGAGCTAGACATGTTAGGCATGGAAACTGAATGGTAGAAAGTGTAGTCGGATGAAAGCTTACATTCGTTCAACGTGTAGCGGAGATATTTCAGGTCTTTTACTTGGGCGAAGCTCGGCCGTTCTCCGCCTATTGCATCCACTTCGGCTCGCAACTTCGCCCAGATATCGGGTCGTCGAGCCAAGGTATGCCAGACATTGCTCAGAAGACTTGCAGTCGTGTCACGGCCAGCAAGTAGAATGTTCAGTAACTCCGCCCGCATTTTGATGGGATCGTTTGTCTGTTTGGCCAACTCGTGTAGGAAGACATAGCGCTCGTCGACATTGATATCGGCCTTTTCGAGATCGTGCGACCTCCGGTACTCCAACGCCTTCATGACATATGAGTCCACGAAGTCATGCACATATTTGACATCCCTGCGGAACTTTCGATCTGGGGAGATAGTGGACAGTGAACCGAGCCGGAAATGATTAGCTACCGCGTGCTGAGAGTGATTGAAGGCGTCCGCGAACCGGGCAGCAGACGTCGGGTTTGTCCCTGGCGCGAGCGAATTTGTCGACTCCCCGAAGAGGAACTCCGTCGCCGAGTCAATAGTAAGGCGAAAGAATAGCTCAGACAGATCGACGGTCGAGCCATCTCGGGGTATGGCTTGGATCAAGTGGCCGATGTGACGTTCAAACGTGTCTAGATCCCCTACTTGATTTCTCGTAAAGTTCGGACGCAACATCTCACGAGAGTGTTGCCATGCGCCTCCGTCCGTTGTAAAGATCCCATCACCCAACAAGGGAACCATGGCGGTTTTCCTCCGCTGGCCGAGGCCGAACTCCTTGAACTTTAAGGAGAGGATGGTCTTCAGGTTCTCGGGCTCGACGGTAGCTATGACATTGGTGCCCATGAAGTTGAGTTGGAAGGTGTTGCCGTATGTCATGAACCGCTGGCGCATGCCCGGAAGGAACCTGTTCGTCCGTATCAACTTCAGGTTGGCGATGAAGAGGTCGACGCCCACGATGGGCTCGACGTGAGGGTACTTGGCGGGTGGTTTGCAGCCATTCTCTCGGATGATTCTCCGCCGCGACGCTCCTACGGTAAATTCGTGATAGAGGTAATAGAGCGCGACAAGCACCAGGCCTCCCGCAAGCGTGTCGAAGTATGGTGGGAATGGATATCCAGCCATAGCAAGCCGTAGAGGACGAATCAGTAGAAGGTGTTCGACCTCTAGGTATAGAACCAGATCCAGTCGGTAAGGTGGGTTGCCGGATTGAATCGTCAGCACAAGATGACCTTTAAATAAACAACAACATAATCTTCATAGGGTAGCCAACGTACGAGGTTCGAGGAGTAGATATATCATTCAACCGACAACGATTAATATAGATAGACCGCGGCTATAAATCATACGATTTTTCGCTCCTTCGCTCCTTCACTCGTATCTCCGTCCGAAGCCCATTGATTATCTGATGTCTAGGTAAGTACCTTGACGGCAGTCAGCCGAAAACGCAACGGACACGCCGAAACCATGGGCGAATGATTGTAGCAACGGCAGTATGGTCAATCCTGCTCTGCGAGCACGGACAGATGATGGTGCCGAAGCCGAGAAACCAAGAAACTAAGAAACAGCAGTCAATAATGCGCCAGAGCCCATTCACGTCACGTCACGTTGTCCATGTAGGAGGTCGATGGAGACGGATATGGAGATGCAGCGCGATACCGTATTAACCTCGGCTGTACTACTGGAGTCTGTTCCTTTCAGCCACCAGGTAACGTTACCTCATCCAAGACAGGTCGGGTTGTCTCACAGGAAGATCTGTTGCCGAGTCTAGATGGAAGTGGAAGCTTTTGCAACACCATCTGAAATCTAACCCTAACATTTTCCCTTTCCCTTTCCCTTTCCCTTTCCCCCAAATTCCCCAACCCTACCTACCTTAACCTCCTAACCCTAATCACCTAGCCACCTAACCCGATTTAGTACGCGGGTGGAATCTTACAAATTATTATTACTAAGCTCATGTTCCTGCAAATCACCCAGGTAATAATAATTTGGGTAAGTGACCTGAAGATCAACGGACTTTTCCGTGGGACCTTCCGACCGAACTGCGTTCTGGTTCGGTATCAGATGCCAGAACATGTCAAGCATCAATATAAATCTCAATCTATACAGAGGGTTATCTATAGATCGTGTACAAATCATGCCTACGTGGTTTACGTCTTTACATCTATACTCCAATAAACGTAGTGCTGTACTGCTAGGTAGACATGGAACGACATCTGTCGGAACATATCATGTCCAGCTAGAAAGACCTAGCATCTCCGTCGGTCCTGTCGCTCAATACAGCCAGTTCGTCCTCCGTCAATGGTGACTACCAGAGTGGTATACATAGCTCTGGGGAGGCTGCAACGGTCATGTCTACTTTTACCAAACACATACAGAACTTCATCGTCACGATGTGACAGCTTTCGTCCTAGGTAAGTAATCTGACTGTTTGTGACGAGGTAATGTAGGTAGTGAATGCAGTAGCCGTGACCATGTGATACATCCGCCCATCACTTCACCCTTTCGCTCCAATACCCCACCAAAGCTGACCGCTCCTCTACTGAATCCTTCCCTTCTCCTACACTCCACTGGGATAGTCAGATTCCACATCTGCTACAATGGCTGCACCCAGCGGACGCGTCTCCGACGACTTACCCTTCGGCGCCGAGAACTCGACCCTCAATCGCTGGCGAGCACAGAATCAATCCCGCCAGCAGAACCAGGGTCATGTTGAAAGTGCCGCTCCGCTCGCGACGCCCCAATACTTCGAAGACTTTATCGCCGCCGAGATTGCTCGAGACAAGGAGAGAGGCGTGGCGACGTCCCCGATCGCCCCTTCGACCATATCGGACCTCTCCACCGTGCAGAAGAGGTGGTTGAGGCGCCACCGGAAGCAGTGGTGGCTGTTTCTCGTTACGCTACAGCTCGCGTTCGGTTCGACCGTGGCGGCGATCGTGATCTCTATCCAGAACGCCAAAGGGGCTGGTCTCATGCCGGGCCACCTCATCTGGCTGCTGCTCTCGATTGCACTCGGTATCGTGAGCGTTGCCGTGCTGACGGTGTTGTACGTCAGACGCCGTGACAGGAGGAGGAAGGAGAAGGCCTGGGCGAAACTGGAGGTCGAAAAGTACAGGCGAGACATGCAGAAGAGCCAGAAAGAAGCCGACCGCGCGAGCACGATCGGGAAGCGGCTCGGGCGAGAATACAGGAGCGCGAGCCGGGCAGCGAGCGTGCGAACTCGATCGGTCTATAGCGAACGCGGGAGCAAGATGGCTGATCCGACTGAGATGGGTGAGGTGGGAGGGACGTTTTTAGATTATCAGGAGATCTACCGAGATGTCGAAGTGGCGCGGGATACGGTTGGTACGGGGCCGTCGACGCATGCACAACCCTCTCGCTCACGGCAGCACTTACAGCCACCAGATGATAGCGGGACAGTGCAGGAGGATAACAACGGTCCATCGCCACCGGTCCCTCCGAAAGATATCGTCTCTCCTAGGGACACTGCATCGAGCTCGGACCCGACCTATGGTGATACAGCGAACAACCCACCAACGACTCTTGATCGCTTCGTGAGAGACGAAATCAACCCGCGAGCAGTTCAGGATGACGCACAGAAGGAGGTCGATGTTATCCGAGCCGGTCATGGCGAAGGGGGTTCGGTGCAGAGCGATGAGAACTTCCGTGAGATGCATCAGCTCGACTCCGATGCCGTGTCCGACGACTCCTATATGGCTGAGAGGAGAAGAGGACGCAGTAGGGAGCAAGTTGAGCCGTGGCGGCGGCGGCAGCTATCGCGGCAAAAGTTGGATGATCCTCAAACGCGGTCCAAAGCACCCCAGGGTAGAAACGCGAGCAACAGCAGGGGCCGCTCCGAAGGGAAAGGAGCTCTGAAACGGTCTCGTAAGAAGATGAAGAGGCAGAAGAGTACGAATGGCCGAGCAAAGCAACATCCGGGCGAAGAGACAAGTCGACGCAGAGAGGATGTGACTCTAAGTTCAAATGATGCACGACCGTCATCGCCGCAGAGACGACCGATACGGTCAAGGTCTACGCCAGTCCGAAGTTCCAAGGGAAAGGAAAAGGTGAGAGACGTGTAGAGTCATGGAGCTCGCTGATTAGGAGCATCTGCATTCCAGAGATGGAGACGCGCCTACAAAGGACCAAATAGTATGCTTTCAGAACAAGCTAGATGTATGGTAGACCATAGGAGTATCAACTCACAAGGTATATCTTGCCCGAGGCATTTCGAGTGATGCCATTGTATTTCGAGACGGAATATTGCCAGACCCGACTGTGTGACCGAACGACTCAAAGAACGCTTTTTCCATGTCGCTTGTTTTCGCGATGCCTTTTCTCCTTCGCCGCCTCCCGTCGACGTTTCTTCCAGGCCCTGTTCGTCTCTCCGCGGTGCTCCCAGAACCACTTGGCAAAATCGCTTGGAGGTATCTCGGTAGCTTCTCCGGTATTTGAAGTAGCTTCGACAACTGTACGCTCCATCGATGTCTCAACATTGCCGTCACCGTCCTCTTGCGATGCCTCAGATGGCAAATCAGCGTCATCATCTTCATGCGACCAAAGACGGGTGAAGGTTTTTCCTGGCGCAGCTGTGTCTGGTGTGGGTGCAGCACTTCTCTGTCTTCGGTCTTGGAAGTCCTGTTGAGTAAAGGGTGTCTGAGGCATAGCCGGTGGACCTGTTGCGTCTTCTGCATCAGGTTCAAAGAAGTTAAACGAAGTAGAGACTTTGAGAGCAGGCTTTGGCGTTTCAGGTGACGATTTTGGCTTCGGCCGCTTGAAAATCGCTTCAAGCGGATGAACGTCTCTGGCGACATTTTCTCTCTTTGGTGTACCGTTGGCTTCGCCGGCAATACTCTCGTCTTTCTCGTCAGAAGATAAGCTTTCTTCGTCACTTGATTTAGATCCTGAAGACGTGCCACTAGATGATGTCTCGTTGCCAGCACTCGGACCAGGCTGCTTGTTATCAACCGGGACTTTTCGGCTTGATTTGCTGCTATAACTGCTCGTGGTTTGTGGCTCAGGGATATGCGCAGCTTTGGATACAGTCTCAGAGTCGTAGTGCAATGCCACCCTCTTTTCTCGATGCCTTATTTGCACATCCTCAATCAGATTGCCCTTCTCATCTACCCAACCCTTCCCCGCGACGAACTCAGACACGACTCTAGCCCCTTTCCCAGATGGGTCGTCTCGGATGAAACTTGGCTGCTTGGTCGTATTGGAGAACTCATGGACAACCACCTGCTTCTTGAGTTTATCTTTCCGCGTGCGCTTCCCTATCTTCGACTTCGAATCCAGTGTCGATGAGGAGCTAGCCGAAGCGACATTGGCAGGCAAAGTCGTCTTGAATAAGCACTCCTCCTTCGAAGTGAATGCTGAAGTCTGTAGCTTCTGCTTTTTGTCCTTTGATGCCTTGCCTGATTTGCTCTGCGATGACGGTTTAGTCCAGCCACGCTGTACCTGGCGGTCCGCAGGTAACTCGAAGCCAGGAACCACACCATCTTCCCTAACAGCGGTTTTGATTCGTTTGCGCTTGTGTTTGGCACTATCTGGTGAAGTGCCATCGGTTTCCGGTCCTTTCTTCTTTCCGCGGGCTTCCTCAATGTGCACCTTCGCACCTTTCAATATCGAGCCGTTGTATTTCTTCCTCATCTTCTCGGCCTCCGATCGGGGAAGCTCGACGTAGCCAAAGTTTCTGTCTGGAAATGTTTCCAGTGTATGATAGGAGATGTTCTCGGCAGACTTCAAGGCAGTAGATGGTATAAGAGCGGCCAGTAAAGTAGGGTTCAAAGGAGATATATGTAGTCGCAACCGATCTGACATTACTGATATCGGTCAAGGCGACTTTACACCACCATACATAAAGCTCAGCGACCCACGGAATACGACGCTCCGGTGAGATGGCAAAGAGGATGATGTCGCTAGCGTACGAGTTCAACAAGTCAGATCTGCTATCGAAGCGTCGTTTCAAGGAAGACAATAATAATTGAAGCTTCTTTCCCACCTCTCGACGGTCCGCCCCTTGTCACAAACTTACCGCTAACCCCAACTCCACCTAGTGAATCATACACGTGCACCAACGTAGAACATCAAAATCTTCGAGTCCTTCAAGTCCGTGACCGAATCCACAACATCACTGTTCTCACAGAGCTTCATAAATGACAGTTAATTAAGAGCTGCTTCTCTCATGACTGGAGCAATGATATCTCTAAAATAATCTGGAGATTTGATGCGGTGTGTTCATGATTATCTATTGTTTCTTTGCAGATTTGATAGCAAGCGTTCTATAAATAAACGTAGGTCAAATTCCTCAACACCATGCCGAAATAGGCTCAACAGATATTACTGCCAAATTCGGTAATTGGGCTCGTTGTCAAATGCAGGGTAACTTATGACATTGTTGCGCTAAAAGGGAAACACAAGTTTGGTCAGACAGTATCTTGCCTGAGTGCCAATCAGTCACATTTTCTGGTGAACGTACATGCATTTCACGGTGTCAGCACCGAAAGTGATGTTGCCACCTAGATTGAATATTGAAATCCACACCTGCTATCGCAATCTCATTCAAAAGAACCACCTCATAACATCAAGCCCATCAAAAGTGTAGTACCGTCAAACAAAGTGAGCTGTACAACACGCTGGAAACCCTCCTAGACTGTACAGTAAACCGAACCCGTAAAGCGAGACCGAAATCGAACAAGACGAGTGAACCGCTGCTCCCCCATGATCCTTCTGATCACCATTGCGCCATTCGTATCTGCTGCTCTTCATACCTCGGCTGTTTTGGCCTCGTCAAACTGCCCCTGGTGAAGGATACCTGCTTCAAGCGGCGAAGGAAGCAGTATTACGTCCGAGAACCCTGCGAACAGCCTTTGCAAAGCCCTGTGTCCGAGGGACTTTAGACTTAAAGGCATCCTCGATCTCGTCAAGAGACCTGCCTTTAGTTTCAGGCATGAACACAGCGCACACAACAGCAGTGAACAACGAACATCCGCCGAACAAGAAATAAACACCGAAGCTACTTGATTGGAGCAGGATTGGGGTCACAAGCGCGACTAGGAAATTCGAAGCCCAGTTACTACCATGTGCAAGACTCGTGGCCGAGGCGCGGGTCCGCTGGGGCTGGATCTCAGCGGCATAGACCTTGATGCCGACGGCCCAGGAAGAGCAGTAGATGACCGAGAATAAGTAGATGGTGAAAATGACCATCCACCGGCCCGCGCCCGAGTCCCTGTGCACAGCATCGCCCGCGTACAGCGCGCCCATTAGGAACATGGTGGCGGCCAGGCCGATGCCGCCGTAGATGGTGCTCTGACGCCGGCCCCACTTGTCGGAGAAGATCGTATTGGGGATTGTAACAGCGAAGATCACGATGGCGGAAATACCGGAGGCGAGGAAAGCAGATTGCGCTGAGGCGAGGCCAGCTTGTTGAAAGAGCAGTGGCGCGTACTAGGTTCAGTTAGCTTCGTAAGCTTTTGGGTTAAGGAAATGTTTGAGGTGAAATATACGTAGAGCACTCCATCGATCCCGCTCAGTTGCTGCATGCCCATAAGGAAGATAGCAAGACATGTACGTGTGCGTACGTCACTTTTGAAGACGTCCAAAAAGCTATGTTTTGCGGGCCGACCTTCACTGGATGGATCTGCAGCAATATCTTGTTGATTGATCGCCTTGGTCGACTCCGAAGTGTCACGAAGCTCTGTAGCCTGTTCGATCTCCGCTTTTTCTCGCTCCGCGTGACCGATACCTAGCTTATCCCACGCAGCTGAGGCTTCGGCTCGGCGGCCACGGATAGTCAGCCACCGAGGGGAAGGAATAAGCCAAACGAAGGAGGACACTGAAAAGATCAGGGAGAGACAGGCTAGAAGGGTGAACGGGAGGCGCCAGGAGAGCGAAGATGCCATGTTGGCGCTCGCGTAGCAGGCGAAGAACCCGACCATAAGGCCTAGGGTGATTAGCAGTTGCGGGCCGGTTGCAAGAGGCCCCCTTTGCCGAGGAGGCGATATCTCGCAGATATATCTGCTCAGTTAATCAGCTGCTGTGTCTTCTTAGGAAGAAAGAGTAGCGCGGGGAGAAGGGCGGACAGATTTCGGCTTACACTACCAAGGTACCCATGTACAATCCTTCACCGAGGCCTTCGATAATCCTACCTACAATGAACATGCCTAGGCGGGTAGCACCTGCTTCAAGTGCTGCACCAAAGCCGAATATTCCAGCACCGATAGCGATGCCGATAGGTCGTCCCAGGACGTCAGCCAAGCGGCCTGCAAAGAGGGAAGAGATGGCGGCTGGGATCAGGATCGATGATACAGTCAAGCCATGGACGATGGCCGATAGTGGACCAAATTGCGAATCGAAGCTCTTCATCACTGTCACGGGACCAATGATGCCCGTGTCCATACTAGAAGCTCAGGTCAGCTATGTTTTCTCGCTGAAGGTGAGTTGGGAGAAGGAGAGCGTACCGTACCCGAAAAGGAAGCCTCCGAAAGAACAGAGCATAGTTGCCAGGATGTACGGCTGGGGTAACTTGAATGACTTGGTTAGATGCATCTTCGTAGATTGTTCGCGTCCATCAGCTTGTACCAGTTGCTTAGATTCTGCGCTGTTTGCCGATGGCACGATGTATCGGGATGAAGGTGCAGTGCCTTTGACGGCCCGACGGAGCTTGAAGAAGATAAAACAGGATGCAAGGTTTGCATCAAGCCTCGTAGAAGATATGGTGGCATAAGGTAGTGCTCTGTGACAGGTGTACCGAGGGTGGCCTTTGTCATGAACTACTCTCACATGCTGCTGTAGAGGGCGGTGGTATATACCACTCTTCTCTCCATAACTCACATCTTGCCGCATCGCGTCAATGGAGATTCAACAAGTTTCGATGAGCGGACGTGAGTGCCAATTTGGTAGCAGATCCCTCTTACTCCTCCAAGCCTCCGGGATAGCACATCGTTGTCCATAGTACTTCGAGCAAGCAACTGTATGCATTCTGTCGTCTGAAAGCACCCTAAAGCCAGCCATTCTTCATCATGTTAGGGATAATGTCTTCTTTTCTTGTCATATACGCAGCATCCATCGTCCTCAAGCCCCTATTACATTACTTCCGCGATGAAAATGGCTTGCGTAAGTATCCGGGGGAGGAATTATTGTCAGAAATCTCGGGTATAGGCCACAATTGGGAAGTGGGCCGCAAGCACGAACTCTTTCACACAAAACGCCTTCACGATAAACTAATAAAGGAGCCCGTCATTCGCGTCGCCCTACAGTGGCCCTCCGTTGGAAGATCGGGCGCCGTACAGAACAACTACGGCTACAACTCGCACTTCAAGAAAGCACCCATTCGTGATGTCTTGCAAGGCGGAGGAGCTCACACGAACAACATCACGGACAAGTCTGCCCACCATGTCCGTGACAACATGCGGACATCTATGAACATATGTTGGAGCTTACTTCGAACATACAAGTAAAAACATTTTACTCTCTTTCACAATATCAGCACAGCAAGGAGAGTACAGCCCTCCACGACACTCTTTGTTTTGTGCTTCAAACGTCGTGCACCGGGAAAAGGGTATGAGAGTTGAAAGGTCCAGAAAGTACCTCCACGATATGACCTATGCAGCGTTAAACCAGCTTGACTACCTAGAACGGCTAATCTGGACTAAATCAGAAAACTACAATGCTCTACCTCTACCGTACCTGTTGTCTAGCTTTGAGTCCTGGCTCCCTCGTGGCTCCAAATCCATTCAGATGACTTCCGTTTTATCTGGGGTGGCCTGATAATACGTGTCTAAATATTCACGGAACATTCGTCTCCAATGAAGAATCTTCGGACCAGACCTGCTCCTGCTGGAGCTGCGTTTCTTTCCGGATCCCACTTCTCATCCGAGGAAGGGTCCGTGAAACAGGATCTTTCGGACGGATCAATCGGTTTCGAGTTAGTTGTAGACTCAATGCTTGGCCTTTTGGCTAGCGGAGCTCGGACTCTGGATAAGCATCGAGGTCCCTCTTCCCATATGACCTTGTGGAACCTGCTCCTGGTCCGGATCTGCACAGTGCTGGTGCGCCGTAGCCGGCCCACGGATGATTTTAGACCTCCCTTTAAAGTGTGCATGCCACCGTTGAAGGAGCAATGTGCACGTCAGTAGTGTACGTTGTCGCGACTGTTAGAGGTGCTTTGCTTGGCAAGCTGAGGTTGACCAGAAGGAAAGAAATCCGTCCGAACATGCTTGTTTTGCCATGACCATTGTTCCACACGTGTCATATGTGGTGGCGGGGCCGATAGTTTACCAACCGCCGGTAAAATCTACCAGGTATGCATTCGTCTAAGGCTATTCCGACGATGCTGGCAAACTCCTTTGAGAACTCTTTCCATCTGAGTGCTTTCCGAGAAGTACTCAAACCGGACATATCGAACTTTTTCAAATAAGGAAGTTAACGAATCTGAGCTCTGCTTCGACGCACCGCACTTGGGAACCCAGTGATTGGCCTTCCGCTTCCCCGTACGTTCGTTGTGCCTGTTCAGACTGAATGGATCGTCCTCGCCACGCCTGTAGGGTGCAGTATCGTAGAACGCTTCGAGAGGCGGACTAAGATACCCGGAACCGTTGCCGTGCTGAAGGCTGACTCAACCTATGGATCTCGCGTGAACTGGCCATGGCGACGGAGGTCAGGGGAAGTTGGTTGCAGACTGTGTGGGAGAAGGCCCCTCAAGGAGTAAGTTGAGCTCTTCACGGTTGTCCAACGCAGGGCTGCTTCCTGATCGAACATGGAGGACTGCCCGACTCTCTGACCTCATTAAGTTATCTGCCGGTGGAATAAGTTAAACCCAAATCTCGCAAACATCGCTTTCATGACCTAGGGCAGGACAGATTGCAGGATCAAGTCCCGTCTCTAATGATACAACCATGACGAGAAGAACTATCCTCAACCAAGAATTGAAAAATTAAAAATTAAATTCACATGTGTATTGAGGTTGACCGAATAATACCAGGTAATAACAATACCAGGTATCAATACCTTATCTTGAAGATGGACGGTTGCCCTCTTACATAATCAACTGCCGCAAACGGGTAAAGTATCGAGTCCACTCGAACAGCATCGTCCACTGGCCAATGTGCAGCCAATGGAGCCGCACTCGGGCACAGTGGTCTGGCTTCAGCAACTGATTTAGGAGGGGGACGTTCACGTGCTTCTATGCTCCAAAACCACCGCCGAGTATAATTCCTGTTCTGTTGTGTGCGCACCATTTGTCTCGAGTCAAAGGTCCATAGTCCATTTTGATTTTCCATTGTTTCGCAGTCAGCCTATCAATAATCACCTCTCTCTTCCAATACAGTCAACAATCCCATCTGTCAAGGCCTTAAGAGCTCTCTCGTGAGGATGGCTCTTGTTCACCGCATAGCATTTTATGAGTATAGGGGCAGTTGATGCCGCAAACGGACAATCCCTTCTGGCGTCATGAAAGGCCAGAAGATCTCTGACTGCTTTATGTTTGATTACAACAAAGCACAGTATAACTTGAGTGAAGCTATCGCCTCTAATGAGGTTTACACGCTCCCATCTGCATTGTTGTGCCTCTGATTTGCGCCCTCAGCTTGCAATCAGGCAACAGACGAACTGTGCAGCCAACTGAGAATTTGACAAGTTTAAGTATAGACAGCCTTGGATACAGTCAAGCTCAGCCTCTTTCAATGGACTTAGAAGCTGGAGACGGCGTCCCCACGAACCCGCTCCCGTACCGTTACATCCAGGTGGAGGATGACGAGGATTCGGACGGTCTCAGCCTCTATCGAGCCCTAGCCCGTCAGCACACCGGAGATCCCTCGAATTACTTGAGTGTGTTGAATGGCGTCCTCGATCTATACCTGCGAATTTGGGCAAACCCGATCCATCCAGACCGAGATGATATCCGCTATCTGGAGAACCTCAACTGTGGACCATTGAATACCTTCTTCAATGCTTTAGCCTGTCCTGACGCCATTGAACTCAGGCTATATGATCAAGTGGTGGGATTCATTGCGGATGCGCTGAACATCCGTATCTGCACGTGGACTACAGCAGGCGGCCCTCCGATATCTGTGTCCAATCTTGGGAAATCGCTCGTCCCGACCTACCATGTTTTGCGAACACAAGAAGAATATCAGGGTGCAGAAGATACTGAGGAACGGATGTTTCATTTTGACTCTTTGCTAGAGGACGAGAGCGGAACTCCGCTAATGGATTTTCTCAAAGACCAAAAACAAGCTATGGACAGGGGGAGGCGCAGTGGAACTCAAACGACACGATATAAAGGACTTCAGTTGAAAAAGATCTGTTGGTGGTGGCGGACAAACGAGACTAGGGACGCTTTTGATCAAAGGCTTGACGGCGCCTATGAAAAGGTTCGGCATCCTATCAAGCCTTGAGGTTTTGCAACTGACTGTCGTTAAGGTATCATCATCCAGCTTTACCATGAGGTGGTATAACGAACACAAAGCAGTACGTCAATGTTGTGTTACCAAACTGGCAGAACATTGTTTAATTACTATCGTAGAACTCGCCTCCAGCCCCGAGATTGAATGACATGCGGGATTCTCTGGCTGTCTTCACGGTTTCTGTATCAACACCAGACCAGATCCAACCAGCGTTGAGATTGCTTAGCGAAGCTCTGGAGAGAGCACCCGCACAAGAGATTCCAGTGAACCCTGAACTGCCTATTGGGGCTGGGGGGAAACGCTCTTTGCGCAGATACGTTGGGATTGATGCAGAGTTCGTACAAAGACGTGGTGAGATTGGTGACGCACCAGGAGTCAAGTCCGAACTGGAGTCGAGTAACCCGGAGAGTTTGTGCTCTGTTCTGACGGTCGCGGTCGACCGTCACTTGGTCTTCAGTTTCTACATCATGCATATGCTTGATAATCCCACAGAGCAAACTGTGCCACAGGTTCGTTACCAACCAGCGCATATCTCTTATACAGCCAACTAACGTTAACAGCTTTCAGTGCTGTTCCAAGAGCTTCTGTTTGGAAGCGACTACCTAAAAGTGTGGTGGAATTACGGAGAAGACTTTGTCGTTCTAGATGCTACGATCGCACACATGTTTCAAGGGACCCCACGAGCGCGATACGAGAAAACCCCCTACCGTGGGAGGCCGTATAAGGTAGAACCATTCTTCAAAGTTAAGTCTGCTCACTATGGGAACGAACGGCCTTCGAGCTTGACGTTCAGCAGGGACTCGGTCGAGTGCAAATTCCATGCTTTCGGGGAGAACGAACTGGGCATGGCTTGTCCATGTAGGCTTGGGAATGTGGATTTGTCTACCATCCTCGACGATATCTGTCGCCAGCTCGGGATGGCATCTGCGGCCAACGTTTCGTCTGGGAGCATAAGCCAGAGACAGTGGTGGAAAGCTAAGTTTCGCAACAGTTATGCGTCGCTTCTAGATTGGCTATTGGGACAAGACCGCATCTACCCGCTTCTTAACTATCTGAAAGAAGGTGCGGATCGCAGCGGCAACAAGGCAGAATTTTACCAAAGTTTAGGTCCAGGGATGGAGACTGATATTGACAAGATGGGATACAACATTGGTGACGTTGTGGGAGTAGCGCTCATCATGCGATATCTGACGACGACCGATGATCGATTACTGTGAGTGCATATATGTTGTAGTGGCCGGTGGATGATATGCTAATCCGTTTGGGCCCATCAAGTCTTGTGAGGCGCTTGTCGAGCTATGCTTTCATGCATTCACATGGCAACATGGCACCTGCGACTCCACAGAGGCTTGTCCGACCTACGTCATCAACCCTTGAGGTTCCGCAAATAGAAGACAACCCTCGACTATGGCGCCGGGCGCGCTTGACGCATGGGATGGACATTGCGTCGGGATACGAAACAAGTGCAATCAATACAGCGTGGAACACTTACGTGAGACACGAAGAGGTCGCCAGTTGTATTCGTGAACGTTGGTGCGAGACCAACCGTTGGCAGCGAGTGGAGAGGCGTAGGGAAAACGCAGAACGCTACGCTTACTTGGATGTTCTCGATCCCACAGAGTTTTCCCTTCCGGGATCAATCTTTGCCAAGGAAGCGCCGACAGGTCACCAGGACTGCGCGAATAAAAGGGCTATCGTGAGGACGGGAAAGCCACATGTCGCCGATCTCATGGACTTTATTCGCTCCCGGAAGTCACGAAAGACTCTCCCTCCAAGAGGGTTTCTCGCGTTGCCCGACTCCGGAGTGTCTCTTCCACCTCGATTTGGCCGCCAGGCTGGCCAGAGTCTGGATAACCATGCGCATATCGCGGCTGCTTTCAAGGTCCGCAATGAGGTAAAACGGGGAGATGCTCTGCCAAGAAGAGAAGGCTTTCCAGGCTATTACCACAAGCCACGTCCATCCGTCACTACTACAGTAGGACGGTGGGGAAACACTGCCGATGCTGGTCCAGCATGGGACCAAGATCGAATCAAAAGAGAGGCTGCAGATCGACGGGCGAAGGCAGATGAGAAAGATGCCATCGAAGGACCGCCAGCCGAATATCGCCCCAGTTTCATCTTCGACCCAGACGGGAGGCAACATAACCTGAATATCACGGCACCCGGTAGCCTTATATCGCAGGTGTATTCGCCTTGGGATGTGGCGAGGCCGCCGGACCCTAACCAAATGCCTGACAATCTACTGCAACGGCTCCGGGTCCTCCTTAATACGAAGGAGTGGAATCCTGACGAGGAAGACGTGGATAGGGGCGATCGAATCAGAAGAAAGCACGGTCACTGGAGTCGACGACGAGGTCGTGGCAGAGGACGCGGGGTAAAATCGCAGCCGAGCCGGAGTGGAGGCAGAGGTCGTGGGGGTCAGTCACAGCCAAGCTGGGATCAAGGCAGAGACGGCGACGGCGGTCCTCAAGGGGCTGTGGCCGACATAACACGGAATCTTACGAACACGAGCTTGCAAAACTCATTCGCTGCTTGGAAGAAGCAGACTTTGGGTAAGAGGGTAAGATTCGGTGGCATGGAAGATGGCGATTACACGGATCGTAAAGGGGACTTGAATATGGCGAAGTCGGTCAAGGTATACTAGACTTGGTGAAGGATTCCGGCCTGATGTCCAGGGTTTGTTACAGGGGCAATAATCTTGTTCGAGTACTTTCCTGGGCCTTGATTTGATCTTGAATTCGGTTCAGTTCCAGGCATTTGTGTTTAGCTAATCGACAATCGTTTGTGAAGCTCGTTTCACCATGTACGCCGTCACTCGTACAATGAGAGACTATTCCACTGTCAGGATCCAACCGTCACCCAGTCTTTGATTATTCTCGCCAATTCCACCCCACAGCACAACACTCCCCGCATCGATATCTCTATCTGACCCACTAGCAAACCATCCTCTAGGCCCAGGATGCGCTTGCACGTCACCGCTCCTCTTCGCTTCTAGGATCTGCACCTGTGCCCAAGCTCCCTCTCCAGTGCGTGTGCCGATAGCCTCCCTCGTCGCATCCTTGAAGCTGGCGGCCGTCATACCTTCCGGATGCAGCTGATAAGACCAGACGTCGTCCCAGAATCTTCCCGCCGCTTCATGACCGCTGGTACTCGGGTCTCGCTCACCGAGGAAGAGAAGCAGAAACATGCGTCCCTGACCGGTATTGATTGGATGCAAGCCTGCCACGCTCCTGTTCGCGGGTGCTGAGCTTTCAGCACGGATCATGACGGTCTCCCACTTCCCTTTGCCTACTGACAGAGCCAACTCTCCCTTCCCGCTCTGGTCGTCAAAGGTAGCGACTAGTAGATTCAGGTAATCGATCTGTCCTCCTAACTCACTCTTGCCGTCAAACCCTCCGTACCGGTATAGCCGATTCTGCGTGAACGTGAGACACGTGCCTCCTCGCGCCGGCCCTGGGGCATCCGGATACGGCGACCACATCCGGGAGGCAACATCAAAGGCCCACACGTCCGATGCCCGACCCGACGCCAAACAACCGGCGTGAATGAAGATGGTGCCATGCGCGTCCTCGTCTGGCGATCCCACGGGGTTCTCGGTATAATCCGTCTTGCTCGGAAGCGGATGCTCGTTGCCGACAGAAGCGTGGTAGGACCGCGCTTCAGGATACGGAGAACCCTCGAGCGGATCTATGTGACTCCACCGCTTCGTCTTCGTGTCGAACACCCATACCCTTCCCTTCTCCTCCAGCGCCGTCATCTCTTTCCCTCCCCGGCCTCCGAACACATAGATCCGACCCTCCACTACCGCCGCGGTATGCCCCACCCTCGGCGCCGGCACGTCCCCGCCATCGCTCGCCTGGGCCGGTATGTCCTGATAATCCGCCTCTGCTGAATCGAGTGAGGGTATGGTGTAGATGTGCATGACATTGTCGACGGGTTCGCGCGGCTGGATCTCGCCTCCGAAGATGTATGCTCGTCCCTTGATGATGGAGAGGGAATGGGAAGAACGTGGGAGTGGCTTGTCGGTTTTGATCCGGTGAAATGTGGCTTTCAAAGGCGTTGTCGGTTTCGCGATTCCGATTGCAGCGGCGATTGCGCCTTCGACGGCCGTTTCGACAGCGTATGCGGCTGCCACTATGCCGGGGTCCATGATGCGTCTTGGGTAGAAGAAATTTGTTCGTGTCGTTAGGTTGGGCGATCGAGGGTTGCCTATAAAGGTGGATTGGCGTGCTGTGAGCTAATTCGTATTGGTGAGTTTCGACGTAAGGTCAAGATGCCTACAGCGGATCCTACAAAGTTGGCTCCAGCACTCATGCAACTTTTTTTTTGAAACTTCTTCAAAATCAAGCTCAAACAACAGCATTTTGATGTTAAAATCACAACTAAACACTTATTTCTATAAATCTGAATAGACAAAATTATTATGAATATATATTTTTATCATCTGTACAAAATTTATGAGTAACTATAGTGAAATAACAATGCTATCAACTTAATTAAATACTTTGTTCAAGTCTGTACAACAAGACAGTATTTACACTTAAAAATTATATATTTAACTACAACAATGAGTT
>JAABUJ010002486.1_pt1 | contig 22730 bp, 20 predicted proteins | sample 5559131 | NCBI WGS metagenome assembly JAABUJ01 (sample SAMN10711875, study PRJNA513366) | rock metagenome | isolation source: Antarctica rocks | place: Antarctica: Victoria Land, Mt New Zealand nord | collected 2016-01-07
CAGGTAAACGTAGCACTCGTCCAATAGAACGTACACGCCGCGCTCATGCGCCAGCTTGACGATCGCCGCGATGTCCTCTTTCGCCATCACCGCACCGGAAGGGTTCGACGGAGAGCAGAGGATGATGGCCTTGGTTTTAGCCGTCATGGCCGCTTCGATCATCTGCGCGGTCACACGGAAATTCTCACTCTCGCTGCACTCAACGAATTTCACCACGCCGCCCGCGTACTGAATGATGTCTTTGTAGCTGACCCAGTAGGGAACGGGCAAAATGACTTCTTCGCCGTGATCCACCAGCACCTGGAGTGCGTTGAACAAGGCCAGCTTGCCTCCGGTCGTGAAGACGCATTCGTCCGCCGCGTAGTCCGTGCCAAAGTCGGCTTTGTGGCGCGCGCAGATGGCCTTGCGAACTTCGGGCGTTCCCGCCACCGCGGTGTAACGAGTGAACCCCAGGTTGATGGCTTCAATGGCCGCGTCTTTGATGTGGCGAGGCGTTTCGAAGTGTGGTTCGCCTGCGCCGAAGTCGGCGAGATCGATCCCGGTGGCTTTCAGGCGCAGGGCCTCGGCGGTGATGGCCATGGTTGCCGAAACTTCGATGCGCCCGATTCGGTCGCTGAGAACGTTGGCGTCTGTCGCGGTAGTCATGGTTTTAGTGTTTCAGAAAGTCGCGGCGAAAGAAACGACGAACGCATTTGGGAATGACAGCCAGAGACAAAGACGAAAGGAGGAGACAAAGAACGGCGGAGCTTCCTGCTTAGGCTTCGAGGCGAGTTGGGTCGAGCCGCTTACGTACCACCCACGTGGTCATGCAGCGGTGATCCTGGACGATGGTGGTCTTGAGCGGGTCGACGAGCACCGCACCCATCTGCCGCGTCATGTCGAGCAGCGCGGCCTCATCGACGAGGAACCACTCCGAGCCGTCGCCGATGCGATAAATATTTGCGCGCAGGCGGGGGAAGCTCATCCCGATGCGCGAACCCAGACGACAAAAGAACAAGCCGCCGGGACGCAGGACGCGCCAGAGCTCCGAAACCATGGCCAGGAAGTGCTGCTCGTCACGGGCAAAGTGAAGCACCGAGCTGCAAAGCACTACGTCGGCAAAGGCGTTAGGGAATGGGATCTGCTCAATCGCTGCCACCTGGAAGTTGGAAGCAGGGAGCTGCGGTGCGAGCATCTGGGCGAGCGCTCGAACGTGGTCAACGCCTTCGGCGTTCTGGTCGACGGCAAACACCTCCGCGCCCTCCCGCAGCAGATACACGAGGTTTCGGCCGTAGCCGCAGCCGGCATCGAGGACGCGCATCCCGGCTCCGATGTTGCCACGCAAAATCTGATCGAAGATATAAATGTCGATTTGGCCGAACTGTTCCTGGAGGGTCAACGAACCTGCTTTCAGTCAAGGTTAAGAGCTACTCTGATTTGTTTCGAAGCCGATCCATCACGAGCGGCGGAACCAGCGCGGTGACGTCGCCGCCCAGCCGGAAGACGCCTTTGATGAGGCGCGAGCTGACGTAGGTATATTGCTCAGCCGGCATCATGAAAAGTGTTTCGATCTGCGGATCGAGCTTGCGATTCATCATGGCCATCTGGAACTCGTACTCGTAGTCGGAGATGGCGCGGATGCCGCGCAGCACGGTGCGTGCGTTCTGCTCGCGCGCGAAATCCACCAGCAGACCGTTGAACGTCATCACGCTGACATTCGGCATCGGGCCGACCGCTTCAGCGATCATCTCCAGACGCTCTTCAACCGTGAAAAGCGGCTGGCCTTTGTCGGAATTGCGCAGGATTGCGACGATCAGCTCGTCGACAATCTTGGCACCTCGGGCGATCAGATCGAGATGACCGTTGGTGAGAGGATCGAAGGTTCCGGGATAGATCGCACGTACCGTATGCATCGCCAACGAGCATACCTGTTGGGGATGCATAAGTCAGTGGCGCTTGGTTCAGCGCTTGGTTTTGACTGCCGCCACGGCCTGTTCTGTGCCGTCCTCGGGCACTGCAGGCACGGGTGCGTTGGATGCTGCGCCGATGCCCATCTTCTTGCGCAGTTCACCATCGATGCGTCCAAAAACGTCGCGATTTTCCTTGAGGAAACTGCGAACGTTCTCGCGTCCCTGGCCGATGCGTTCGCCCTGGAAGCTGTACCAGGCGCCGCTCTTGTCCACGATGCCGTGAACGACGGCGAGGTCGAGCGTGTCGCCCTCGCGCGAGATGCCTTCACCGTAAAGGATGTCGAACTCAGCGTCGCGGAAGGGTGCGGCAACCTTGTTCTTGACGATCTTTACTTTGGTACGTGAACCGACGATGACGTCCCCTTCTTTCACGGCGCCGATGCGGCGGATGTCGATACGAACCGACGAGTAGAACTTGAGTGCACGGCCTCCGGTCGTCGTTTCGGGGTTGCCGAACATGACCCCAATCTTGTCGCGAATCTGGTTGATGAAGATCAGACTGGTGCGCGACTTTGCGACCGTGCCGGTTAGTTTACGCAGGGCCTGCGACATCAGACGGGCCTGCAGGCCCATATGCGAATCGCCCATCTCGCCGTCGAGTTCCGCCTTGGGAACAAGCGCGGCGACCGAGTCGACAACCAGCACATCGATGGCACCCGAACGCACGAGAGCTTCAACGATTTCAAGAGCCTGTTCCCCGTAGTCGGGCTGCGAGATGAGGAGGTTGTCCGTGTCCACGCCCAGTTTCTTAGCGTAGGCGGGGTCGAGCGCGTGTTCTGCGTCGACAAAGGCTGCCAGACCGCCGGCTTTCTGGGCTTCAGCGATGATTTGCAGCGTGATGGTGGTTTTCCCGGAACTTTCCGGCCCAAAAATTTCGATGACGCGTCCGCGGGGAACTCCGCCTACACCCAGGGCGGCGTCAAATGAGATCGAACCCGTAGAGATAACGGCGATGGGGACAGCGGCTTCCTTCGACCCGAGGCGCATGACTGAGCCCTTGCCGAACTGCTTTTCCAACTGTGAAAGTGCTGCCTCAATTGCTTTGCCCCGGTCGTCGGCCACGTGGTAATCTCCTCTGCTTGGCAGTCCATCCGAAGCATAGCATCAAGCGCGCTCAAAGCAAAGAAAAAGCGAACATACAATTTGTGTGCTGAGAAGAGTTCGTCTGCATCCAAGAACCTGTATGAGCCAGCCTCGATTTCGCCTCGTGCTTTCCCTTGCCTTTGCGCTTCCGGCGGCCATGTGGTCGCAGGTCGCTCCCGTTCCGGCGGTTGCGCCGGTCCCTTCGACGCCACCTTCGCAAACGGTGCAGTCGGCTTTGAGCAGTTTGACCCGCACACTTGATGCGATGCGGATCGAAAAGTGGAAGGCTCCCGCGCAGGTGCGGCAAAGTGCCCAGTCAAACCTCGAATCTGTGCGATCGGATCTCGACTCCAATCTGCCATCGCTGCTGCATGTGGCGGACATGACGCCGGCATCTTTGGCTGCCGTCTTACCCGCGGCGCGCAATCTGGATGCGCTCTACGATGTGATGTTGCGCTTGACCGAGACCGCGCATCTGGCCGCACCCGATCGGCAAAGCGGCGACCTGGATGCGGCGCTCGGCAATCTCGACTTGGCGCGGCGCAACCTGTCGGCGCTGATTCTCGCAACAGCGCAAGCCAATGAGGCGCAGATGCAATTTATGCGCCAGCAACTTGCAGCGCGCGCTGCGGCTCCGGTGGTCGCAGCGCAACCTTGCCCGCAGCCACCCGTCTTCAAGAAGAAGCGGGTATACAAAAAGAAGCCTATTACGCAGCCGCAGACATAGGGATGCAGACGCGGAGTTTAGGCACCAGCAGATTCCTGCGCTGCGGAATGACAATGTTTCTCTAAAAGCTTGTGGTCTGGCGGGCGGCTTCGTGGATGCGAAGCAACTGTTCAAGCAGAGGCTTGAGGTGGTCGAGATGGAGTGCATTCGCTCCGTCAGATTTGGCGCAGGCAGGGTCGTCGTGAACCTCAAGGAACAGACCATCAACGCCAGCCGCGACGGCGGCGCGCGCGAGCACGGGGATGAACTCGGGCTGGCCGCCTGAGACTCCGGAACCTGAAGAGGGCGTTTGTACCGAGTGGGTCCCATCGAAGACGACGGGCGCGAACTTCCGCATGATGGGCAGCGCCCGCATATCGACGACGAGATTGTTGTAGCCAAAGCTTGCGCCGCGCTCACACAGACTGACGCGATGGTTGCCGCTCTCGCGCACCTTGGTGACCGTGTGGCGCATGTCGGCGGGCGCAACGAACTGGCCTTTCTTGATGTTGATGGCACGGGCTGTCTTCGCGGCGGCGATCAGCAGATCGGTTTGGCGGCACAGGAAAGCCGGAATCTGCAGGATGGCTTCAACATCTCCGAGTGCGTCGGATAAGCGCGCGCAGTCTTCGGGCGTGTGCACATCGGTGAGAACGGGGAGGCCGGTGTCCTGGGCGATTGCGCGAAGGATGCGTGCGCCTTCTTTCAGGCCTGGCCCGCGAAAACTGTGGATGCTAGTGCGATTCGCCTTGTCGTAGCTGGCCTTGAAGATGTAGGGGATCTTGAGGTCCCCAGAGATGCGCGCGATGGCTTCAGCAAGGCTGCTGGCGTGCGCTTCGCCCTCGAGCACGCAAGGCCCGGCGATGAGAAAGAGGCTGCCATTGCCGACCGCAATGGAGCCGATATTGAACGGGTTGGTCACGTTCTCTATTGAAGCAGACCTGAGGGCTGGTTGCCGGGAATACTCGTGTCGCTGAATGGACTGTGGGCGTGCGGGGAGGGCGAAGGGCATCTGTTGTCATTCCCGAAGGGAATCCGCGCTTGCAATCTCTTCCACTACCCGCTCATCGCAAACTCAATGACCCAACGCTGGAGCAGGCTCCGTTCGGGGTGACAACAAAGACAGACGCAGATTCCTTTCGGGAATGACAGCAAAAACGGGCTGAGGATGGTGCTGCCTAGCGGAGCAGTTTCTGCGCGGTCTCAGGTGTGGTGCGCAGGCTCCGGCCCAGGGCGGCGAGGAGCATGGTGAGGAACGAGAGTCCGCGGCGGCTTTCCTCGTTGTTGATGCGACGGAAGAGTTGGAAGAGGGATGGCGAGCGCTGCTCATCGCGGTGCTCGCCGGTCGCCGTGACGACGGATTTTGACAGGTTGTCGAGCGTCTCGGGGTCGAACGCCATCAGAAGCTTGCCTGCGGCGAGAAGGTTGCGAATGGCGGCGACTCCGCCAGGCAGCTTAGCGTATTCGGCCAGCTTGGCGGCAATGATGTCGCGTCCACCCACAAGGCCGTGCGCGAGATCGAGCAGGCCGTTATCGTGTGCGGTTTGGAGAATGTCGAACGCAACGAGCAAAGCTTCGGCGTGCTCTGTGGGCGCGGCGTCCAGGCGGCGCTGGAGCTCTACCTTCGGGTCGGCGAGCTTGGGTGTAAAAGGAAGCGGATTTGCCATAATGCCCTTTCGTAGTGCGGGTGCTGGGGGCGAAAGCTGCTGACAGCGGATGCGACGCACACACCGCAACGATCTACAGCGTGATGGATTTGATCTGGACCAATTGGTCGGAGGCCAGCGTGCCGGGAACGTGATATCCGGGTTGCGCCCACTTCTGCTCAATGTCGACTCCCATGGTCGGTGTGCGATGTCCGTAGCGGAAGTTGATGCGCGGCAGCGGATTTTCCCCGTCTTCGAGGATTTCCATGTGAACGGAGATCTCTTTATAAGCCGGCGTATGCGTGGCCCGGTCGGTGTGCGAGCTGGTGAGCTTGTTCACCGGCTGCAGGACCGAGTTCATGGGCATGTAAAGCTGCTTCCCCTTGACACGATCGGTGACAAGGACACGAACCTTGACGCGGCCATATGGACTGGTCAGGTGAACGTAACGTCCGTCGATTAGACCGCGCTGCTGGGCGAGTTCAGGCGAGACCTCAACGAAATTGTCGGGCGTGATCTCCCGGATACCTGGCGAACGCAGGGTCATTGAGCCTTGTTCAAAGTGCTCGAGCAGGCGGCCGTTGTTCAGGTGAAGGTCAAAGTGGTCGTTCACTTCCTCCGATGGCGCAACGTATGCAAGCGGCCAGAAGCGTGCTTTGCCATCGGGAAAATTAAAACGTTCGGTGTAGCAGAGCGGCGTATCCGTGCCGTCTTTAGCGACTGGCCATTGCAGGCTCTTATAGCCTTCAAGGCGCTCGTAGGTGACGCCTTCGAAGTAGGGTGTCAGGCGCGCGACTTCAACCATCACGTCGGATGGATGGCTGTACTTCCATTTGGCACCCATGCGCTGCGCGATCAGTTGGATGATCTCCCAGTCGGGCTTCGAGTTGCCAAGCGGTGAAAGCGCTTTGTACAGCCGCTGAATGCGGCGTTCGGTGTTGACGAAGGTACCGTCTTTCTCAAGCGAGGGCGAAGCTGGCAGGATCAGGTCGGCATACTGGCAGGTTTCAGAGAAGTTGATGTCCTGCACGATCAGGAAATCGATCTTGCGGAAGGCTTCGCCGCAATCATTGGCATTGGCGTCCGAGGTGATGGTGTCCTCACCCTTGATGTACAAGGCCTTGAGCTTGCCCTCGTGGATAGCGTCGATCATCTCGCGATTGTCGAGACCTTTTTTGGTGGGCAGAGTACAGCCCCAATCGGCCTCGAACTTTGCGCGTACCGCTTCGTCGCCGACTTTCTGATAGCCGGAGTAGATGTCGGGCATGGAGCCGAAGTCGCTGGCACCCTGGACGTTGTTGTGTCCGCGCAGAGGGTAGGCTCCCGTGCCCGGACGCATGAAATTTCCGGTGAGGAGCAGCAAGTTGGCGATGGCGGTGCTGGTATCGGATCCGCCGCAGTGCTGGGTGACGCCCATGGCCCATAGAATGCACACGGTTTCGGCCGAGGCGATCTCCTTCGCAATGGTGACCAGCGTCTCCTGCGGGACGCCGGTGACCTGCACCACGTAATCGACGGTAAAAGGTTCGAGCGAGGCGGCGTACTTGTTGAAGTAGTTGACGTGCTGGGCGATGAAGTCCGGCTTATGTAGATTGTTGTCGAGGATGTATTTGGCGACACCCGAAAGCCATACCTCGTCCGTGGAAGGATTGGGCTGGAAGAAGAGGTCGGCGCGCTCCGCCATCTCGTGCTTGCGCAGATCGGCGACGATGAGACGCTGCCCGTTAAACTTGTGCGAACGCTTGACGCGGGTCGCGAGCACCGGGTGCGACTCCGAGGTATTGGAGCCCACGATGACGACCAGCGCGGCCTTCTCGATATCGGCGATGGAGCCTGAATCGGCGCCATAGCCGACGGTACGTTGCAGACCCATCGACGCGGGCGTCTGGCAGTAGCGGCTGCAGTTGTCGATGTTATTGGTGCCAATCACCTGACGGGCGAGCTTCTGCATCAGGTAGCTCTCCTCGTTGGTGCACTTGGAGGAGGCGATAAAGGCAAGGGCATCGGGGCCGTGCTCTGCGATGATCCTGGACCACTGCTCGTGAATGACGTCGAGCGCGCGCTCCCAGGAGATCTCGATAAAGGTTTCGCCCTGGCGGAGCAGAGGCTGGGTCAGCCGGTCGTCGGAGTTGATAAAGTCCCACGCGAACTTGCCTTTGATGCACGTGGAGATGCCATTTGCTGGGCCGTGGGTGGGTTCGATCTTAAGGATGTGACGGTCGCGCGTCCAGACGTCGAAGCTGCAGCCCACGCCGCAGTAGGTGCAGACGGTCTTGGTACGCTTGACGCGCTGGAGGCGCATCTCGGCTTCCATCTCGGAGAGCGCAAGAATGGGTCCGTAGCCCGTGTTGGGCTCGACCGCTTTGACGACTTCGATCATGTCGTCCAGCACCTTGGGCGGCAGGTTGGTCAGATAGCCGGCGTGCCCGATCATGGATTTTTCCATGAGCGCGTTGCACGGGCAGACGGTGATGCAGTGCCCGCAGGAAACGCACGAGGAGCCAGCAATCTGTTCGCCGCCATCCCAGAGAACGCGCGGGTGCTGGCTGGACCAGTTAATGGTGAGGGTTTCATTCACCTGGACGTTCTGGCAGGCTTCCACGCAGCGTCCGCAGAGAATGCATTGGTCCGGATCGTAGCGGTAAAAAGGGTTCGACTCGTCCTTGGGATACGGCTTTTCCTGGTAGGGCCGCGCCTGGTGTTTTACGTCAAGCTCTGCCGTAGCGTTGTGCACAGTGCAGTTCTGGTTATTGTTGTCGCAGACGGTGCAGTAGAGTTCGTGATTCTTGAGCAGCCGATCAAAGGCTTCGCGGCGGGCGACGTCTACATCGTGGCCTTCACTGGCGACGATCATGTTGGGCTCAACCTGGGTCCCGCAGGCGCGGACCAGCGCGCCGTCCACGTTGACCATGCAGGTATCGCAGCTCTGGATCGGGCCCATCTGCGGGACGTAGCAGACCTGGATTACGCACTGCGCGTTGCGCGCGGTGGCATCACGATTGAGCGCTTCGATCAGCAGCTCGCCGGTGTGGACCGGGACGGTGCGGCCGTTGACCAGGATCGTTGCGTCAGGCGTCGTGTCGTGCGGCGTATTCAGGAGCGGTTTACTTGGAGCCATGGAGACCTCAGATGCTGGTGAGAATAGCAGAGTAACTTCAGGGGCGCTTTGTACAGCATTTCGACGTTCGGCGAATACAGGGATCCTTTACTGCGTTCAGGATGACGGCTCTACAGGAATCGGAATCGAGTCAAAAACCAGGCAGTAAGTGGATGTAGAAAGGCTCTTCCGCCCCTTGGTTGTCATTCCGGTAGGGAATCTGCGTTTGTTCTTGCTGTTTCCGGTTCTATACGCTTCTGTAAATTCGTTTCATTGCGCGATAAAGCGGGCTTTGATGAGCTCCAGAGCTTCCTCGCGCGTGGAAATCGAGCCTTCAAGCTGCGCGTCTTCAGCCACTTCGAGCATGGATTTAAAGAGCGGGCCTGGGTGGTATCCGGCAGCGATCAGGTCATGGCCGGTGAGGAGGAGAGCGGGACGCGCGGGTGCGGGCTCGTCCTGCTCGTAAGCCGTTTGAGCGAGCGCATGAAGGCTCAGGTCCCCATGAGAGCTGGCGCAGTCGGCCCGGTGCAGCGCGAGATGCTCGTCAAAGCGAGGCAGGCGGATAAAGCGCTTCAGGGTGGAGGTGCGCATCGCGCGCAGATCGCCGAAGCGCATGTGGTGTTGGATGAGAGCGAGGATTTGAGCCTTGTCGTCGTTTGAAAACCGCAGGCGATCAAGCAAGACCTCCGCAATGCGCATGCCCACCTCAACGTGTCCGTTGAAGCGGATGCGATCGCCAGGTTTGCGCGGGTCAGGCGGCTGGAAGGTGGCGGGCTTGCCGATATCGTGCAGCAGCATGCCCCAGGCGAGCGTCGGCGAGGCACCCGCAGGCAAGTGGTCGAGCAGCATCAAGGTGTGGGTCCATACGTCGCCTTCGGGATGATACTGCGGGGGCTGCTCGACGCCGCGCAAACGGTCGACTTCAGGTAGGATGCGGGCCAGGAGACCGGAGGCATGCAGCAGTTCGAAGGCGCGACGCGGACGGCCTTCCGTGAGCATGCGGGTAAGCTCGTCACGGATGCGTTCGTTTGAAACCTGCGCAATCTCCGCAGCATGGTGCTGGATCGCCGCCAGCGTTTCGGGCGCGATGGAAAAGTTGAGGCGCGCGGCGAAACGGACCGCCCGCAGCATGCGGAGTTTGTCTTCTGCAAAGCGCCGCGCAGGTGAGCCGATCGTGCGAATCATCTTCTGCTGCAGGTGGGGCTGGCCTTCTACAAAATCGAGAATCGCGGAGCCGGGCACGACTTCCGATGTGGCGTCTAAGAGGGATGGATCGAGCAGCATGCCATTGACGGTGAAATCGCGGCGAAGCACGTCCGCGCGGGGATCGAGCGCGAACTCGACTGAGTCAGGGCGGCGGCCGTCGAGGTAGGTTCCGTCGGTTCGAAACGTTGCCACCTCGGTTGGAATATCGCCAGTGAGGACGATGACCACGCCGAAGTGTGCGCCTACCTGGAGCGAGCGCGGAAAGAGCGCAATGATCTCCGCAGGTGTAGCGGAGGTCGCGACGTCGAAGTCTTTAGGTACGCTGTTGAGCAGAAGATCGCGCACGCACCCGCCCGCGAAGTAAGCCTGGTGCCCGTGTGCCGCGAGCGTCCGGGCGATGGCAAGCGCAGCTTCGAATTGCGGCGTCCGGGCGAGGGTGTGCATGCAGAGTCGAGCTTAGAACATTGCAGGGAGGGCTGCGCTGAGGCGTGAACAGCAGATTCCTCCGCTGCGCTGCGGAATGACAAAGAAGCCGCGCTGCGGAATGCAAAGAGGCTTTGCTGCGGAATGATCAAGATGCTGCGCTGCCTGGCAACTCGTAGAGCACGGGAACTTACAATCACAGCATGGCGTTGCACGCACAGACTGGCCTGGTGCTGGGCATTGAGAGCAGCTGTGACGAAACGGCGGCGGCGGTGGTGCGCGTCGGTGGTGAGATGCTGTCGAATGTCATCGCGTCCCAGGTCGCACTGCACGCGGTCTACGGGGGCGTGGTTCCGGAACTGGCCTCGCGGGAGCACCTGCGTAATATCGTGCCCGTGGTGCAGGCGGCAATGAATCAGGCGGGGGTGCGGTTGAGCGAGTTGGACGCAGTGGCCGTGACTGAAGGCCCAGGACTCGCGGGCGCACTGCTGGTCGGCATCATGTATGCGAAGGCGCTGGCGTTCGGGCTGGGCAAGCCGCTGGTGGCGGTAAATCATCTTGAGGGACACATCCACGCGGTCCTGATGGAAGCGCGGCGAAAGGGCGACATGCCCGCGGAATTTCCTCTGCTGGCGCTGGTGGTTTCGGGCGGACACACGCATTTGTATCTGGCTGAGGCGGGCACTGGGGGTGCCGAAATCTGGCGCTACCGCAATGTTGGGCGAACGGTGGATGATGCGGCGGGCGAGGCCTACGACAAGGTTGCGAAGCTGCTCGGCCTTGGCTACCCCGGAGGGCCGTGGATAGACGAACTGGCGCGCTATGGCGATGCAGGCGCGGTAAAATTTCAATTCAACCCCATCAAACCGCGGCCGGATGCGAGCGCGGAGAGCACGCGCTTTGATTTCAGCTTCAGTGGCATCAAGACCGCCGTGCTGCGGTATGTCCAGACGCACGGCATGGGTGACGCAAACGAAAGGCGGAGAGCCTTGCTTGCGCAGTCGCCGGAGTTGAAGTCACCCCAAGTGGCAACCCTGACAGATGAGCGCACGCTCAATCTAATTGCTTCGTTCCAAGGAGCCGTGGTGGGGAATCTGTTGCGCCAGACCTTTGCCGCGGCCGAGGCGTTTGGCGTGCGCGGTGTGCTGGTTTCGGGTGGCGTGGCGGCGAATCGTGAACTGCGCGCGCGTTTTACGGCAGAGGCTGCGCGGCGCGGACTGCCGGTGGCCTTCCCGGGGCCCGCGCTCTCAACCGACAATGCGGCAATGATTGCAGCCGCGGCATGGCCCAAATTGTTGGCGGGTGAGTTTGCCGACGATGCCATGGTCGCCGCCCCACAGCTACGTCTGGGGTAAGCGAGTCGACTATCATCGAAAGCGGCGGCAGCGGCGCGTGCCGTGGGATTCCAGTCGAAGTTCGAAATGGAAGTGTGGGGCAGGCAGACTTGAGCATGGAACTCTTCAATACCCTGAGCGGGCGCGTGGAGACACTGTCCACAATGGATGGTGAAACTCTGCGCATGTACGTGTGCGGGCCGACGGTTTACGATTACGGACACATCGGCAACTTCCGCACTTTCATTCACGTCGATGTGCTGCGACGCTACCTGCAGCAGCTGGGAATGAAGCTTCGGCACGTGATGAACGTGACCGACGTGGACGACAAGATTATTCGCAACGCGTCAGCAGCGGACATGCCGATCGCTGACTACACGAAAAAGTTTGAGGCTGCGTTCTTTGAAGATATGGCGGCGCTTGGCGTGGAGCGGCCGGAGGTTGTGCCGCATGCGACCGAAAACATTGAAGAGATGGTCGCGCTCATCGAGAAGCTGAAGGCGACGGATACGGCATACCAGGCGGAGAACGGAAGCTGGTATTTTCGCATCGCGAAGTTTCCGGCCTACGGCAAGCTTTCGAAGAAGGATTTCGAAGGCATGGAAGATGGTGCGCGCGTTGAAGTGGATGAGTATGACAAGGATTCGGCACGCGACTTTGCGTTGTGGAAGGCGGCGAAGACCTCCGCTGATGGCGTGCGCGAACATGCGTGGGAGACGCGTCTGGGCCCAGGCCGGCCAGGCTGGCATATTGAGTGTTCGGCGATGGCGACGCGGTATCTGGGTGAGAGCTTCGACCTGCACGCGGGCGGCGAAGACCTGATATTTCCGCATCATGAAAACGAGATTGCACAGTCGGAATCGGCGAGCGGCAAGACGTTTGCGCGGCACTGGATGCATGTGCGCTTTCTGCTGGTGGAAGGCCGCAAAATGTCGAAGTCGGAGGGAAACTTCTACACCCTGCGCGACCTGCTGCTGAAAGGGCATCGTGCGTCCGCAATCCGTTTTCTGCTGATCAGCGTGCCTTACCGGCATCAGCTGAACTTTACGTTTGATGGGCTCGCGCAATCGACCAGCGAGGTTGAGAGGCTGCGCACCTTTGCGCAACGCATGCGCGGCAACTTTGCTGAAGGTCGGGATGAGGATCTGGGCAGGCTGACCGCTGAGGCCTTGGCCGCGTACGACGCTGCCATGTCGAACGACCTGAATACGGCCGAAGCACGCGGCGCAATCTTCGATCTGGTCCGCGCGGGCAATACGGCAGCCGATGCAGGTACGCTGCGGGCCGACAATGCGCGCGAGATTCTTGCGGTGCTCGAGCGCTTCGATGGCGTGTTCGCGGTGCTTGAAGACCACGATGCGGAGATTACGCGCGCGGCGCTCGAGTGGGCCGAACGCGAAGGCCGCATCGGCGAGGCTTCGGCGGAACTTGTGACGACGCTTGCCCTCTCCGATGCTGCAATCGACGCGCTGGTAGCGGAGCGGACCCAGGCCAAGAAGTCTCGGAACTTCGCGCGCGCCGACGCGGTGCGCAAAGAGCTACTCGACAAGGGCATTCTGCTTGAAGACAGCAAAGACGGTGTCCGCTGGAAGCGAAAGTAACAATGACGCACATTGTGACGCTGCGTTTGGATGAGGACTCGCAACGCTTCTTCGAACAGCAGAGAAGGCAGTTCTACCCGGTGGAACTTGACCAGATTTCTGCGCATCTCACGCTCTTTCATCGCATCGAGGCTTCACCGCAGGTCAAGGCTGTCCTCGCCGGGGCAGCCCGCCGCCAGGCGTTCCAGCTCGAGGTTACGGGTCTGCGTTCGCTGGGACGAGGCGTAGCCTATGTGCTGGCGTCGAAAGCGGCGCAAGGCGTGCACGCCGAATTGGCGGACGCCTTCGCCGATCAGTTAACCGCGCAGGACCGGCAGCCGTTTGCACCGCATGTGGTGGTGCAGAACAAGGCCGCTCCCACGCAGGCCAAAGACCTGCTGCTTTCTCTGCGGGAGCAGTTCACGCCCTTCGCGGTCTCTGGGGTAGCTCTCGACCTATGGAATTATCTGGGCGGACCGTGGTCGTTGGAGGACAGCTTTTCGTTTCAAAGGCTCGACGGAACTGATCCAGACTGATGCTGAGCTAAGTTTTGCGCAGCTTGGCGGCCGTCGCGGATCAGGTCTGGAAGGCCCACGCCACGGTACGCATTGCCGAGCAGGTAAAGATTGGGTTCGGTCGCGATCAAAGCATCCAGGCGGTTCATGCGCTCCAGATGGCCGACTTCGTACTGAGGCAGGCTGCGCGGCCAGCGGCGGACGACGTGGAAGTCAGGCGAGGGCAGTGGGCCAAGGATCTTCTCCAGTTCCGACAGCGCTTGCTGCGCCAGTGCGGCATCGCTGCGTGGATCCCTGGGGGAGAGACGTTCGCCGCCAAAGAAAGCCCGCAGAAGACGTTTGCCGGCTGGTGCGCGGTTGGGAAATTTCTGGTCGGTAAAGGTGGCAGCCAGAAGCGCACTTTGTTCGCCCGCAGGGACAAGAAAGCCAAAGCCTTGCGGGAGATAAAAGTCCGCCGAAAAGGCAAACGCGACGATGATCGCCGATGAAGCCGCAAGGGCCAGCAGAGGTGCGGCTTTGGGCAGGATAGGTGCAAGCAGTCTCTGCGCTTCGTGCGCGGGGGCGGCGAGCACCAGTGCATCGAAAGTTTCCCGTCCGAAGTTCCCGGAAAGGGTCCATCCTGTCTCGGTGCGCTCGATGCTCCGCACCGGGCTTGACGCGTGCAGCCACTCGGGCGCAATAGCGGCCAGCATGCGGTCGATCAGAGAACCGACGCCGCTGGTGAGCGTAGTAAAGATGGGCTGCGGGGTGCGTCCCGCGTGGACGGCGGCAAGTTGCTGAAGGGCCTGGATGAGAGAACCATGCACACGTTCCATTTCCACAAAGCGAGGCATGACAGCGCGCACGCTCAGGCGGCCTACATCGCCGCCGAAGACGCCTGAGAGGAGCGGTGCGCCGACTTTCTCCAGCACCTCCCGGCCGAAGTGACGCTCGACAAAGGCTGCGATACTTTCGTCTGTGGCGGGCGCGGCCGATTTGAGGGAAGCGGCGCGAGAGGGTTCCGCAGCGTAAGCCTCGCGAGCTGCGGGGCTGAAGAGCGGCGAGGCTGCAAGCGCGGCAAGATCAGTCGGAACCATCATGCGCATGCCGTCGGGCATGGGTTCCAGGCGACCGTGGTTAAGGATGTAGGTGACTCGGGTGGCGTCGTTGGAGGCGATGAGTTCCCCGACTAGCCCAAGTTCAACGGCGAGGTCACGCACCCACGGCTTTTCCGTCACCCAACCGTCGGGGCCGCACTCGATGGTGAAGCCTTCGCGGCGAACGGTTTCCACGGTGCCGCCGAAGCGGGGTGAGGCTTCGAAAAGTGTGGCCGCCACCGGCGCGCCTGCCTGCGCCAATCTCGCGAGTTCCCAGGCGGCGGTCAGGCCCGCAATGCCTCCACCGACGATGGCGATGCGCTGCGACCGTAAATTCATCGCACCAGGGCGGGCTCGACGATCGAGGGTTGCGCGGCCGGCGTGCTTGCGGCTTGGTCAGCCGACTCGTCGATCTGCGCAAGCCAGGTGCCGTTAGCGGTCTCCGCCAGCGCTGCGATCAGGGTTGGCGAGTCGTTGAGACTTTCGGCTCGCCACAGTTCAAGGCCAAGTTCGCGGGCAGTCTCCTTGAAGGCGATGTCGATGTCATAAAGTATCTCGACGTGATCGCATAAAAAGCCGATAGGCTGCAGAACGACTCCCTTGTGGCCTTCTTGTGCGAGCGCTCTCAAGGTGTCTTCAACCGTGGGCCCGATCCAGGGCGCTCCGGCGACACCCTGACTTTGGAAGGCGAAGAACCAGTCCTGTTCGCGAAGCCCCACAGCCGCGAGAGCATGGGCTACAGCGGCGGCGGTGTTTTTGCACTCGACCGGGTAAGGATCGGGGGTTTGGCGCGCGCCATAGTTCTGAATGCCTTCGGCGGGGACAGGTGCTCCGGGACGCGCGGATGGGCTCGCCGGGTTTGAGACCGAACCGGACATGATGGTGCGGCAGGGCACGGCATGCGCGGTGAAAAGGATGGGCACGCGGCTGCGCGTGATGGCGCAGGCTTCTGCCCAGACCGGCCACAGGTTCAGCGCGAAGGCTTGTGCCAGCAGGGGATGCTCACTCCAGCCGGCAATAAATTCCATCTGGAGCGTGCTGCCTGCGGCTGTGTTGACCGCAGCGACAGCCTCCGCAGCCGCCCGGCGATACAGCCCGACGCTCGTGCACGAGTTCTGCGGGGCCAGGCAAATCGCCCGGAAGCTGCGGATGCCGTCAGTGTGCATCTGCGCGACCACATCGACGATGTAAGGGTGCCAGTTGCGCATGCCAACGTAGACCGGCAGACCGAGTGCGTCGGCCAGCATGCGGCCTTGCAGCAGCGTCCAGCGGGTCAGCGGAGGACCTTCAGGCAGCGGCGTCTCGCGCAGGCCGATCCCTCCATAGCGATGCTGCAAATCCTCGACAACCGAGTCGGGAAGCTTACGCCCTCCGGTCACCTTCCCCAGGTACTCGGCCATCTCGCCGAGAACGTCGGGTGTGCCGTGCGCGAGCAGCAAAATAGCTTCAGGAGCAGCGTTGCTCATCGCGCATACCTGTCGCTTGCGCCGAGTTCCTTCACCCACTCGACCACCCGGACGACGTTCTCCACCGGGGTGCCGGGAACGATGCCGTGCCCAAGGTTGAAGATGTGGCCGGGACGCCCGGCAGCCTGATCGAGGATCTCGGCAACGCGGCGGCGCAGGACTTCTTCGGGCGCGAACAGCGCGATGGGATCGAGGTTCCCCTGGATGGCGCAGCCAGAGCCGACCGCCTTCCAGCCCTGGTCGAGCGGCGTGCGCCAGTCCAGGCCAAGCACGTCGGCACCTGTTTCGCTCATGGCGGGCAGCAGGGAAGCAGTGTCAACACCGAAATAAATTACAGGTACGCCGAGCGAGCGAATGCTCTGAATCAGTTGCGTGGTGGGCGCGAGGCAGAACTCCCGGTAGTCAGAGACCGAAAGTGCACCGGCCCAACTGTCGAAGACCTGGATTACGTCGGCTCCGGCTTCCACCTGCTGTCGCGCGAAGCCGGTGAGCACGGTGACCAGCTTTTCCATCAGCCTGGGCCAGGCTTTGCTATCTGCCGCGCCGGTGCGGCGTTCAGGAGCAATCCCTGAGGCGTACATTAACTTCTTCGTTTCAACGTAATTGCGCGAGCTGCAGCCTTCGATCATGTAGCTGGCCAGCGTAAAGGGTGCGCCGCAGAAGCCGATGATGCCAAGCTGGTCGCCGTCGGCGCGAGGCTGAGCAAAGTGCGTTGCCACGCGGCTGATAGAGTCCGCCACGTAGCGGAGCTCGTCGGTCCGGTCCGTCCGAAGCGCTTCGACCTGGGCTAGGGCGCGAATGGGCGTGTGTACCTGAGGACCTTCGCCCGCCACGAACTCAAAATCCAGGCCCATCGGCGTGAAGGGCAGCAGCAGGTCCGCGAAGATGATGGCCGCGTCGACACCCAGACGCTGCGCGGCCGTAATGGTGACCTCGGCCGCGACCGCAGGGGTGCGGCAGATTTCAAGCAGGCTATGATGTTTGCGCACGGCCATGTACTCGGGCATGTAGCGTCCGGCCTGACGCAGAAACCAGACAGGCGTCCGGTCCACAGGTTGACGCAGGCAAGCCCGAACGAAGCGGCTGGATCCGGTTACGGCGTGGCTGGCCGGCAGAGGCGAGGGGCTGGGCTCGATGGGGATCAAAATTTGCTGCTCCGCTTTTAGCCTAGCATCGCCAGGGCGAAGCGGAGAGCCGCGGCGCCACCCCAGTTTTATGTCCACACAAAGTCTGCGCCGACGTTTGACCCGCGTGAATCAGTGACCGAAGGGCAAACGGTAGACAATCCCTATGCTGAACAGTGTAGGCGTCTGGCGATGGTTCCCGCTTCCCAGCTTCCAGGACTCAAACTGGAAATCGCCCTTCACGGCAAAGTTACCCAGGATGTCGTAATCAAGTCCGCCTCCAGCCCCGAATACGGTGGAATTATCCTCTAGATACTGACCGCTTGGATGGGTAAACGTGATCTTGCCGTATCCCAACAGTAGATCGACATACGGGTGGAAACGGCCATATTCGCGTTCTCCGCGTAGACCTCCCATGTAGCTCGTAATGCTACGTTCTCGCCTCCGGCATGGCTGATGCGGCCTTCAATCGACGGGTTGAGGAACCGGTAGCGGCGCGTGTAATCCGCACCTACGGTGAAGCCGTAATTCCTGTGTAAGCCGAAATCAGGATTGATGCGCGTACCGGCGACAAACACCGAAAATGGCTGCAGATGAGTCGCGGCATAGGCGGCCTGCGCATGGGCGGCACCAGCTCCTGCACTGGCTAGAAGGCACGAGGTAAGAAGCCAGACGAACCGCGACGTGCGGACTTGCAAGAGAAAGAGTCGTTTGAATGAAGGCTTGCGGAGCGAAAGCGCCATTGTCTGTTCCTCTCGAATTGCCTATAGGCTAACCATCTGATGCGTCAGTTGGGGAAGCACGCAGTACGCTGTGCCGGGTCCATTCGCCTGCTGTGATGGTTCTTTACGTCTCGACGTTGTACAAGCCAGCTGCCTGTCTGCGGTCGCGGCGCTGGGGATCGCAAAACGAGGTCTGCCAACTGCATTTAGATCAGAGGCAGAATACTTCAGATCAGGATTCGGGGTACAGCAGGTCTGTAAATCGGGGATCGTCGGCCATGTTCTGAAAGTCGGAATCCGCGCGGGCCTGAATGCGGTTGCGTGGATTGTGCTGAATGGCTTCGGCCAGGTGTTCCAGACATTCGCTGGACTCGCCGGTCATGCTGGAGAGCACGGCGAGCCCGTAAAACGCATAGTCGGCGCTTGGTTTAGCGGTCAGAATTTTCTTGAAGTGCTCACGCGCGTCATCGTAGTGACCGTTATTCAACAAGGAAATCGCATAGTCATACTGCTCCTCGTGGCTCTGAAAAGCGGTTTCCCCCTTGGAGATCTGCTGCAGGCACGCGCTGATGTACATGCGGATCCGCTCGGCCAGATCGGCGGGGCTGGAGATCAGCATCTTGTCGAACGCCAGGTGGGCCTTGTCGTATTTGCCCTGCTGCATCAGTTGAAGAGCTGCCTCATAACTTGCCAAGGCCTGAGCGCGGCCAGCGTTCGGCGCGTGCGGAACCATGCCGGCGAGAGTGCGAGGAGGACGTTGCGGGGAAGAAGGGGAGATGGACTTTGCCTGTGGCATAAGATTCCTGTGGCCAGAGTCCAATGCAGTGCACATCAGGTCGGGCCGGTTCGCGGTGAGTAGGGTCTGTTCGGTTTTATACGCAGAAGGTTGACGCTGGTCAATCCCCCTTGCGGGGCACGAGCGATGTGCTTCCGGGCTGCGCCTGAATGCTGTAGCGCTGGGTTGTGAGTTCAGGCTGATAAGCATTCCCGGGGCAGAGGGAGGCCTCAGTGTTTGTGCTCGTAGATGGCAGGATTCAGTTCGGGATCGTTATACATCTTCAGCTGGCGATAGAGCCGGAACCGACGCCGACCGCTGATCACTTCGTGCCAAAGCTCGTCCAGGCACTCGGCCAGATCGGCGCGCTGCTGTTCAAGAATGTGCAGACGCTCGAGATTGCCCGCGCGGTGTTCGGGCGTGGCTGAAGTGCGGTGCGCCTGTTCGTCGGTGTGATAGATCTTCAATGCCAGGATCGACAGGCGATCGACAATCAAGCCAGGGGTTTCAGAATGCATCGGGGCTTCGTCGTTTTGTGGGCCTGCCTCTTGCAGCAGCAACTGGTCTATTTGTTCGACTAGATCATTGCGCTGTTGATTGATGCGGTCGATGGAGTGCTTCACATCCACGATGCGCTGATCCGGCGCGTCCGGACAACGCGCATCATCTTCCTCATGCCAGAGGTCGTAGTTGGCGCGGTGCTGCGCGCGCGCGAGTTGCAGCAGAGAATCGTCTTCGGAAGCAAGCGACTCGCGCCGGTGCCAACGTTCGGTAGCGTCGTCCTGCATGCGTGAGATAAGGTGCGCGTTCAACATGGAAATTGAATTGGCCGGTTGAGCGAACGCCGGTTGAGCGAACGGTGGCCGGTGCGGTTCTCCACACACAAATTTACCAAACTTTTGCTTCGATCAACCTTTAACTCCAGCCATTGGAATTCGCCTTGCGGTGCGGCAGCGCAAACCGCACAATAGGGCAATGCCTTCCCCGGTCCAGAGAGTTCTTATCTACCGGCTGGGCAGCCTTGGCGATACAGTAGTCGCTCTGCCCGCACTGCACCTGGTCGCACGAACGTTCCCAGACGCCGAACGCCGGATGCTCACTAACTTCCCGGTCAGTGCGAAGGCTCCCGCCGCCGCCGCAATCCTCGGCGACAGCGGCCTGGTGCATGGCTATTTTCGCTACAACGTCGGGACCCGCAGCGTGTTCGCGCTGCTCCATCTGGTGTGGACGCTGGTGCGCTGGAGGCCGCAGGTGCTGGTCTACCTTGCCGGCGCGCGCGGCATCCCGGCCGCGGAGCGGGACGCGCGCTTTTTTCGTCTCTGCGGCATCCGCCGGCAGATCGGCGTTCCTTTGACGCAGGAGATGCAGAAGCACGAAATCCAGCCAGAGCACGGCACTCTCGAGTACGAGTATGAGCGGCTGGCGCGCAACCTGTCAGTGCTCGGCGACTGCGAGGCGGAGACCCAGGCAGCCTGGGACCTGAAGCTGACCGCGGAAGAGAAGACCTGCGCCCAGGAAGCTCTCGCAGCCGCAGAGGGCCGCAGCATCCTCGCCGTTGGTGTCGGCACCAAGGTCCAGAGCAAGGACTGGGGCAAGGAAAACTGGAAGGCTCTACTGGCGGATCTTGCCGCCCGGTATCCGCACTATGCACTCGCCCTGATGGGAGCCGCGGAAGAGTCGGAGGTCAACGAATTCGCGGCAGAAGGCTGGCGCGGAGGAGCAGGGCCGCAGGCTGTCGTTCTAAATCTTTGCGGGCGGTTATCTCCGCGCGAGAGTGCGGCCGCTCTCGCACAGGCGGATCTGTTCCTGGGTCACGACTCCGGGCCCATGCATCTTGCTGCCACGGTCGGAACGCGCTGCATGGCACTATTCGCGGCGCGCGATCTTCCGCGCGTCTGGTTTCCGCGCGGCGAAGATCATCGCGTCATCTATCACCCAGTGAATTGCATGAACTGCCGACTCGAAACCTGCATCGTGGAACGCAAGAAATGCCTAACCAGCATCTCGGTGGCTGAGGTTGCATACGCCATACGTTCAATGCTTGAGCCTGTCTGAGCAGCCTGCCAGGCCGTTGCTTTGGGAGCGTGCCCGCTCTGGTATCGTCAGAACAACTCATGCTTGCCGATCTCCACTCCGTTCTAAATCTTCTTGAAAGCGGCTTCAGCAAGCTGCGCATCCTTGTGGTCGGGGACATTATGCTCGACCGTTACATCGTCGGGGAGGTGGAGCGCATCTCGCCCGAAGCGCCTGTGCCTGTGCTGCGACATGCGCAGCGTTACGAGCGGCCCGGTGGAGCGGCAAACGTCGCCATGAACCTCGCCGGTCTGGGCTGCGAAACCTATCTCGCGGGCTTCTGGGGTATGGACAGCGAACAGGCTCAACTGGCCGATCTGCTCGAGCTCGCACGGATCGACACGGCCGGTGTTGTCTCCAGCTCCTTGTCGACTATCTCGAAGACTCGCATCGTTGCACGCACCCAGCAGATGCTCCGCCTGGATATTGAAAGCCGCGACGCTTACCCAACTGAAGAGCACGTCCGCTTGAAGGCCAGAGCGGTAGAGCTTACGGCCAAGGTTCATGCGGTCATCCTGTCGGACTACGCCAAAGGCGCGATGTCAAAGGAGCTCTGCGAAGAGGTCATCCGAGCTGCGCGCGTCGCCGGAGTACCGGTTTTGGTCGATCCTAAAACGCGTGATCTGAGCAAGTATTCGGGGGCCACCACCATCTGCCCCAACCTCAGCGAACTGTCGATTGCAACCGGTGTTCCGGCGCACGAGACAAATGCTCTGCTGCAGGCGGCGCACACGCAAATGGCAGAGCACAACTTTGAATTCATGGCCGTCACCATGAGCGAGAAGGGAATCCGCATCCTCGGCCAGAATCCCGAGATGGACTACTATTCGCCCGCACGGGCACGCGAAGTGTTCGATGTCTCGGGTGCGGGCGACACCGTAATTGCTACGCTGGCGGCTGCGCTGGCGGGTGGTCTGCATGTACACACGGCCGTCGACCTGGCCAATTTGGCAGCGGGAATCGTTGTAGGCAAGACCGGAACCGTGCCGATCGCGCAGCACGAACTAATCGCTGCCCTGACACCCAGCACCGGCGTTGCTTCGAGCGAGAAGGTGCTCGACTTTGAACGCGTGCAGTTGCGCGTGGCGGAGTGGCGCGCTGCCGGCGAAACGGTCGTGTTTACCAACGGCTGTTTCGATCTGCTGCACGTCGGTCACGTCACACTGCTGGAAGACTGCCGTCGTTTCGGGTCCAAGCTCGTGCTTGGTCTGAATACCGATGCTTCCGTCAGCCGGCTCAAGGGACCCTCGCGGCCTATCGTTGGCGAACGTGAACGCGCCCGTGTCATGGCCGCCCTGGCCGCGGTGGACGCGGTCGTCCTGTTCGATGAAGAGACTCCGTTGCGCCTGATCGAAGCTCTGAAGCCAGATGTGCTGGTCAAGGGCGGCGACTACACTGTCGCCACGGTTGTGGGTCATGAGATCGTGCAGGCCAGCGGCGGGCGCGTGGAGATAGTTCCCACGGTTGAAGGATTTTCAACCACCGACATTGTAAAGAAGATGCAGCTCTAAGCTGACCGCGACCCGTACAAATTTCCAAATCCTGGGGAGCCGTCATCCTGAACGCATTGAAGAATCCCTGTATTCGCCAGATGCCGCAACTCCATCACGCAACCGGATATAGCCTGTCATGAGGTTCCATTGTGTGGGTCAGAGGCATTTGTTATAGTTGAGAAGCCGCGCTGGTTGAGGCTCAAGTCTCCTGGCGAACTAAATGTTTGGCATGTGGCGTTATGGTGTAACTGGTTAACACGTCGCCCTCTCAAGGCGAAGAGTCCGGGTTCGAGCCCCGGTAACGCTACCACTATCCATCGCTTCTTGAATAACTTAGGGGCTTAGGAAGCAAACGAGTCTTTGGTGGCGCTAAAGTGCAGTGATGGCGCTGGTAAATCGTTATTTTAGATGTTCCAAGCTGAGTGAAGCTACATTTCGCCGTCTGGTGCGTTGTTTTTCGCT
>JAABUJ010002487.1_pt1 | contig 22725 bp, 15 predicted proteins | sample 5559131 | NCBI WGS metagenome assembly JAABUJ01 (sample SAMN10711875, study PRJNA513366) | rock metagenome | isolation source: Antarctica rocks | place: Antarctica: Victoria Land, Mt New Zealand nord | collected 2016-01-07
TTTATGCAGATAATAAGTCAATATAAAATCTTTATATCAGTTTTCTGATTTTTAAAGCTGAGACTGCTGAGAAAAAATGAATCTGAGAATTCACTAATTAATATATTGATTGTTAAGACTTCAACAACATTTTATAGATCTTTTTTTATCAGTTATCTTTTTATAAGAGTAAATTATTGATTGCAGTTCTTGCAAATGAGAATTGAAATGAATTGTTACTTTATAAAGAAGTTGTTGAAGTTTATGATGACAATAGTTAATATATAGTATAAGAAGTGAATAAAGTAAAATAACAATGTATACATTGAAGATAATATAAGTAAAACAAATAAAAAGCTTTTATATTTTTTGTTTTGTAAGACAGTAATGCTTATTTATCTTAATGACTCATATTAAGCTGCTGAAGAACAGTGCTTTCTGAGTAACTATAAATACTGATTTTTGTTGAAATTAATTCTCTATGAATCTTTTAAGTTAAATATACTTAGCTGCTGCAGAATGCTGATTCTACTAAAGTCAAATTTATTACAAATCTCAATAATTAATAATACTGTTAAAGTTAAATTAACTATGAATCTTAATAGCTGATGTACACAGCTATCATCAGTGTACTGATTCTGTTAAAGTTAAATTTATTATGAACCTCAATAATCAGTGATACTGCTAAAGCTGAATTGATTATGAATTTTAAAAGTTGACATACTTAACTATCATTACATTAAAAGTATACACTTTCTTTAAGAAGCTTCTTATTAATTTGAGCTCATAATTTATTAAAAGATAGTAAATATTTATACTATATTATATCATTTAGTGAAATCTCTAAACTGTGTTGTCTATGAGCATGTCTTAATTAAGAAAGTTACAGAAAAAGTAGAAAGAATGTTGACTGCAGTTAACATAAATAGAGTCTTTACTCAGCTCTTGATGCTAGTTCTATCTTACTTCATAGAAGTAGCTAGAACACTGCTTCTTAACACTCAGCATTAATTAAAGTGATCATTATATTTATGTTATGAAGCAATCTTTTAAGACAATTTCAAACTATAAAAGAGACATCAAAAGATCTAATATTCTCAGATACAGTTTAAAATAGAAAATTCAACAATTATACACTTCAGACTGCAGAAAAGACAATTAATTGTTTATAACAACATTTATTTTTTATTGATGACAGTTGAAGAGAGACATTAGCATTAAATTACAAGAAAAGAAGATTAGTAAGTATTAGAATTAAGAAAAACATGAGAGACTACAGAGAATAAAGTCAGAATTTGTATTAGTTAATTTATGAGATGACAGTGATGATGACAGCAAGATGATAATGAAGGTGAGATCAGTATATGTTAATCACTTGTAGTTATGTGGTGTATGGCAGCCTAGGCAGCCTCAGTCACCTATGAATTAATCAATCAATCAATCAATCAATCAGCCTCAGTTCCTACATAACTACTGTACCTTACTGACGGCAGGGAATGCCCATATATGAGTAAATGTGCACTTCTGTCTGGTCAACCTCAAACTTCAAAGGCTCAGGATCATTATGAATGAGATCTTGAGATCCTTTGTTGCCATCCGGGTAACTGATGATTTATCTAGTATGGACGCCTCTATCACGTTGCATTTTCTTGCAAAGTAATCCACACAGAACGACAGACATAGTGAAGCACTTTTCACAGGTCCACCTCTAGACACCAGAAGATCATAGCTTCAGATATCCATGCCCAAAAGTCCACCATGTAGTTCGATCGAGTCGAAGTAATAACCGAACCGAAACGCCTCCAGGCTGTTGATGCCATGCTCTATTAGAAAATCCAAGTCGCTATCCGCCGTATAATGCAAATGAAAATGAGAGACGCCTCCATATGTTCCTTCAAGCAATAGCGTACTTGCTCTTAGCTCTAATCTTCGGACCAAACCGAAAAAAAGCATAAGGGATCGGTACCAATAGGACGCTGATACACCCAAGGATAGTCAATGTCCAATGAACCCCCAGGTTTTTGTACATGGGGATAGCAACCTCCACCATCCCGCCGGCGGCGACGTACCGAATGAGAGTCACGCTGGCCAAAGCGGAGGCTGAATACGCCTCATATCCGTCGATGATGTATTGGTAGCAGCTGATGAAGACACAAAGGATGCCGAACCCGAAAAGGACGGAGGCCGCTAGAGGTACCCAATACGAGATATGGGGGTAGGAGGTCCAGGCCATGATGAGTACAGACGCCGGGATCGCCGGGGCTCCAATCATGGCATACCACAGCCTGAACTCGGGAGCCAGGCGTGTACCGCCCTGTTCTTGGACCTTCTTCAGATCCCGGTGCGCCCGAACGTATACCAAAGGGACGAGGAGGCAAGCGCAGAAAAGACCGATGCCGATGCCGATAAATGCGAGTCCAGTCAGGCCTTGGGAGAAACCATATGTCTCAGTGAAGATAAAAGTATAACCGTCGAGAAAAGTGAAGAGAATGATGTAAATGACGGTCAGGTAGAGCGCAACAAGCATGATGATGGGCTCTCGAGCTGTAAGCAGCAGAGGTCGATATAGCGAGTGACCGAGACGGTGCATGAATGTCTCATCTCGAACCTCCACTTCCGCTCGGTAGCGCTCATCGCCAGTTAGCTTCCTCAAATGGTTGGCCTTCCATTTCAACAGTATCGGTGCATAGGTTTCTGGCTGGAAGAAAACCACAAGTATAAGAACTGCCCCAGAGATAATTAAAGTGACCCACTCGGTCCATCGCCAGCTGATGTGGGAGCTCTGTCCAATGAAGCCACCAACGATCGGGCCAAATATTGGACCCATGAATGCAGCGGTAGCGAAGACAGGGAAAGCGTAGACCCTCTCCATGGGACTCCACAGATCTGAGATAGATCCACCGGCGCAAGTAAGCGGTGTTGATCCGAAGAAGCCGGCTAGGAATCGAAATGCGAGTTGCGCGCCAATGTTGGGAGCCAGCCCGGATGCCATGATGAAAACCATATATATGGAGAGGGTAATTATGTAAACTGGGTTGCGTCCGACTGTTTCTGAGATTGGTCCAGCAAATAGGGCTCCAGAACCGAAACCGATGAGGAAGAGACCAGTTGCGAGAGATTCTGCGACTTCAGACACACCAAACTCCTCTGCTGCCTGCTTCAATGCAGCCGAGTCTATGGAGGAGGCAAACCCTACCACCCATCCAATTGATGCAATATTGAAACTGCGTAGTTTTAGCCACGACGCACTGCACCTATCGCACGGTGCAAATTGTGAGTAGAGTGCTCTTCGACTTACGTTGCTGCCCATCTGGTAAGGTAACTCCAATTATGTGGGTTCAGGCTATCATCTTCGCCTTCATAACTCACCACAAATACTCTGCCCTTCTCACCGCCTTCTCGTGTCGTTCGATCCCGCACATGTATACCGGTCAGGGCTGTGCCGAGGGCGGTCCCCATGCTATGCTGCGTCCTTGCAGTCTCTGCTCTATGGAGCATATCAGGCCTCGGCACCGATGGCTTAAGCTGAGACGGCTCGTTGCTGGTATCTGCGCTGGGACACGGTATGTCCGAGTCTGTGGCATGGTGCTGCTCACCCGCCTCGAGGTCACGCTCCTCGGTGATCTCGTCCGGCGGTGAACTTGACGTTGCTGTCAACGACGAGTCGGTCGAAGATGTGATAGACCTGTGGGAAACATGGCGTCTCATGTCCGCCAATTTTTCTTGGTCCCGCTCATATTGATCTCTAACATGGCGACCAAATCTTCGATAGGCAAGGAAAGATTGCATGCTGCGTGTTAAGCAGAATAAAGTGAATGTCTGGTCCAAGACACACGTCCTTCTCGTCCCAATGCCTGATATATCCAGACGGAATCCACTTGCCCGACGAGGAGCCGTGAGAAGACATAGCGCCGCATTTAAACACTGACGTCGTCGTAAAGAAATTTAAGGTTAGAGACCGTCTTGCGGTCAAGATCGCAACATGGCATTGCCGGATGTCGATCCCGACTGTCATTGGTGTTGGGTTGGGGCTTATTAGCGTTCCCATGTTCCAAAAGGCAGTTGAACCGTTGGGAATATTTTCACTCAAACGCAGCGGTCTCTTCAAGTACTCTCGAGAAGAGAGTGTAGTTCCCGATCGTAAATCAACAGACCCGGTTCCCGACCCGGTTCCCTACCCGGAAGCGCTTCATTGCCTCAGAAATGGATAGAACCTCGGCATGAGTTTCAAATCCTTTGCTTATGTCTTCTACATAGTCAACTTAGAACACCACATCATACTAATCCAACAACTGAAGTCTTGGCCGGTTATTAATATCGGAGTATGAGTAATATGCAGCAGCGGCAATCATCTACGACCCCAAAACCATAAAGCTTACCCTCCAAATAGGCATTGCAGCTGTTCTTTGATTCTGTAAGTTAGATTGTTGTTATCACCGGACCTTTCACAAATGTACTGTTTTTTTGGAACTACCAACCCATGCTAAGACTCAAGTGTATAGTTGATATTCAGGTTATAGCCCTCCCATCCACTTGGTGTAAATTCCCAGAGATTTGTCCGTATTTGTATATATAACACCACTCTGCTGTACGTTCCTGAAATCTCATCCATAGATAAGGTAAGACTATAAGCACATTCAACAAACTGTGAATCAGTCTGTAGAAAGTTGTCCCTATTTGTTTACACTATGTAGAGTATATATAGGAAATGATGACTAAGACATAAATAGAGACACTTAATAAGAGATGAATAAGCAATGATATCACATTCTTTTCTACTGCACAGTCACAACAGTTCACTGATGTGAGTGCAGAGATTTGCTTAACATTCTGTAAAATTTCTGTCTGCAGTTTACATTTACATTATTTTACTTCACTTCATGTTGCTATTGTCATTCAATGCAAATGACAACAACTTAAATCAGAAGAAATCTACTATTAATTGTGCTCACAAAACTACTAATTATTTCTGTTTTAAAAAAAGCTTACAAAACTCTTCTCTCAGTATGTCATTGTTTTAATTTTGATTTAAAGACTAACAATACATAAAATTAATTAAGTATTCTGTTTCTAATATTATCATTTTTTAATCTATAAAGATCTTTTTTTAAATCTTTTATATAAATTATACAAACTTATATTTCTTTCATAAACTGTCATCAGATCACTATCAATCATTACTGAAGTTAAGACTTTTTAATCTTTTTTTTCAGCTTTATTACTTGTTCACTTCAACTTCAACTCATCATGTCATTATTGCAAGTCTTTATTGAGTCATTTTTAATTATTTAATTTTTCTTTAATACTATATAATGTCAAAACTTTCACTCTCTTTTAATTATGTCTCTCTTCTATTATAAATGTTAAAGTTAAGTCATCAGCATCTCTTCAGTTTTTAATAATCTTCTGTAATGTATTCATTACATCATTTACTTCAGTTAAGATCAGTTTAAAAGAAATAACATTTTAATGTATTTTCAAAATGTTCTGTAACAGAGATACAGATAAATTTATTTATTTATAACATTTTTATATCTTATAAATTGTCTTTTAAGAAAGATCTTCTTTTTTCTTTACTAAAAGTTTATATAGTTCTTTCTTTTGTCTGCAATCTCATTCAGCTTAAGATATAATTAAAAGTTCTTTATAAAAAGACAATGATGACTTTTTCTATTTAAGAATCTTGTTAACTTCAGAACTTAATTGCTGCATAAATAGTTTAGTTTATTTTAGACTGCTTTGTAGCTCTGAATTAATTCAAAATTCATTGATATTAAAGATATATGCTTTTACAAATTAATTATTATAAATTAAATTTCATAGAATATGCTCTGCAGACATTTCTAATGCATAAGTCTTTAATGAATAAGTTTTTAATATTTTATAAAATTTAAATTATTTAACTTTAAACTTCTGAGACTCTTCATTTCATATAAGTACTCAATCTTTTTTTTTATAATGCTTAATTACACTGTTTCATCATGAATCATTTTTGATTCAATAATCTTTCATAAAAAAATTTCATTAACAGTTACTTAAATTATCTGTATCTGCTCAATTCATTTTAACTGATCTTTAAAGTCAATTTCTCTCAACAATTAAAAATCATTTAAGTTATCTAATAATTGTAAATTTATTTTATACAATAAATAAAATGAACTCTGTTTAGTTGTATTATAAGCCTAGATTTAAGCTGCAAAAAGTGCTTGCAGTAAATATTTATCTTATAATTAAGTTGATTTATTCATAAGATATTTTGTAAGCATAAAACTCAACATTTTATTTAGATTTTCTATCTTTTCATTTGTGCAGAGATAATAAAGAATCATTGTTTTATATTAAGTTTTGAGCTTTTTCAAATAGTAAATCATGACATGACTGAAAAGTTTATATTATTATTGAATAGTAACTTTCTTAATGAATTATAATTTCTAAAGATTTTGTCATACAGAAAATCTATAACTGTTATTTTCATTGCATTTAGAACAGCTTTAGTCACAGATCAGTCTGTAACATAATTAATTGTCATTATAATTTAGCAGTTTTCTTAAGACATTTAAGATAATATATTTATTATATTGATTTCTTATCTTTTAAACAGTAATAGATTCTTGCAAGTTAAATATGAATGTTCTTTAATCTCTTAATGTTTTTAAGATCATTGAGCAACTTAACAGTTAAGATAATGCTTTATAAACAATTTAATATTCTATAATAATTTATGTCATTAAGCTTAAAGTCAAATAACTCTTAGCAGTCTTGACATTTTTAAATGCTCATATTTAATGTATATATATTTTAAAAAGTCTACACAATACTAAAACTGTAGAAATGACACTTTGCTGTTGTTTTATTTTCAAATTAAATATGAGTTGTTCAATTTCAAATCATAATGTAGTCAAAATTGATTCATCACATTGTTTTTGCATACATGCTTGTAAAGCAATGACTTTTCAGATTTTATATTATCTTTCAGATACAATATCATTGTTTTCTCTCATTTCACATTATTTAGTTCTCACAAAGCATTTAAGAACACTTTATTTGCTGAGTCTTTCTCTATAAAATTAAATTAATAATTAATTAAATCTAATACAACAGTCTGAGCTTCAGATCAATATTAAATGTTAAGATTATATTGTTGAAATTTGTTGATTTATTAAGCTAGTCATTTAGATGAGTGCAGTGTATTCTTTAAATATTGTAGATCTTTATGATTTATAATAATAATTATAATATAATCATTTTCAATATAGTACTGTCAAGTTCAAAGTGCATGCTTAATGATCAATAACTTCTTTTTATAAATAGAATAATTGAACTTTGCATCTTGTAACTTCTGATCATTATAGATAATTAAATAAAGTTTTTCATTCATTTTATTCTGCATCAGAGCACAGCTAATTGCTTATTTGAAAGTATTCATTTCAATAGTAAATGATTTGTGTACAATTACTTAAATAAATATTGATTTAAATGTAAATGCATTCTTAAGCTGTTAAAAGATACTGTTACATAATACATTTCAGACAATGAGTCAATTCTTCTTTATATATTACTCAATGTCATTCTTCTTAAGCAAATTTAATAACAATGCTGCAATTCATGCAAATTCTTATACAAACTGTCAATAGTACAAAGTCAGTTCAAGAAACTGCTATACATAATGTGCTGTCTTTGAGGCAGATTAATTCTTAATGACTAATATCTTAATAGAGATTAGCTATAGTGTATCTTGTCTTATAATATATTTACAAAACTTAAGAGTTTCTGTCTCATCAATGCACTTATTAAACTTAGCATATAGCTTATATTTCTTTAAGATATCAAGAATGATCTATAAGTGTTTTCAATGATCTGAAATTAAGTCAGAAAAGATCAGTATGTTATTGAGATATATTAAATATAAATTTGTTCAGTAAGTTCTGTAATATAGAGTTCATCATCAACTGAAATGTCACTGAGACATTGTATAGCTCAAAGAATATAGTTATGAACTTATATTTGTTGTAATGAGTGTTGAAGACAGTCTTTTTTGTATCATTTTTGATTATATAAACTTGATAATAGCTCAAAGTAAGATTAAGCTTGATTAAATATTGAGTTTTATCAATTCAATTTAGACATTTCTGAATTCAGAGAAGTGAATATTCATTTTTAATAGTAATGTTATTTAATACTTTATAATTAATGTATATTTATCATGTATTCTTCTTCTTTTTAACAAACAGAATCAGAAAGTTTCATAAATTTGTGAACTTACAAATTAAATTTTTATTCAGTAGCTTTATTATCTGTTTAGTCTGTTCATTCAGCTGTAGCTGTAACAGAAAATAAGCATTTATGTTGACAGACTTAATATCATTAATGTTAATGCTATGTTTAAACATTCATTTAAATAATAGTTTATCTAATAAAGTCAATCTAAATATAAATTGAAACTCTTTAATTGTTAAGAAGTGATGTTCTAGCTGCTTCTATGAAGCAAGATAAAATTAATGTCAAAAACTAAATGAAGACTCTGTTTATATTAACTGCAGTCAACATTCTTTTTACTTCTTTTGTAACTTTCTCAATCAAGATGTGCTCATAGACAATACAGTTTAGAGATTTCATTAAACAGTATAATATAGTATGAGTATTTACTTTCTTTCAATAAATTATAAGTTTAAGTTAATAAAAAGCTTCTCAGAGAAAGTGCATACTTTTAATGTGACAGCAGCTGAGTATGTTAACTTTTAAGATTTATGATCAATTTAACTTTAATAATATCACTAACTATTAAGATTCATAATAAATCTGACTTTAGCAGAATCAGCACACTGATGATAGCTGTATATATCAATTATTAAGATTTATAGTTAATTCAGCTTTAACAGTATCACTGATTATTAAGATTTATAATAAATCTGACTTTAGCAGAATCAGCATTTTGCAGTAGCTGAGTACATTTAACTTGAAAGATTCATAAAAAATTAATTTTAACAAAAATCAGAATTTACAGTTACTCAGAGAGCACTATTCTTTGATAGCTTAATATAAATTATTGAGATGAATAAACATTATTATCTTACAAAACAAAAGATATAAAAGCTTTGTATTTATTTTATTTATATTATCTTCAATGCATATATTGTTATTTTACTTTATTCACTTCTTATACTACATGTCAACTATCATCATCATGAACTTCAATAACTTCTTTATAAAGTGATGATTCATCTTAATTCTCACTTACAAGAACTGCAATCAATGATTTACTTTTATAAAAAGATAATTAATAAAAGAAGATCTATAAAATATTGTTGAAGTCTTAATAGTCAATATGTTGATTAATGAATTTTTAAACTCATTTTTTCTCAGCAGTCTTGACTTTAAAAATCAGAAAACTGATATAAAGATTTTATATTGACTTATTATCTACATAAATACAGATAATTAAGAATATCTGATGAACAAAATCAGCATAAAGAATGTTTAAAATATGTTAAAGTTTAAGTATAAGAAGAAGCTGTAGATGATTGAGAGATAATATTTAATGAAATTTGTTGAGTATAGAATGTCAAAGAATGTATTCATTAAAGAAGTATAAATTTATTTAAGCAAACTTAATAAAAAGATTGCTGCAACTCAGTCTGACATAGCTAAGTTGTTTAAATTAAAATGATGATTTTAAATACTGCTTTAAGTGCTATTAATTAAATATATTATGATTTATAATGTTATTAACATTCAGAATAATTCAGATGTCAAGAGAGATCTATAAAAGCTTCAGAAAAAAGAGATACAGTTTAAGATTGATGAGACTGTTATTGTTTTGTAAATAGATAAATAGAAAGAAGATCAACATTTAATGAATTAAAATTATAGTTTATTGAATTATTGCATAATTAATATTAAGCAACATTATTATAGATCATTCAGCTTAGACAGTAATTATTTTTTTTATTACTTTATTAAGTGCTTTCTTTGCAACAGCTTTCACTTTATTAAAGATTGTGAATTTCTTTTTAATGTTAAGTAAAATACTTAAAAAAAGATAAGCAAATTAACTGCAGTTAAGCTGTACAGATTGACTGCAGTTAAGTTGTATTAAAAGTCAGTTTATAAAGAAAAAGAAAAGAGATATAAAGTCTTTGATGTAGAAATTAATAACAATAATGATGATGACTTCTTCTTTAAATTTAAAAAGAAAAAAAAAATTTAACAATGAAATTACTGCTTTATTTAAGAAGACTGTCAGTAAAATACTTAAATTTGAATAAGTTGCAGACTTTAAGTTTTTTTTATACATAACTGATTAATTTTAACTCTTTAGTGACTTTCTTATATGAATAAGATGTTAACAAATTAAAGTTAAGAAAGAATATTTATACTATTATTGTGAAGTAATTATTATGTAAGTTAAGTTAAAAAATTCTGTAAAATTAAGTTCAATACTTTATGTATCTAAACTTGAGATTAATTTTCTGTTAAGAAAGTGAATGTGTAAAATGAAACTGTATAAAAGCTTTAATTAACATTGTCTTTAAATGTATAATAAGCACAGCAAGACTATAATAAAAGCATTAAAGTAAGATAAAATCTATATAGTTAAATATATTGCAAAGAGTCTTAATGAATTTGCTTTAATATCTGTAATGTACACATCACATTCAGAGATTATCTTTTCTGTTATTGCTTCAGATATAAGCTTATATATTTAGATTTATGAGCATAATCTTATGATTAACTTCTTAAACATTGACACTGCATCATTAAATGAAAAGATCAAGACTTATAGACTTTAACATTGATGATTTGCTCATCTTAATTTCATAAAGTTGTATAATTTTTATAAAATAACAATTCTTGAAAAGTCAATTCTCATTGTTGAGAACAACAAGAACATGTATGAGATTTATGCTTTAATTAAGTTCATCAATAAATAAGATTACACTGTAAGCAAAAGAAAAATTAATATTTTTATTTTTGTCTTTATTAATATATATAGCTCATTACTTTTGTCATTTAATGAATATCAATACTTTTTAAAAATAACAGATAATCATTTCTAAAAGATATAAACAATACTGCTGAAGCAATATAATGAGATCTTATAGACACTATAAAAATAATAATTAAAGATTAAACTTCAGATTGATGCAAAGATTCTTGCTGTACAAAGTAACAATAAAATGAAGTTAAAGTTTACTTTAAATGACTGATGCAAATCTCTTAACATTACACTGTAATACATAATGCTCTACATATCAATTTAGAATGATGTTGTTAAAAGAGTCATCTGAATCATTGAGAACTCAATGTACATTATGATTAAAAAGACACAATTATCAATAAAGTTCTAAGTGCAGACAGCATAGACAGATATTTATCTTTGTAATTAAATAGTAATTGATTTTTTAATTAACAGTAAGTAAATAACTTCTGAGAAAGCTTTCATTAATGTGAAGTTATTTATTAATTACATTTATATATAAGAATACAAGTACTACAGTTACATTGATCTTAAGTTATTATCTGAAGATAGATGTGACAAATTTATAAATTAAGAATGAATAAGAGTCTTTATAAATTACATTGAGAAAATCACAAAACAATATCAGCTTTAAGCTTTAGATCTTAAATACATCATTAAAAGTTACACTGTAAAGTTTGCTGAAAGTAAGAAGAGAAATACTGTTAATTTTAAACTGTAATAATAGATATTAAATGTTCTTCTGAACAGAAGATTTATTAAATATTTATAAAAGAAGTGAATCATTATAAAGATCATAACTTTAAATCAGACATTTGTGACTTAAAATAGTAAGATACAGTCTGACTTAATTACAATTAAGACTGATAAGTCTCAAGATACACAACATGAAATTAAGTTGACTGCAGTTAATCTAAATAAATCATTAAATGAGAAGATTAACACTGATTAAATTAAAATGATAACACTTAAAAAAGTCAGAATCTTTCTGTGCATTGAGATTCTGAAATGAAAGAGAAATAACAATGATGATAATTAAGATGTAAATGAGTTCTTAATTAAAATATTAAGAATTATACTGACATTTATGACATTCTTTATAGACAAAAAAGACTCTATAATTAGATTTAACATTTCAATATCTGTTATCTATACTGAAGCAGTGAGAGACTCAATCTAAGAAGAAATGTAAAAGAACATCATTTATGCAGAGCTGACAATCTTAATGATAAATAAAATATAAGAAGAGACTGTGTCATTAAGAAGAGTTAACATTGTAATCAGTAAATAAATTTTTAAACTTAAGCTGAACATTAATGAATTCTTAAATAAGCTTAAGGTAAAACTTAGATAAAAGACTTCTTATAGACATATAATGTTAATTATAAAAATATCTTTATTTTTACTGTTAAGTTTAACACTCTATGAGTCTTTCTAACTATCATTGCACTCAAGAATTTAAAGTGTCATCAAGTAAATATTAATAATATCTTCATGAAATTCTTTCTAAAGAAAACAATCTATATAACATTTTCTTTTAAAATTAATATTGCATTTAATCATATTCTGTACATACTGTGCAGTCTTTATGATCTTAAGCAAGCTACATGAGACTGATATAAATGATGTGTCATTAAATTACTTAAATTAAGTTTTTATTAAAGTAAGATTAATATCTGTCTTCTTCTTCACAGTATTAAAAGAATCATGCTGCTTCTTTATATAAACAATATTGTTATAACTTCAACAAATCTATCATATATTCTCTGATTTAAGCAAGCTCTTGTAAGTATGTTCAAAGTTAAGAACTTAAGAAAGACACAGAAAATTCTTAATATTTAAATTATATATAACTGTAAAATGAGAACTCTGTATCTAAATCAAATTCATTATATAAATAAGATATTAAAGAATCTTTATATGCAATTTAATAAGCATAGAGTTATCAGCATTTCATTTAATGAATATGACATTCTTTATTTTGTTGACTTAACTGATTAAAGAATAAATTAAAGACAATATTAATAGATAATTGAAAGTTTAATGTATACAGTAATTTATACTCAGTTAAACATCATCTTCACATTAAATTAATTAAGTCAATATCTCAGTGATTCTGCAGAGCATCATGAATACACATTTAAGAAATTATTATAATATATAAAATTAATTATTAATCTTAGCATCATGTACAGCTTTAATGAAAGTTAAGTAATGCTTAAATACTTTGACTTTAACTATGCTTTAAATAAAAAGAATTAGAAATCAATTTTAAAGTATGTCTATATGCTTAAAGATAAATCAATATTGTAAATAAATTAAAAACAGAAGTCTGTTGTTATCTTAATTACTGAGACTGAATATATAATCATGTTAATGTATATAAAGATTGAGATTTAACTTAAATAGATATTAAAAGATATAAGTATAAGCAAATATCTTAAAGTTAATTTATACTGTATGAGCATTTAAGAAAATAAAGCTCATTAAGTATCTTTATTTATTTAGCTTAAAGAAGACAATCAAATCATTTTGATTTTAATTAAGAATGTATATGTATTTGAACAGTTAAAGTACATTAATGTCTTTTATTACAATATTTGCAATCTGCATAAGCACAATCAGATTCAGATAGACTTTATATTTAGTCAAAAGATAATTGTTAATGAGCTTATTAAGCTTCTATTTAAACAAATCTTTAAGCAATTTATTAAATTTATAAAACTCATTATTAATGATTAATTAAACTCTTAAATGATTTGTTGAACTCTTAATGATGCATTTTGTTATCTAATATTTATCATCAATAAAAGTCAATAGATGCAGTCTTACTGAGTAAAAGTATTGAGAAGTGATGTTTTAGCTGCTTTTATAAAGTAAAATAAAATTAACATTAAAGATTAAATAAAAATTCTATTTATGTTAACTGCAGTCAACATTCTTTCTACTTTTTCTGTAACTTTCTTAATCAAGATGTGCTCATAAACAACACAGTTTAGAGATTTCACTAGACAGTATAATATAGCATAAATATTTACTTTCTTTCAATATCAATAACAACTTATAATTATTTATTTATAACAGTTAACAGTTCAGCTTCTGACTTTTCTAAATTTTATTAAATTACTAATAAGTATCTGACAGTTCTGTACTTTCAAAATGTCTTCATAGCTGTGCACTCTTCAATCACATTTAATGTTAACTCATTTACAGCTTGTTGCTGCTTTTTCAGAAACAGATAATGATGTTTTTATTGTTGATTTTAGATTGTTATATAGTTCATAGCTTAATCAATCTGAGAATTAGTGACTTTCAGTTAAATTAATCTTAGAATGAGATCATATTCTTAAAGATTCATAATTTATGCTTTTAATTGTTGTTGAAAGCTATTTATCTTAAGATGAAAGATTAACTTTACAGTTAATTAAATGATCTATCTGTTCAGTAAGAACATTTTAAGCAGTTTGATTTCATATTGATTATTAATTGATATTTAATTGATAACTATTAAGAAGATATATATTTAATTTATATCTAAATTAATTAATACTTTCACATTTATTTTGTTCAGTTCATCTTGAATGTGATCTGCAAGAATATATGAATTTAAATTGAGAATGTTGATTTAATTAAAGATTATACTTAATAATAAGAGTTTTAGATCATTCAGTATGAATACTTTACTTAAATCATTATTAAGTTGAATAGAAGCTTCTATTAAATTATTTATGAACACTTCTATGTTTATAAATAACTTTAGTTTTCTAAATCATTCAAATTATTTAAATCAACTTCAACAATCTTCAGCTTCTTCTTATCTTTACTTTTTTTCTTATTTTTATTTTTGCTCTTATTTTTATTCTTATCTTTATTCTTATCAGTGTTCTTGTTGTCTCAGCAGTCTTTAGCTATATGCAAGAACTTTTTACAATGAAAGCATACTTTATTCTTTTTACATCAAATTCAATAAGCTTTCATATCTGATTTATTTAATTTAAATATAGTTAATCTTTCATAGCTTTAAGATTGATCTCAAGAATTGTTTAATAAGTTATTATGATTTAAATTTAAGTTGTTAAAGACATTAAAATAATTCTTATTATATAATTCTTAAAGATTTTGTTTAATTTAATTGACTCATTAAATTAACTCATTAAGAGTAGTCACTTCAGTCTTTAAATACTTTCAGAGTTTGAATTAAATCTTTTGCTTTAAACTTTAAGTAAACTGCTGTTTCTATTTATATTTAACTGATATAGACTGAAGAAGTTATACAATCTTTATAAATTTTACTTTATATTGTCAAATCAATTTCATTTGTTTCAGTGTCTCATAACAGCAACATTGATGTTTCATTTCATTAACATTTTTAAAGATCAGTAAAAATGCTAGAAAAAAGTTATTTATATTCTGAGATTTAACATTTAATAAGTCTTCTTCAGCTTAAAGTCATTCTTCTTTTTAAAATCATCATACTTTGATAATATCTTTTAAATGACTGACTGTAACAGTAATCTTTGCTTTATTATTTAGAAGTCAGTTCATCAACATTTTATAAAATTGAAAGTAAGCTTTTATTTTAAGAATTTATATCTTTATAGCATTCATTTTTCAACTATTCTTATAAATAGACAATGTCTTCATCTTCAAAGAATTCTTGAACATCACTGTAAAAAGAAACACTATTACATTAAATATTTCTTGAGTCTCTGAAGCTGCATTAAATAAAGATATGATCTTAGACATAAAGCTAAAAATTAATTAATTAATATAAACATTTCTTCATTAAGTCTGAAGAAATGCAATTTAACTTATCATTATCTTGTAATCAGCTCAAGAAGTCATTTCTGACACTGTTAATTAATTAATGATAGTAAATTTATTCATTATTATAAAAATAGAGTTAAGCTTCATACTGAAAGATTGTAAATAATTAAAGACATTAATTAATAAATTAATTCTGATTTAATTCAAATTGCTGTTAAACATATCACAATATAAGAAAGATAGAACTTTTCTTTGTACAATATAATATAAGAATTCATTTCTTTATTTTGTAATCTTAATGCTGAAGTAGTGATGAGCACTGAAGAGAGAATGAATATATAATTTATGCATTACTGTATTGAAATTTTCATGATTAAAATATAAATTAAATCAGCTTAAATTAAAGTCTGAGTTTCAGAGTCACTTAAAAGTATGTTTCAAATCTTTGATGTTATTAAATGTGAATCAGTCTGTAGAAAGTTGTCTCTATTTGTTTATGCTATGTAGAGTATATATAGGAAATGATGACTAAGACATAAATAGGGGCGCTTAGTAAGAGATGAGTAAGCAATGATATCACAATATGCCTTGGCTCAGGTCACGTTATCGACGCCTAAGTTATGTTGGACATGAAAACTCGCAAATGGTATCTTTGCCACAAAGGCACGCAATGCCCTTATACCGGAAGCGTACGCCAAAGGTAGGGAGCGAACATCCTCAAGCTGACAACACGTTGGCCGCTAACTTCAAAGAAAAGAGGTGAATTTTTTTTTTGACGCCTGTCGCCGACCGGAGGGTAATAGTGATATTCAATCTGTTACTTGTGCATATACTCGAGGAGAAATTTTCTCTGGTTGGACGAGGTTCAGCTGCAGCCGGTGCTCACTTGCATCGGGAGGCCAGGAGGCTGCGGGCCGTTGTTGTGCCGCTTCTTCTCTTTCTTCGCCCAGCGTACTGAAGTGATTCTATAAGCAGGAAACCAATAGACAGATTCTGAAAAACATACATCCACAAGCATTACACAGTGTCTTGGGCCCGTTCGGACCCTTCCGCCACTCGGGTGAGTCAAGTGTGCCACAGTCCGTGCAAACGTACTCATCGGCCACCTTAAGTTTCTTCTTCTTGTCACCAGCTGCTCGACTGTCCTTGTCGATAGGTATGGCAATGCCAGCATCGCCTCTGATCAGAGCCGCACTCGCGTCGCCGGTACTGATACCCTGTGATCGTTCTCCATCCCGATAACGCAACCCGGTCAACATTTCAATGGTCTCGATGTGTGTCGCACCCTCGTAACGCGCCATTTTGTCGTTGATACTATCTGGCTTAAGACTTGCATTTGCCTCATCGAGGTTCTGCTGTGTGAGAGCTGTATTCGAGAGGCTGGGCTTGGCAGGTGGTGGCATAGCATTGTAATCCTGCGAATGAGCGGATCCGATGGAAACTGATCCGAGAGTCTCGGTTTCGGTGAACTGTGTATCTGACGGTGTGACGCTGCCGTGCCCTTCCTGCTTCTTGAGCCAGTGCCATTGCTGCGCTTCTGCCTCCTCTTGCTCTTCTCTCTTTAGATCAGCAATGCGCTTTGTGAGACGCTCATTCTCGATCTTGTGTTCAAGAAACGAATCCAGAAGATTAGCGTTCTTTGTCGGATAGGGCCTGGCCATCATGAAGAAGCCACGACAGAACCCGGCCGCGTTGTTGGGGCCAAAGGCCGCTGCCTCCGAAGTAAGGTGAGGATGACCATGTGACTCAAAGATTGAAAAGGATCCATCAGCTTTACGGAACCGGTAGAAAAACCTGAGTGGGTTGCCTGAAGCTATCGACTCGTTGAACTCCCGTACGAAGATTGCACTGTCATCAGGATGAATAAAGTCGACTATGAACTTGTTGACCAATTCGTCTGGCTCGTAGCCCGTGAGATACTTCCCCGAAGGTGAAACGTATCGTATTTTCCCGTCAGGGCTAAGGATGTGGAGGAGATCTTTCAATTCCTCAAGCACACGCTGCGACCAGTTCCTTCGTTTGGTAAATTCGGTCAATGTACTGCCACCGTTTACCGTAGCTTGTGCACCAAATCCAGTGGGTAGAGGACCGGCACCAGCGCCGGTCATTGTATTGGTCACCAATGCTGTGGCATCATTGGATTCATGGTTCTGCTGTTGCTGCTGTGAGGGCTGCGCATCGATGGGTGTGTAGTTTTGCGTGTCCGGTTCATTGAGATTGAGGTCCAGATTCATGGGCAGCATGTCAACGTCCAGTCCATTCAACATATCGCCGCCATGCTCCAACATATCCGTCATCGAAGTGTCGCCAGACCCGAGCCCTGCCATCTGGCGAATCGTTAGAGCTCATCCTAGTAATACGCCTGCAATCACTTACGGCGGCAGGTAAAGTGTGCCGCAAACCATCTACCCCCTGATCAAACATCGACATCGCGAACCGCGCGTGTCGCACATTAGGATATTCAGGTAGTGAAATCCCTCGTTGACTGACGCCGACTTTGCGGCTCTGCTTAACGACCCCACGGAGTGGAGCCTTGCACGTGCCAACGCGCCCCACGTCTCGAACCCGGCGCGAACTCCTCGTCTGGAACTAGGCTCCCACCCGCAATAGTATTGTGTTATACCTTACTGCCAAATATTAGAAGCAATGCCTTAAACATAAATTTGGGAAATCTCAAGAAGATAAAACGGAAATTGACAGTCGGTGCTTTGACCAAAATGTAATGTCCCTTCTGCTTTAAGAGCACAACGATCCCTTCGCTAACTCTATATTTCTGTGATAGGTGTAAGTTTCACGCCGCCTTGGACAGTAGATGCTGCGGTCCACTCTTGCAGACCTTCCGTTGACAGCGTTGCAGCGAAGATCGACAAGCTCTCGATTCTAGGGTACGTTTTGGAAGTGCTACCCCGTCATCAAGCTAATCGGAGCTCTTGTAGCATCCGATCCTTCGACAACACCAGGAGTGAGACAATTCAATTCCATACGCCCTTGACTCTTATTGTTGGCTTCAACGGGTCCGGCAAGACGGTATGGTGCTTTTTATATCAACATGCTGGTCGTACGTCTGATGGATTACATACTCTAGACCATCATCGAATGTCTCAAGTACGCAACTACCGGAGATTTACCTCCAAACAGCAAGGGTGGTGCTTTCATTCACGATCCGAAGGCAAGTTACAACTCGTTTGACCGGGGCTCATCCTGACTGTGTTCCAGTTATGTGGCGAGAAAGAGGTTCTTGCACAGGTCAAGCTATCCTTCAAAGGTACCTCGGGGGCTAAGATGGTGGCCACTCGGAGCCTCCAGCTTACGGTCAAGAAGGCTACACGACAGTTCAAGACATTGGAGGGACAGCTATTGATGGTTAAAGATGGCGAACGGACCGCTATCTCTTCGCGAGTGGCGGAGCTTGACCAGATCATGCCTCAGTATCTTGGTGTCTCGAAAGCTGTTCTCGACTCCGTAATTTTCTGTCACCAGGACGAGAGCTTATGGCCTATGAGCGAACCCTCTGTACTAAAGAAGAAGTTTGACGAGATATTTGAGGCCTTGAAATATACGAAGGCAGTTGACAATATCAAAGCCCTAAGAAAGAAGCAAAACGAAGAGTTGGCGAAACATAAGATAATGGAACAGCACGCCAAAGAGGACAAGGACAAGGGTGATCGGGTGTGACAGCTCTGGCGTCCTCTTCTAAGACTGTGCTAATTCTCGCCAGGCCGAGAAAAGGTCCCGAGAGCTGTCGAATGAGATTGAAAACCTTCGTGCTGAGACAAAGCAGTTGGGGACCGAAGTCAGTCAGATATCCGCCAAAGCCGAGGAGGCATGGAAGCAGGTAGCGCACTATGATCATATTGTGGCGAAACTGAACGGGAAACGCATTGAAGCAAGGGCGCTGAAGAAAAACATGGAGGGGTTTCGGGAGCACATCAAAGAGATGAGCGAATCTGATGAATGGCTTCAATCGACCCTAGACCAGTATGAGGAGCGCACGGCCCTTCATGTACGACACAAGGAAGGCCAGACGAAGAAGTATGAGGAGCTAAAACGGGAGATCAATCGCAATCGAGGACATTTGGAGTCAAAGCATACCGAAGCCGGTAAGTACCAGGCAGAGAAAGACGGCTTCGAGAAGCAGGTCGAAAGACGAGGGACCTTTATCATAGAGACGGCCCGCAGCCATAACATACGCGGCTTTGATATCGAGCTTGATGATGAGCAGATCAACGACTTTATGGAGAAAGTTACGAGGATGTCAAAGGACCAGAACCTCAACCTCGAGCGTTTGCGACGCGAAACGGCTGAGGAGCTGGAAAAGGCGCAGGGTGTTCTCAGTCAGCTAGAGCAACGGAAGTTAGTCCTCACCGAGGGCAAGAACTCTGCAAGGCAGCAAATCACTTCCAACGATAGGAAGGCCGACGAGCTTGAAACAAAACTTGACAGCATCAGAATTGACGAGGGAGGCAAGGCCGCGCTTGAATCTGCCAAGGAACACGTTGAGGACCGCCTACGCAAAGCCAAAGCTGACTATGAAGACTCTTCCTGGGACCCGAAGATTGAAGAGGTCAATCTGCAAATTCAGTCAATGGAGAGGCAAGGTATGCAGCTTAACGGGGAGCTTATCCAAGGGACGAAGAAGGCTGGTGACTCGGCAAGGTTGGACTTTCTAAAGAAGGAGATGAAGGACCGTCAACGCAGCCTTGACACCATGGTTGGAGCGTACGGCGAGAGGATACGGGAAGCAGTGGGTAACAAGTGGCAGCCTTCGAGTCTCGATCGCGACCTTCAGGCGGCACTGGATGTAAGAAAAGAGGATTTGGTGCAAGCAGAACAACAGCGCGACGGCGTCAATAGGGAAATTGAACAGGCGGACTTCAAGATGAACACTGCTCGAGCGGATCTGAAAAGGAAGCGGAACGGAATGCAGGCCTGTGAGAAGCGTATCCGTGACGCCATCGACGATGAGCCATCCGAATATCCTGAAGCACTTGCGGTTTGTCAAAACAACCGGGATGTCACGAGACAAGACGCAGACAACTTCAGCAATATGAGCAAGTACTACGAGAACTGTCTCAAGTATCTGGAAGGGAGAGACGCATGTTTGTTATGCTCGCGATACTTTAGGGATGGAAAGGAAAGATCTACTTTCCGGTCGACACTGGAGAAGTTAATTTCGAGGGCTGCCAAAGACGCGTTGGCGGCCGATCTAGAAACGTATGAGGGCGAACTCAAGAAAGCACGCGAAGCCGGCCCAAGCTATGACACATGGCTCCGTCTATCCAAGGATGAGATACCGTCTCTCGAAGCTGACGTCAAGAGGCTTCAGGATCAACGGCAGGAACTACTGGATCAGGTTGAAGAGCTGGAGAAAGACGTGACTAAACGCAGCGAAACACGAAAAGACGTCGAGACGTTGGCAAAGACGGTCGCCAACATCACGAAATACAGTGGAGATATTTCGAACTATCAAAATCAGATTCAAGATCTTGCCGCCAAGCAAACAGACCATGGGTCGTCGCGCAGCCTAGAAGATGTGCAAGAAGAGCTTGATAGACTCACCGACAGATCGCGTACAGCGAAGTCTAGCGTCGCAAGGCTTGTTTCCGACAGAGACCGCGCCAAGGCAGAGATCAACAACCTTGAACTTGAGTCCAGAGATGTCATGTCTAAGCTTACAGACGCTACACACCAACTACAGGATAAGGTCAACCTTCTCGCTCGGATTGAAGAGTATAGGACCAATAATCGGCATTTACGGGAGTCTATGAAACGCAGTGACGATGATGTCCAAGACCTGATACCCCAGATCTCCGAGGCTCAAAACAAACGTAACGAGATTCGGCAACGCGGCGCAAGTAAAGAAAAAGAAATGTCCCAGAAAGCTTCCAAGCTTGCAGATAGCGTATACCAGCTCCAGCAGGCAGATCAGGCCATCAGCGCCTATATCGAGAGAGGTGGTCCAAATCAACTAGCTCGCTGTCAGCGCGAGATTGCAAATTTACAGCAAGAGATCCAGCGTCTGGAAGAAGAGCAAAAACAGATTGTCATCGAAATCAACAAGATCAACGAGCAGCTCAAGAACAACGATGACACTAAACGCAATATTGCCGACAACATCAGATACCGTCAAGACGCCAAGAATTATGATTCAGTTATGGTTGAGATCGAGACCTTGGAGGCGCAAAACGCCGAAGCTGATATTGAAATATGCAAGACGAAAGCGAAACAACTTGACAGCAGGTATAAGATGCTGAATGCCGAACAGGCGAGCAAGATGGGGGGGATGAAGTCGAAAGACGACCAGCTGATGCAGCTGTTGAATGATTGGAATACAGACTACAAAGACGCGGGTCTAAAGTACAAGGAGGCACACATCAGGGTCGAAGTGAGTACTGAACGATCGCGGCAGTCTCATCCGACTAATGTGCTCTCAGACAAGTAAAGCAGCCGTTGAAGACCTCGGTCGGTATGGAGGTGCGCTGGACAAGTAAGTCTGCAGTTTGGCAGCGGGCCAGCGGGCATATGCTTACCGTGTCGACAGGGCCATTATGAAATACCACAGCATCAAGATGGAAGAGATCAACCGCATCATCGAGGAGCTGTGGAAGAGAACGTACCAAGGTACCGACGTCGACACGGTCCTCATCCGCACCGAACACGAAACGGGCAAAGCCAACAAATCCTACAACTACCGCGTCTGCATGGTCAAACAGGACGTGGAGATGGACATGCGCGGGCGGTGCAGCGCCGGGCAGCGAGTGCTCGCATGCATCATCATCCGACTGGCCCTGGCGGAATGTTTCGGGGTCAACTGCGGCCTCATCGCGCTCGACGAGCCGACGACGAATCTGGACCGGGAAAACATTCAGTCTCTGGCCGAGTCGCTTCACGACATCATCAAGACTCGACAGCAGCAGTCGAATTTCCAACTCATCGTCATCACGCACGACGAGGATTTCCTCCGCTACATGAAGTGCGCCGATTTCTGCGACAACTACTAC
>JAABUJ010002489.1_pt1 | contig 22712 bp, 23 predicted proteins | sample 5559131 | NCBI WGS metagenome assembly JAABUJ01 (sample SAMN10711875, study PRJNA513366) | rock metagenome | isolation source: Antarctica rocks | place: Antarctica: Victoria Land, Mt New Zealand nord | collected 2016-01-07
TGGGGATTCGCGTCCACACACAGGTGGTGACCTGCCCCGGTATGAACGACGGCGCGGCGCTCGAACAGACGGTGCAGGAGCTGGCCGCCCATTTCCCCCATGTGCTCTCCATCGGCGTGGTGCCGGTCGGGCTGACGCGTACCCCGCAAGAGATCCTGGCCGGGCCGGAACCGTCCTGCAGCCGCATCCTACCCAGCGCCGCCGATCTGCCGCTGCGCACCTTTCTTCCCGAAGAGGCACGCGCCGTGGTGCGTCAGACCCGCCGCTGGCAGCGGGAGTTCCGCCTCCGGTACGACTGTAGCGTGGTCTATACCTCCGACGAGTTCTATCTGCTGTGCCAGGAACCGGTGCCCCCGGCTGCGGCCTACGACGGCTATCCGCAGTACGAGAACGGCATCGGCATGATACGCGACCTGATCGACGATTGGAAGCGTCTGCGCCGCCGTCTGGCGCGCCACCCTGGGCCGCGCCGCGGTCCATCCGCGTCGCTGGTGTGCGGCGAGATGATCGGCGATGCGCTGGGCGGCCTGGCGCGGGAATGGAGCGCCAGCACCGGCGCCCAGGTCGAGATGGTGGTATTGCCCAACACCTTCTTCGGGCCCCGCGTGCGCGTCTCCGGGCTGCTTACCGGCGGCGAGATCATCGCCAATGCGCATCGCTATGCCGGCGAGATTGTGATCCTGCCCTCGGTGATGCTCGATAAAACCGGCTCACGATTGCTCGACGGTGTGACCCCCGCTGAACTCACGGCGCAACTGAACAAGCCGGTATACTTCGCGGGCTATCTCTCCGAGGTAGATCGGGTAGTTTTTAGTGGCACCACCGAGTAGCAATCACTCCACAGCACGGAAGGGAGGGCTAACACCTGACATCTGACACCACCGTTGACGTCACCATCGAAATACCGCAGGGCAGCCGGAACAAGTACGAGTACGACCATACCACAGGCGCAATCCGGCTCGACCGGGTGCTGCACTCGTCGGTACACTATCCCGCCGACTATGGCTTCCTGCCCAACACGCTTTCTCACGACGGCGACCCGTTAGACGTTCTGGTGCTGGTCTACGAGCCGACCTTCCCTGGCTGCATTGTGCCGGTGCGCCCGATCGGGGTGCTGCACATGCGCGACGACAAAGGTGAGGACGAAAAGATCCTGGCCGTCCCGGCGGGCGATCCCCGCTTCGACGACATTTTCGACCTCGACGATCTACACAGCCACTGGCTCCTGGAGATCGAAAACTTTTTCGCCACCTACAAGCTGCTGGAGGAAAAGGATACCGATCTCCTGGGCTGGGACAATGCGGCAACGGCCCGCCGGATGATCGAGGAGGCGCACCAACGCCACGACCAGACCTTGAGCGACGGCACCGCTCCGTAGGGTCGTACTACTGCTGGAGCAGGATCAGAATAGACGGAATCACGATGACCAGCAGGATCAACGCCAACGTTCCGACAATCTTTACGGTACCGGAAAGCTTCGAGGTGAGAAAGAAGGCCAGGAACACCGGGGCGGCAAAGACCAGGAACGAAATGGCGTAAATCATGGGTCAGGCCGCGATTCGCCAGTCTTGCACGGTCATCTCGGGCTTGAGCGTGCCGTTGAATTCGTTTATCTGGAAGTGGAACACCACATCGAGCCGCGTCTCGAGGGGGAGCTGGAGCAGGGCCGGATGGGCGTTGAAACAGATGCCATCCATCCAGGCCTCGCCCTGGCGGAAGCGGAGCCGGGCATGCCGGTTCGCGGAGAAGGCGGAGATGCGCTGCAGCGTCACGTCGCGGCTGAGGAACAGCGGCTCGGCAAACTCCATCCCAAAGGGGGCCAGGGAGCGAATCGCCTGCGCCGCGGCCAGGGTCAGCTTGCGCAGGGGCAGCTCGGCATCGATGGCCAGCACCGCGCCCAGCAGGTCACTGCCGAGCTGATCGCGTGCCTGCTCCTCGAGCAGCGAGCGAGCGGTCTCCAACTTCGCCGCGTCCACCCGAAATCCCCCGGCGCGAGCATGGCCACCGTGCCCCAGGAATAGGCCGCCGGCCAGGGCACTCTCACACGCTTCCAGCATCTCGTCGATGTGGACACCGGGTACGCCACGCGCCGACACGGAGATGATGTTGGACGCCACCTGAGTGCCCACAAAGGCCGGCAGCCCGTAGATGTCGACCAGCTTGGACGCCAGCAGGCCGGAGATACCGGCCGGCCACTCTCCGATAACCACCAGTACCGGCGGCTGCGTCCCCGTCGCGACGTGCTGGGCCAGGTCCGCCGGATCGCCCAGGCGCTCGATAACCTCTGCGAATTTCTCGGACACCAGCACCTGGCGCTGCCGGTTGTACTCGCTCAACTGGGCCGCCAGGCCGGCGGCAATGGCTGGATCGCCGGCGGTGAGTAGATCGTAGGCTAGTTGTGGCGTGGCCATGCGATTGGCCGCGTTGATGCGCGGCGCCAGATAGAAGCTGAGGCCAACCGGATCGATTCGCCGCTGATCCACCGACGCCGCCTCGAAGAGCGCCAGCAGGCCCGGACGCCGCGTGCGCTTCAATCGCTCCAGGCCCTGCATCACCAACGAGCGGTTCTCGTCGCGCAGCGGCACCACGTCCGCCACGGTTCCCAACGCGACCAGATCGAGCAAGGCCTCGGGATCGGGCGCCCGCGGGCTGCGCAGAGCAAGCGCCTGTGCCAGCTTATACACCACGCCGGCGCCGCACAGTGAGGGGAACGGATAGGTCGAGTCGTGTCGGGTGGGATCGACGGTCGGACAGTCCGGCAGCGAGCCATCCACCCGCGCCTGGTGGTGATCGGTGACCACCACGTCCATCCCCATGCCGCGAGCCACCCGCACCTCCTCGATCGCATTGACCCCGCAATCGGCGGTGACGATCAGCGTCACCCCACGGTCCCGCAGCGAGGCCAGCGCCTCGGGATGCAGCCCGTGGCCATCCTCCCGCGTGGGGATATGGGCAATGGGGTTCAGGCCCAGCCCGGTCAGGGTCTCGATCAGCGCCGCGGCCGAGGTGATGCCGTCGCAGTCGAAGTCTCCATACACCGCCACCACTTCGCCGCGCGTCTGGGCGGCGAGAATCCGCTGCACGGAGGCTTCCATATCGGGCAGCAAGAACGGATCGTGCGACACGATGCCCTGCGCGAAAAACGCGCGTATCCGCGGGAGCGTACGATAGCCACGGCAGTAGAGCAGATGTGACAGCATGGGGCTCTCGGCGTCGAGCGCGCCGCGAATCTCATCTGGCATCAGGGTCTCAAGCCGCCACAGCGCCCGCTGGCCGCGCAGCACCGCTTCAGTGGTGGCCGGCACTACTGGATCACTCCACTGAGCGGCATCTTATCCAGCCAGATGGGTTTGAAAAAAACGCAGCCGTATCTGCTCCATGCTCTGATCCCAATGGTCGGTGAAACTATGGCCGCCGCCCGGCACCCGGATGAAGGTCACCTGACAGCCGGCTCCGGTGAGTGCCTCGTCCAGAAGCTCGGAGTTCCGAATCGGCACGACGTCGTCCTCTTCGCCGTGCACGATCAGGAATGGGGGACAGCTTGGCCGAATATGGGTGATCGGGTTGGCCAGACGGACCAGGTCCGCTCGACCGCTCACGGGCCCACCAAAGAGTTGCTCGAACACCCAGACCATGTCTGGCCGCACCTGTCCCTGCATATCGGTCGGCCCGCACTCATCGACCACCGCCTGAACTGCGCTGGAGTATCCAGCTGAGCCGTTCTCGCCCTCCAGCTCGGGCACATGCGCCGAGGTGGCCAGCAGGGCAGCGATCGCGCCGCCGGCCGATCCACCCCAGACGCCGATCCGGCTCGGATCGAGATGGTACGCCTCCGCATTGGCGCGTAGCCAGCGAATGGCGGCTTTGGCATCATGAATCTGGGCCGGGAAGGGCGCTTCCGGGCTGTGCCGGTAGTCGATACTCACCGTGAAGAACCCGTGCTCGGCCAGCAGCCGGTTTCGCTCGGTGTCCCTCTCCCCTTCGTAGAACCCGCCGCCATGGATCTCGACAATCGCCGGCATGGGTCTCTCCGGGATCGGCTCCGGACGCAGAATATCGAGCAGCAGCACTCGACCGCCGGCCGAGCCATAGGGCACATCGGGAATGCGCTTGGTCCTATATATCACGCCAGTTTCGTCCTGGTTCATGCTTGTCTCATAGTACCTTTATCTCGCGATCAGCGTACGGTTCGACTTCAGGATACTCCGTCGGACGCCCCTACAGGCCGACGTACACCACGGCGCCGATCACGACCAACACCGCAGCCGTGATCGTGGTGCCGTGGTCTTCGAGCCACTCACCTTTGACCTGATAGCCGGCGAGCGTGGCGGCCACGGTCAAACCGACAAACGTAGTCAGAGTCACCAGAGAGAACGTCGTGAGGACGCCGATGACGGCGCCGGTTCCAACCGCACTGGCGGCCAGAAAGACGGGGAGAATGGTAAGGTCCGGGGAGGCCGCGGCGCCGAAGGGGACGGTAACACCGACCAGGCGTCGTGTCCATGAATCTCCATCATGTTCATCTCCATCATGCTCGTGGCGCTCGTGTTCATGACCGTGGAGATGCGCATGACTACGGTCGCCTGGGTGTTCGAGGGCATCCTCTGCACCGTGATCGTGGTGATGTGCGTGGCCCTCATGCGCATGGTCGTGATCGTGGTGATGACCGTGGCCGGTGAGCGCCCACACGGCGAAGCCAATGCCGGTCAGAATCAATACCACGCCAACGATGTGACCTTGCTGCGTCTCAAACGTCTTGCGGAACTGCAAGCCTACCAGGGCGATGATGCCGCCGAGCACGATCGAGGTGAGGACGTGCCCCACGGAGGCGAGCAAACTGGTCCGGGCAGTACGGAACAGCGACCAGCGCTGAGTCCGCGCGACCACGGCCAGCGGTACCCAGTGGTCGGGGAGAATTGAATGCAGGAAGCCGACCGTGCTGGCCGCCAGCAGCAGGAGTGGAATGGACGTTGCGTGCATGAATCCCTCGTCGTTCTTTTTGCTGGAAATCAGGAATATGGATGGTCGGGTAGCCCACGACGCACGTGATCGGCATGGTATTCCGCCTCCCGGATGAGCGCCGCGATGTGCTGATCGTCGACCGAGTAGTAGACGACATTCCCGTCCCGCCGCGGCTTCACCACGCGTCGATCGCGCAGCAAGCGCAACTGATGCGACACCGCCGACTCGGACACGCCGGCGACCACCGCCAGGTCTCGCACACAGAGTGGCCCCCGTCCCAGGGCATAGAGAATGCGTGCCCTGGTTGGGTCGGCCAGCGCTTCAAACGCCTCAACGACCAGCATGAGCAGGTCATCCGTCGGGATAGCAGTTTGGGCCTCGGCTACGGCTGCGGGATCCAGCGGCGTCGGTGGCGGCTTATGATGAGACATCGTGCTCCCGACTAAATATGAGCGTATGTGCATATTCTACAGTAACAAGCGCTGAGTAGGTGTCCGCGTGGAGCCGTGCAGAGCGGCGAGAAAGACAGGGGGTGCTTTATGGAACGGGTGAATAGCGGCCGTCATTCCACCCTTCCGACCGATCAGGACGGGCTCACGCCGCACTGTCTCAGGATCTCGTCGACGGTTTGCTCGACGTCGAGCACGGCGTTGTCGATGATGATCCAGCCCATGGTGTGAAAGGGTTGCTGGTCGAAGTGCCGGTGGAGGACACGGATGGGCTTAATCAGGATCCGCGGGTCGAAGTCCTTGCTGGTTCGGGCTGCGTTGCGTGCGATGGCGACCTCGACGTCGGGCTGCAGCAGCAGCGCGTGAATGGGGTGCCCCACGAGCGAATCGACCAGGAGCGCCTGAGCCTCGTTGGGATCGATCACATCGTCGATCACGACGGCGAAGCCCACCGCGGCATAGCGCCGTGCGATGTCTGCCGCGGCCTCTCGTGCCAGCCTGAACTGCCGGCCGGTTTCCTCCGTCCACACCGGAACCGGGTGAGCGATGCCGGAGATGACCCACTCACGGAGATCATCAACCGGAACGTGGATGCCGAAGGGGAAGCGCCGCAGGAGGGCAGCGGCCACGGAGGACTTACCGCTCCCCGGAACACCTGAAATGACGAAAATCGGCGCGGGGTTAGACGGGGCTGGGTGCTCGGTCACGGTCTCACTGTACCCGATCACCGCGTGGTGGTGTTGTAGACTCGGCCAAGCGAAGCGAGATGTATCCAGTGCGGATCACACGATTGACTGGTGGCGGCGATGGCTAGACAGGAGAGAAGGGCGCGTGACACGTACCACGTCTCCATGGCGTTCATTATAGGTATATGAGACATCTCCTCGGGCCAGCTTTCGCCGCGCTCCTACTACCAACGGTGCTGGCCGGCTCGCCCAGCACCGTCGTCGATCACTCCCCTCTGACCACCTCGGTCAGCGCGCATGGCCTGCGTATCTCGGTCTCGATCGCCAACCGGGCCTACACCATTGGCAGCCCGGTCTCCGCCACGGTGCGACTGAGCAGCGTGTCGCGCCACGCCGTTCTGCTGTACGGCTATCCGGCGGCCTGTGCCGCTGGGGGGTTGAACCCCATGGTCGTCGCGGTCAAGCAGAATGGGGAGATCCTCGTCCCGCCGTCCATCCCAACCGCTCAGTGCCCCGCTCCGTTACTCCACACCCTGGCGTCCGGCCACACCCTCACTCAGACGGTGCGTTTCGAGCTGAGCCGGCCCTGGATGGTGGGCAGGGTACTCATTGTCGTCTCACCCAGTACCGGCATCGACACGCCAATCAGCATCCGTACTCCTATTCTGCGCGTCCGGACCAGGGGAAACGCCGTCGTGCCGCCGTGCGTTGTCGATGAAGGTTATCCCGCTGGTGGCTGCTACGATCCTCCCAACGTCTTGAGCGTTCCGGCACATTCCTTGGCTGGAGTTGGCATCTTCAGAGCGCTTCCCGCCGCTTATCACGCCTGGAAGAGCGGCTCTCTGGTGGTCAAGGCGGCAATCGAGAATCCGGTGATCAACGACCAGGTGCCCGAGACCGCCTATGGGCAGCTCCGGGTCCAGGGCAAGCCGCGGGTGGGCGCCCGGATGACGGCTACCTGGCACTACCGGGGCGGCCTCAAAACGTGTACCACGTCAGCGGACCGCTACGGCATCGCCTCCTGCTCCGAGGCGCCCCTGGCCTTCAAGGCGCGCGACCTGGATCGGATCACGGTCGCGGTCGCCTTCAGCTATGGCGGTCATCGTTACGCGGTTGATACATGGTATCGGGCATCGAACGACTGACCAACCGGGTGTACCCTTATTTGCGACGTTTGCTTCGGCCCGGCCAATAGACTTCAACGGTACGTTCGTAGCCGCATCCCTTGCATCGCTCGAGAGCCTCAGTTACCGTTCGGTTCATCTTGATGGTGGTAAAGCTGCCGCCGCCGCACCGCGGGCACCGATATGGAGGCTTTGGCTTTTCGTCTTTTCCCATCGCTCTGTCCCTATCCAGCCGGTTATGGGCTTTCGTTGCCTTTCGGTGTGCGCGTGCTGGCCTTTGCTTCGTGGGCCTTGCTTTATCAGATAGATCATAGCGCGACCGGCGGTTCCTCTCAGCGGATCAGATCCGGTTCACCCCCACACGCGTGGGGATCGGCCCTGCTCCGTGGCGCTCCTCAGCCGACGGTGCGGTTCACCCCCACACGCGTGGGGATCGGCATGATGATTCCCTCTCTCTGTCGCCGGTATTCGGTTCACCCCCACACGCGTGGGGATCGGTTGAGGATGCGGGCCAGGTTGACTCCGGTGTCCGGTTCACCCCCACACGCGTGGGGATCGGTCATGGTCGATATGGGATTTGAGCGCGTCAAACGGTTCACCCCCACACGCGTGGGGATCGGCTTCATCTGCCAACGTAGCGGCCACCGTGGTGCGGTTCACCCCCACACGCGTGGGGATCGGGTCAGACAGCGCGTATTGCGCCGCTGCAATCGCGGTTCACCCCCACACGCGTGGGGATCGGTCCGCTAGACATGATTTGAGAGACAAGGCCCGCGGTTCACCCCCACACGCGTGGGGATCGGATCAGAAGTTGACTGACGCCAATAACAAATGGCGGTTCACCCCCACGCGCGTGGGGATCGGTTTGTCTCAGGGGCCCAACTTCGGCCAGACTACGGTTCACCCCCACACGCGTGGGGATCGGGTTCCAGCCAGTGTCTAGACGCGATGGTAGTCCGGTTCACCCCCACACGCGTGGGGATCGGCCAATCCCCACGCGCGAACTCTACCAAACCGTCGGTTCACCCCCACACGCGTGGGGATCGGAGCAGTTCCAAAATGCACCAGCCGAGAGCGCTCGGTTCACCCCCACACGCGTGGGGATCGGGGATGATTGGGGAGGTAGTCGTCAGACGAGCCCGGTTCACCCCCACACGCGTGGGGATCGGACTCGATTAGGTATCTCGCCACTGGCCAGCGCCGGTTCACCCCCACACGCGTGGGGATCGGATCTCCGGTGGAGATCAAGGCTGGTGGCTCTGCGGTTCACCCCCACACGCGTGGGGATCGGGTCTTCTTCATAACCCTCCACACCATGGCGACCGGTTCACCCCCACACGCGTGGGGATCGGGTCGGGTATCTCACCAATCATGGTGTTCCCTGCGGTTCACCCCCACACGCGTGGGGATCGGGCCGCTACTCACCGTCACCGCAGATACCGCGGCGGTTCACCCCCACACGCGTGGGGATCGGTGCCGAATCCGGCATAGCCTGACATTCCGCCACGGTTCACCCCCACACGCGTGGGGATCGGATGCGGAATCTCAGGAGGTGGCGGAATGACGCCGGTTCACCCCCACACGCGTGGGGATCGGTGATCGGGCCGTGATTTTGGCTCGTCGCAGGGCGGTTCACCCCCACACGCGTGGGGATCGGGCCGCTACTCACCGTCACCGCAGATACCGCGGCGGTTCACCCCCACACGCGTGGGGATCGGGCTCAATCACAAATATGCTCATTGGTTTACTCCGGTTCACCCCCACACGCGTGGGGATCGGTGCCGTGCCTGGGTCGAACAGCAGCGGCTGCCCGGTTCACCCCCACACGCGTGGGGATCGGTTCGTGTGGCTGATACATTGGCATGATGTGTCCGGTTCACCCCCACACGCGTGGGGATCGGCCAGTCCTGGTCGGCCACATGCCGGTATCGCGCGGTTCACCCCCACACGCGTGGGGATCGGAGCCGATTCCACGTTGAGTCGGAGCGTCTCTGCGGTTCACCCCCACACGCGTGGGGATCGGCACCAGGTCCGCCAGGGCCTTCTCTGCCGCCGCGGTTCACCCCCACACGCGTGGGGATCGGCTCCTTAAGGGAAGTCGGGCTGGCACTGTCGGCGGTTCACCCCCACACGCGTGGGGATCGGCCGTAGCTTTTGCTGTTGCTACGGTCTGTCAACGGTTCACCCCCACACGCGTGGGGATCGGCTCCTGATCGTGAACTATCCATTCGAGCGGCCCGGTTCACCCCCACACGCGTGGGGATCGGGTACAGGTACTTGTCACTGGCCGTGGTGTAGGCGGTTCACCCCCACACGCGTGGGGATCGGAGATTCTCCAAGCTGATCGAGAGAGCAGTGATCGGTTCACCCCCACACGCGTGGGGATCGGGTCTGGAAGCGGTCGTCGATTTTGCCCTGTGCCGGTTCACCCCCACACGCGTGGGGATCGGGTTGACACCCGTCTGGGTCTTACTCCCAGCGCCGGTTCACCCCCACACGCGTGGGGATCGGTCCATACCTCCAGCCATATCGATTCACCGACTCGGTTCACCCCCACACGCGTGGGGATCGGATATGCAGCTGCCCGAATGCTGCCCGAATGAGCGGTTCACCCCCACACGCGTGGGGATCGGGCCCATTTGTAGTGACAATTCACGATTTAATTCGGTTCACCCCCACACGCGTGGGGATCGGGACGTGACATTGATTCTGGCATCAAAATCACACGGTTCACCCCCACACGCGTGGGGATCGGCGACTACATGTACGGCAAGACCGGCGGCGCAGGGGTTCACCCCCACACGCGTGGGGATCGGTACTTAGCGATGTACCGCGCCGCGCCGGCGTCCGGTTCACCCCCACACGCGTGGGGATCGGGTGGTGGCGCTTGTCTGTGTGGCGGTACGTGGCGGTTCACCCCCACACGCGTGGGGATCGGTCAATTAACAGCGCGACTGCTAAACCATATCGCGGTTCACCCCCACACGCGTGGGGATCGGAGATCATCAAAGGGTATGCCTAGACCATTCTTCGGTTCACCCCCACACGCGTGGGGATCGGCGTAGCTCCTGACCTCGTGGAATGTTCGACTGCGGTTCACCCCCACACGCGTGGGGATCGGTAGAGATAACCGTGGGATCATGGATGGAAACGCGGTTCACCCCCACACGCGTGGGGATCGGAGCCCACAATCCTCGCCAATTAAGCGATGCCCCGGTTCACCCCCACACGCGTGGGGATCGGATCATTGCCAACTACCAGCCGCGTTAGAGGTGCGGTTCACCCCCACACGCGTGGGGATCGGCCGTGGTTTCCTCTCTCATGACTAGTCGGCTTCGGTTCACCCCCACACGCGTGGGGATCGGGCACTGAAGGCGCTGATCCGGCCAGGCCGATCAGGTTCACCCCCACACGCGTGGGGATCGGGGCTTGGCTTTGACTACCGTGGAGGCGAGGGTCGGTTCACCCCCACACGCGTGGGGATCGGGTTAGCATCTCTGACCAGAATCCACACAACTGCGGTTCACCCCCACACGCGTGGGGATCGGACTGGGATTTTTGGCGTCAGGACGGGATTTGGATCAGCGAAATGCCTTCGAAGTCTATGATAGCTCTTGACGGCGTGCCGTGAAGCCGTAGGCGGAAGCCTTGCTCGCTATCGGCGCTGTGAATGAGGAGTGCTCCACCGTCGCGGATGCCGCTGCACACTCTGGTCCAGAGTCCCTCGCGAACCATTGCCGAGATGTCGCCCACGAAGACGCCGGTGCGTGGCTCCAACATCCAGCGGGTCAGCTCGCCTCGCACACTTGCCGGTACCTTCTCCAGGATGATCACGACCATCGCTAGTCGGCTTCCTGCACGGTGTCCGCGCGATTCTGCCCACCCTCGACTTCGCCGGCCTCGGAGTCCCACAATCCTCCCGGCAGCGCCTCATCTCGGTCGAAATCTGGCAGTTCGGCGCCTGACGACTGTTCCTGCACGCCCAATGCCTGATCGATGTCGGGGATGATCCGCTGCAGGAGACGCTCGCGACGAAAGTAATCGCGGCACGTCTGGCGCACCCGGCTATCCAGCTTGTCGGTTCCGGCCGCCACGGTGTGAAAGGCGGCAGGCACGGTAATCTCAGCTTTGTAGAGGTCGGCGATGTCGTAGACAAAGGAAAGCATTTTGCCCGTATGGATGAAGCCCAGTGCCGGCGAGTAGCCGGCGGAGACGATGGCGGCGTGGCAGATGCCGTAGAGGCAACTGTTGGCACAGGACAGCGCGCGGTTGATCGGGTCGGCATCTGCCCACTTGGTGCGCTGGTATGACCGGCCGGTCTATTCCACGCCGGTCTCCCGGCTGGCCTGGGCATACGCCTCGCGTACCCGGATGCCCTCTTTGCCGCGCACCTGCTGCAGGGAGAGCGAGCTGTCGAAGCGCTCGTCGAAGCGCATCTGATACATCCGCAAGACTACCTCGAAGCGGAGTGTAGGGTTGGAGCAGAGGTGCGACTGCCAGAGGAGGTGCCGGGCGGCACGCGTTTCACCCATCCCCTGCGCATAGAAGCGCACGCCCTCCTCGCCGGTCCAGAGGATCAGGCACCCGTTATCGGCCAGTGCTCGGATTGCCGCGTGGCTGATGCTGGTACCCGGACCCAGCATCAGCGTGGTGAGCGATGCGCATGGCACCGGGGTCTTGCCATGCACGTCGTGCAGCGCGATTGCCTTGGCTTCCTGGTCGATCTTGCAATGCTCGACATACAGGTAGCTGACGCTATCACGAACTTTGGGCAGAAGATGGAGGTCTTTCATGGCGCGGAGGCCGGAGCGATGGAGAGCAGCCCGAAGCCATAGGCCTTGCCGGAACCGATGCCCTGTGCCAGCGTTGAAAGGAAGAGCGCCGGATCTGTCACTTGCAGTTCCCCCTCGAATAGCACGGAGCCAAAGGTGAGCGGCGCTCGCTCGGTGGATGGTGCCCCCCGCCGGGATCGATTGCCAGTTATCCGGCCACCCGGCATCTGCCGGACGTTGGCCACGTGTGGGTTTGTCTGCACGTGACAGAGGGCGAAACCTCCAGCCTGCGCCTTTGCCTCCAGCCACGCCAGCTGGTCCTCTTCGCGCCGCAAGTCGACGCGCTTTCCCGCCCCCCAGCCATCTTTCCCGGTCCCAAGGTGGAGACGCTTGGTAGGGTTGGCACAGAGGCGAAAGCGAAGGCGAGTGGCGCTAGACAGTCCCGCGTACAGCTCATCTACGCACTTGCAGACGGGATTGGCTCCCGCGGCCACCAACAGATAGCCAATAGGGAGATGGTCCCAATTGGGCTCGATGTTCGACTGCACGTAGAGTTCAATGCCAGTGCGTGTCGTGTCTACCCGGTGGAGTATCCCGAACTGCTCGCGTGCGCCCCCAGTGCCCGCCGCGCCAGAGGTAGCCTGGGGGAAACCGGAAAGCACCGTGCGGTGCAGGTTCTGACAGTCGGCGAGATCTCGTCGGAGTGCCTGGTTCCGGGGATCGAGGATGAGTCGAGATAGGTACATCATGCCGGCACCTCCTGACGGATGGTCCAATCGGTGCGTATAGAGCGGCTGCTGAACCGCCGATGTCCAATGCGAAACGAAATGGGAACGTCGTTGCGTACCTCGAAGCCCTCGCCCGGTTCCGCCTCCAGCACCAGGCGTAATTGGCTGGGCGGCGCTGGCTCCCAGTCATAGCGCCGCTCCGGCCAGGGGTAGTCGCGCAAGATATCCTCGAGTTCGCCGGCCCGCACTCCTGGTCCGAGGGGCGGCTCGTCCGGCAGGCGCACGGGAACGCCCGGTACACACGCTTTGCGCCCGAGGCAGAGCGGCCAGCGGGGAACCGCCAGGCCTCGGTCGAGAGACTGTAGCAGTTCATCGTCCTGGCCCTCCAGCGCCACCAGGAAATCGGCATCGGCCAGGTAGTAGCGCTGTGAGGTTATGGAGCGAATGCCGCCACTCGCCTGCGCTACGCCGTACACGTCTCCTTGCCGGTGCGTTCCGCCCGCCGTGTGAAAGTCCCGCATCAGGGTGCCCGGCCGATCGACGCGCACTCCCATGCGAAGTGCCGCCAGATCGGCCACCGGCTCCTCGCGCGGTCGCCCCAGGGCGGCACAGAGCAGCCCGATCACCCCGCTTTTGGACGGCTCGTAGCCGGTATCACGGTCGATGAACCGGCTCTGCGTGCCCCACGACTGCAGGGGACCCGCCAACCGGAGGAGCAGGATGCTCATGCCGCGCTCCCGACCACCGACACGGCGTCAAGTGTGCTCCGCACGACATCGTCCACAGAATCGACCTGCGCATCGGCCAGTTGCTCCAGACCGCCATCCAGGGAGCACACCCAGGCGCCCTCGATAGGTCCGGTGCCGTACATGCGGGTCAGCTTTCCCCAGTACTGGTCCAGCCGGCCGATCGACTTATCCACCAGGTCGCCGTCGCGGTCCGCACGCACCGGCTGAACAAAGGCATTGGCCAGAGACCAGAGGCCGCTCTGACGTACCACAGCCAGCACCAGCGAGGGCGGGTTTTGTGCCGCCATACTGTTTTGCTTGCCGGTGGGTACAGCACTGATGGAGGCACGAATGAAGGCTTCGAGCGCCCGCATGGCGAGTTCCACATCGCCGCCCAAATTGCGTTGCAACTGATCCACGTCAACATTCGCATAGCGGTAGAAGCAGGCGGAGTTGAACTCGACGGTACCCAGCATGTCCGCGCCTGCGGTGTCCTCCGGTTTCAGATCGTCCACGGCGGTGTAGAAGTCAAACTCCATGCTGACCTGATTGGCGGATATCGCGTGGGCCACCTGCGAGGCGGCGTCGATGTTCTTGTCGGGGAGGTCGGCCAGCATACGACCGAACAGCGCCAGGTCGGCGGCTCGGCTGCCATTCAACGTGCCCCGCAATTCCTTGGCAACCTCCGCGGGCACCGCATCTTTGCCCGCGTTCTTGGCGTCTTTTTTCTTTGCCGGTGTCTGCCCCTCGCCAGGCGCAATTGCGTGCAGCGCATCCCAGTAGCGCGCGCACACCGCAGCGAGGGAATCGATTTCACCCTTGCCCAGGAAGAGCAGGTACTCGGTCTTGCCCTCCTTGATACCCAGGCCGATGCCGCGCAGTGCAGTCTCTACCACTGCGCGAGACTCAGCGCTCTCGTGGCCCTGAGCCATCAAACGCTCAGCGAGTGCGTCGATGAGTCGCGTGGTGCGATCAGCCCGGTTTTGCTCTGGCACAAGATCGTCGTCGCGGAACCTGGTGCGGATGGCTCGCTTCAAGCACTGACTGGAGATACGAGCCCGCCGATAGCCACCGAACTCGCAATCCTTGGGCGAGTTGGTGTCGTCGCGGTTGAGATTCGATGGTGCGAAGCTTTGCAGGATGTGCAGCTCGACAAACATGGGTACTCCTCCATTCGTATGCGGTGAAAATGGGGTTTTATTGGGGCGTTGCCGTGGCTTCGGCGCCTGTAGCCTCCTCTTCTCGGCCGCACCAGAAGGCTCTGGCCCAGGCGCGCTGGACGAAATTGCCCGGTCTTCCCCAGGACTGGATGTCGCGGAGTAGTTGGAGCCAGTCGACCAGAACATCATTCGCGCGCAGCAGCCCTACGCTGTGGCGCAGATGGTCTGGCAGGTCGTCACGGTGACTGTTGAGCAAGGCAACAAAGCGGCGCTCGACACCGTCGATTTCCGTTTTGTGCTTGCTCTCCGCTTTGCGTTTGCTTTCCATTTTGTGTTGCAGGAACCCGAGTGAGGCGCCCAAATTGGTAGCGCCACGCTGCCCCTCGCCGGCATGCCAGCTTTGCTGGTGCACGGCAAAGAGTGCCGCCACCAGGTAGTACGCGTCTTCCGTCCAGCGTGGCGCGTCGCTTCCTACCCAGGGCACCACATACCGGTACATCTCGGGAGCTTCACCTGGGGCCTTGCCCAGGCCACGGCGCAGTGCCGCGAGCGCTGCGCGGTCCTCGCGTTTCACCAGCTCTTCCAGGTGGGCCACGAAGCGCTGGTCACGGTGTTGGTCAGGCGGAAATGGGTGGGGCATGCTGCTCCTCCTTGGACTCGTACTTGTCCAGCGTGAAATGGAGTAACTTTCCAAAGCTCCGCTCGGCGATCGACGCCGCCCGCAGGGATCGAGCCGACGTATCCAGGCTACGGGTGATGTCACGGAAGGCATCCTCGGCGGCGCTGCGCGCCTGGGCCAGCCACTGTCGTAGGGCGCGCGATTCAAGCTCCAGATCGTCCTCATCGCCCGCTTGGGCTTCGTTGATCAACTCGATCATGAAGCGGCTGAAGGGTGCTTCCAGCCGCCACCAATAACGTCGCGCCGGGGCCAGAGTGAAGAGCAGATCGCCTGGTTTGGCGCCCTGTGGCAGCAATTTGCGCGCCAGAATCTCGGTGGCGCTACGCAGCACACCGGCCATGTCATCGGCTGCCTGCAGCGCCTTTTGCAACACCTCGACCAATTCAGCATCGTCCAGGTAGCGCAGAGGCAGGGGGAGGCTCTCGTGTCGCCAGAGAAGGACGCTACCAGCTTTGCCCGGTTCGGTAGCCAGGCCAAAAGCCGCCAGAGTATAGGCCGGGTCCATTGTCACCTGACCATCGATCTGAGCGAGCAAGCTGAATTGGAGTGGCGGTCGCACTGTGGGCGAGGTCGATTGTGCCTGGACTGCGTGCTGGAAGAGGACATTGCTGTCGCGCCACAGTGCGCGCTCCGGTCGCAGAACCAGGGGCAGCCAGCCCAGCTTGTCGTCGCGTCGATAGCACTTGAAGGGATCGAGGGCGCCCTCGCCCAGTTTCAGGTTCTGCTGGCGCTGACAGTAGCGCACGCCAAGCGGATCGTTCTCAGCGATGAGATGAATGCGTCTGCTCTGCCAGGTAAGCAGATCCAGGTACCCGCGAGGCGCGGTGCCTGACCTATCCGGAACGGGGGGGTGGTCCTGTTCCCATGCCGGCAGATCGTTTAGGCGTCGCGGGATCGGCTCCGCTTCGTTGTAGGCCAGGAGATTCAACGCCAGTGTTTGGAAGAGGGTCTTGCCGGACATCAACATGGTTAGTCCAGCGGTTAGCGGCCCTCCCATGAAATTGAACGGTTTGGATACGCCACCACCAATGGCAAAGGCCTGCAATGCAACCAGGTTCCGCGCCGCTTCGGACGGCGCCATGGGGCCGGGTGCGGCGTTGAAATGGTGGTCGAACAGGGTAGCATTGTTTCCGGCCGCCAGTTCCTGCGCCAGCACCGCGACCGGCAACTGGCCACCGCCGTCTGCCATGAACGGTACCTGATAGAACGGCCGCTCGGGATGGAACAGGTCGAGGCGTTGGCGACACTTCTCCAGGTACCCGCTCGTCTGTTCCTCATCCCAGCGGCCGGCGCTCCACAGGTCGATCCAGGCATCGAGATCCTGGGGGCCATCGAACGCGCGATGCAGCACGGCCAGCAGCAATCGATGCAGCGCAAGCGTAATGAGCGGCGATTGATCCGCGATAGCACGGATCTCATGAGCACGCAGCAGCGTATCGCGCAAGCCCAGTTCCTGCGGGGTGCCGTCCGCTAGCACACAGGGAATCCATCCCTCATCGACCAGATCAAAACTTGGCATCCTCATTCCTCCTTGTTCACTTTGGTGATGGTCAGCCCAACTTCGTCGTCGAGCTCAAACACATAGCCGCCAATGGCGTTACTGTACGGACCGTGCGAATCGTCCAGTATGACCAGGCGGTGATGGCGTAACAGAGCCGACCGTTGCCAGGCGGTAGGCGCCGGCCGCTGGGGATCGAGCAGCCGGGGAACGACGCGACGATTCGACACTGCTACCGCGCGCTTGAGCAGCCGTTCCGCCTCTTTCACAGTCGGCGTGCGAGACGGCAGTGCCGCCCACTCCTGCGCGGTCAGCAAAACCACATCCACGCTCGGGTCGCCCAGCCGTGTCTGGGCCTGTATGGTCCGATGCGATTCCGGCGATTCCTCCTCGAGTTGCAGGTTGAAGTGTTCCAGCACATTGCCGGGAGCCATTGGCGAGGGGATACACACGCGCTGGGCGAACGATTCATGTTTGTCCTGAAGCTGGACCAGCTTCTGCTGGGTCGTGTGCCACTCCTGCCACAGGTGTTCGGTTGCCGCGTCCGAGCATGGTTGCTCACCGTATACGAACTCCACCAGGTATTCAACCTCATCGGGAATGTCTATGGTCGATCGGTCGCGCAGCGCCAGCCAGGAGCGCAGCAGAATGTGCGCATCATAGATCGCCGCGGTGCCACCGTCAAAGCGTGGAACATCCTCAGTTACCTCTTCGGGGCTCGTTAGCCAGAGGTATGTTTGCTCCAACGGCGCCGGCCGCTGTCGCTCGTGTCGGTGCAGCCGGCCGGCGCGCTGCAGCAGCAAGTCGACCGGCGCGTGGTCGCTCACCATCAGATCGAAGTCCAGGTCGAGGCTCTGTTCGATCACCTGTGTGGCCACCAGCACTGCGCGTTGCGGTCGCCGCACCGGGAGTTCCGTTCCATCCTCCGCAGCTACGCTTCCGCCAGACTTACCGAAGCGGCGCATGGCTCGCCTGGCTCGGCGGTCGCGCTGGTCATATAAGAAGCGAGCATGAAAGAGGTCGAGCTCCGGCTCGCCATCATCCGCCACAGCTGGAAAGTACGACTTCAGTGCCCGGTACACAGCTTGAGCGCGATTCACCGTGTTGCAGATCACGGCAGCACAGCCCCCTGCGCGTAACGCTTCGCGCAGGCGCTCGCCCAAAGTGAAGATGCCACCCGCCCCATCAGGCACCTCGCCATCGATCCAGCCCAGATGCACGGTCTTCTGGGAACGAAGCGACGTTTCAACCGTGGCGGAGCCGGCGCCTACCGAGGAGCCCCAGGTTACTCGTGGATAGGGTTTGTTCTCCGGTCTCTGCACGTCGGCCTGACCGGCGCCATGTAGGTATGCGTCCAGCAGACGTTGCCGCCGGCCGGCCGGCAAGGTGGCCGAAAGCAGCACGACCGAAGAGCCCAACGCCGCCAGCCACTCCAGCAGCCGCTCCAGCAACGTGGTCATATATACGTCATACGCATGAACTTCGTCGATGATGACCGTCTTGTGGGCCATGCCGAAGAGCCGAACGAACACGTGACGGGTCTGCAGGATACCCAACAATCCCTGGTCAACGGTGCCGACGCCGAACGGAGCCAGCAAGCCACGCTTGCGATAGGTGAACCACTCGGTGGCTACCACTCCGGGCAAGGTCCCGGCCCCGCCATCCAGGTCGATTTCACCTGGCGTAAACAGTCGCTCGCCGTTACGCTGCAGCTCGGTAAACTCGGCCGAGAGCGCCGACCTGCCGTGCAGCAGCTGCAGATTGACCACATCCGATGGATAGCGCCGCAGCAAATAATCGTGGACCCGGTTAAACATCTGGTCGCTGGTGGCCGTGGTGGGAATAGCAAAGTAGCAGCCTCGCTCGCCAAAGGTTGCACTCCAGCAATCGGCCAGATACATAGCGCCTTCGGTCTTGCCCTCTCCCATCGGCGCCTCCACAATGAACAAACTTGGCTCTTTGATCGCGCCGGCACGGGCTATCAGCGTGTCTTGCATGTCGTTTGGCTCCGTGATCCACGGAAAGAGTTCAGTAAAGGCAGCGGGTTGAGTGAGCGGCGTCCAGCCGAGCCAGCCCAAACGTTGCAGGGCTTGTTGTGCATTGCTCTGCGCCCGTACTGTATATTCCGCCGCAAAGGCGGAAAGTTCGACAGGCAGCGGAGCATTGCCGTCCAGAACGGCATACGGGAAGTACTCTGTGTTCGAGCCGATCCAATCGGCCACGGAGATAAGACCAGCCAGGAGCAGGGCAGACGCGTTGTCGATCTGCACCGGGAGCCTCTCATCTGGTAGCTGAACAGAGCTGGCTACGTGGCCCATTAGCTCTGCGCGAGCCTGCTTCCAACGCCCTTTGCCCATGGCCGACGGAGCGACTGCGCCAATCTGCAGAGCATTGGGGAACAGGCCGTGATGACCGCCCACGATCTGGGCGATCCGGGTTGCTAGGCGCGGAGTCAGGCCAAACTCCGGCAGGAGATCATCCCGCAAGGCGCGTGCACTGATGGTGCCATGCGGCGCCCGGTCTGCCGCGGTGTAGAAACGATAGCCCGATTCCACCAGCCGCGCTTTGCCAGGGCCGTGCTGCTGCTGAAAGGCCGGGGAGCACTTGCCGATGTCGTGCGCACCTGCCCAGAAGGCAACCCACCGTCCAGCGGCGCTTTCATCGATCTCCAGCGTTGCGGCCATCTGCCGGCGACTCCAGGGCGACAGCACCTGCTCCCACATGCATTGTGCTACCGCGGCGACGTCCAGCAGATGGCAGAGCACCGGATGATACGACTCAGAACTGCTCGAGCCGCCAGATGTCTTGGCCCAGAGCCCCAGCAATTCAGGCGGTACTTGTCCATTTGGCTGGGTTTCCATCACTGCTCTCCTAATTCCCACGCTATGCGTCGCCGTCGGTAAACTGCGGAGTCGAGCATCACCCGAATTCGGTCCACCGTCCGGCGGCTTTGATCATGAAATCGGTTCCCTTCCGAGACCCCCACGCTAGTGAGGATAGGAGATGGGCAGTCGCTAATCAATCCGCGCACACGGGTTCACCCCCACTCCTGTGAGGAGGGAACAGCCTACTGCGATGAAGGCGTGTGCCGATAGATCTGAATGCCGGGGATGCGACCGAGGTGGGCGACGTTGAACGTGAGGATGGAAAGGTCATAGTGCAGCGCGGTTGCGCCCAGAATAACGTCAAAATCCGAAATCGATTGTCCACTTTTCCGCAAAGCAGCGCGAATTTCGGCAATGCTTTCCGCTATGGCGTCGTTGAAGGGAACAACTGGGTAGGGAGCAAGAAAACCCCGCAAAGACGCTATGTGCGCCGCTGGATCGTTGGTGTGAAATGCTCCCTCATACACCTCCGCAACAGTGGTCCAACAGAGATAGACCGGGCTGGGCGAGAGCGACTGGAGGTCAGTCGCGATGCTCGTTCTTCCGTTCAGGATGTTGATAATCCAGCACGCGTCCATCAGGTACTGCACCAGCGCCGCCTCCACTTCGAGCCGACGGAGTGTAACACAGAGACCGTGTCACTCCGCACACACCTTCGTTCGTGGTGAACTGGTATGGCAGCCACAGAATCGACGACTCTGTGCGATGGAGTAGACGCCCTCTACGAGTGTCCTTCATTGTGGCGGCTGCCTTCTTCTCGCCAGCGGTGAATACTCGCGATCAGTGCATCCGCGTCGATGTCGGACCAACTCCCCACCGCAGCCTCGAGTGCCTTCTGTGCTTCCACAGCGTCATACGCTCCAAGCGACGCAGAAGCCCCGGCTGGCGTGAGGAAGAAGTACTCCCCATCTCGATCCAGCAGGATGGCAGTATTTTTTGCCTCATCCAGTAGAGAATGAAGACGAGTGTCTTCGGATACTGTGATGTTCCTGTACATAGCCACGCTGCGCCTCTCTGTCATTGTACGTCCTGGCGGTTGGGTTAGCATGAAAGGCTCGACGGTGGAGATCGTATCGAATTCGTGCCGTGAGTACAGTGAAGCTGAGGGCGAAGCCTGAACACCTTTCGCAGCGAGATCACCGTCGCCCATAATGGCTCCGGGGCGTCTGGACAGTGAGTGGCGACGATCAATCCCCGCGTGAGAGGGAACGAGGGGGACCGAATCAAGAGTGAGGATGACATGCTAGAGTCGTGGCCCGATCAGGATCTAAAAGAATCACTGCGGAAGAATGACACCGAATTGGGTGAGATCGCGGGCCGATTGCGGGAAATGGGCATGACAACGATAGATCACGAGGGTGGTCGCGATATCTCGGCCTGTCGACAGAGTCGTCCTGCCATAGGAAGCGACGCCGATGTAGAGTGGGCACGGCTACGGCAACGGCAGGAAGCGCTCGAGAAGGAGAATGACGAGATACAGGGAATTCTGGCAAGCCGCGATTCACGCCGCCGTCTGACCCGCCCGTGAACAATGACGAGCTGGAGCCCTTCCCGCGCTATTGCGTGGTGGATATGGAGACGGCATTCGCGGATATTCGTGTATTCGGGCTACTCGACAAGGAGATACGCGTGGAGGCGCCTACGCACAATCAATTCTTGTTCGAGCTATCTGCTACCTATTAGCAACACCGACATCATCTGGAGTTATCTCGAATTTGTGATAACCTGGATCAGAGCGTGAGCCGAAAGCCCCGTGGGCATGGACACGTCGACCAGGAATCCACCAGGAAGGATTGTGTCTTCCAGGTGACGAAGTCGTATGAGGAGGCTGTCGTCAATTGATCGAGCCTCTGCCGCCTGGGAAGCTCTCGTACGAGCTGGACGTGAATCCGAGCATTGACGCTGATGACGAGGACCCTGTGGTGGGAACGCTCACCGATGGGGTGCGACACCTTTTGGCTGAGGAAGGAGCCGAGGCTCGCGAATTTCTACGCGCCAGCTTTCTTACCTCAGCCGTGGACACGTTATGGAATGCTCGCCGTGAGGCGGGATTAACGCAGTCTCAAGTAGCTGAGGCGCTTGGGACGCGTCAGTCCGCTGTGGCGCGTATGGAGGCCGATACCTCGGGAAGTATGTCGCTGCATCGATATGTTGACTATTGTATGGCTTGCGGCGTGCTTCCATTCGACTTTGAACTGGAGGGCATCGATAGGTTGAGGGAATTTGCCCACGCTTCACCTGAACTCCCTCGGACCGCACGTAACGTCAACCTTTAGGGTTGGCTATTTGCCCCCTCACAATCCCTTAGAGTCGAGACACTGCGGACCCAGCACACCGCCGCACTTGGTGGACATATCAGGTGAACACGATGCCTCAGGACTGTCCGCCTATGCGCCCCTTGCCGCTCGGGCACATCCATTGCGTGCTCACACATCCTTCCGCATGTGGACATAGGTCTGGCCGGAGAACCAGTTGGGCAGCTCCGATTCGATCCACCAGCCGTGGCGCTCGTAGGTCTGTCGCGCCGGCCGGTCGCGGGCGGTCATCAGGGCCAGGCGATGCTGGCCTTCGGTCTGGGCCAGCATTTCGAAGGCGGCCAGCAAGCGGGAGCCGATTCCCTGGCCGCGTAGCTCCGGGTCCACGATCAACTCCGTGAGATAGGCCATGCCCATCCCTCGCCAGCCGATCGCCACGCCCACCACGCGACCGTCCCGGCGGGCGGTGAAGGCAAAGGGCCGGCGTTCGAAGGTGTCTCCAACCTCTTCGTCGTGGTGGGTCCAGAGGCGGTCGGTGATCTCACGCGCTTCCGGCTCCAGGGTCTCAGTTTGGTCGATGCGGATCTCGGTCATGTGCGCGCCCCCCCTCCCCCAACCCCCTGACAGGGGTAGGTATGCGCTGAACGGCGGACGATCCGCCTGGATGTTGTGCCTTGTCGGATGGCCATCCACAAGGGACAGCGCCTCTATGACGCGACATGTGCTATACCTACCCCTATCAGCCCCCAACCCCTCCCCCTCCCTGACTTTATGACAGTTTTTGGA
>JAABUJ010002490.1_pt1 | contig 22711 bp, 22 predicted proteins | sample 5559131 | NCBI WGS metagenome assembly JAABUJ01 (sample SAMN10711875, study PRJNA513366) | rock metagenome | isolation source: Antarctica rocks | place: Antarctica: Victoria Land, Mt New Zealand nord | collected 2016-01-07
CCCATCGGTTGGGCTGCCCGGCTGATGAGGCTGGCTACCGGCTGGGTTTGCTGCGGGCCGCACGGCTGGCCAGGCGAACTCTCGCCGGCTGGTGTGTGGTTCGAGTCGACCGCCGTGATCGGGCCGCGCTGCGCCTCGGGGTCGCCGGACGACTCGCCGACCGGGCCCGCCGGTATGCCCTCGAGCGTGAGGCGTGGGCCTGGTGGGGCGCCGAGCTCGCCTGGATGCACGCCCCCCGCCGTGCCCCGGTCGGCCGACGCCCCGGCCTCGGTCAGCTCAGCGTCGTCGACCCCGCCGGTAGTCCCCCGGCCCGGGCGCCGCACCCCCGCCGCGTCGACGGCCGGGCTGACTTCGCCGCCGCCCGCCAGGCACTGCTGTTCGCGGCTACGGGTCCGCGGCATCTGCCCGTCCCCCAGCGCCGGCAACGGGCGGCTTGACTGGCGTACAGGGCGGATCAAGGGGGGCCCGCAAGTATCTAGGCGGTTTTAGGGCCGGGAGTTGTTCTCTGCACTGGCCCTAGGAGCCCCGGCGCTTCGGGGTGACGGCCATGCTCAGGTCCGCGGGCGACCCCTTCGGATTCGGCCTGCGTCGTCCTCGGCGAACATGGTCACGATGCCGTCGTAGCCATGTCGTTCGACGAGTTCAGTAAGGGCTAGACGCAGCACGGCGCTGGAAGTCAGGTCGATGTCCCCGAGCACTGCTCGTTTTCGCAGCTCGTTCAGGTGTTCGTCGGCGGCCTCGTCTAGATGCACCTGGGTGGCTCGTACCCGGTTTCGTCGTCGCGGCGGAGGTTGGTGAGCCAGCTCAAGTTCCGCCGTTGCCGAAGGCGACTCCACCGCCTTGAGGGGCGGTGGAGCTGGTAACCGATGAGCAGCCTCCGGTTCTGAGGCTGCAGGTTCCGGCGCGATGGCTGCTGCAGGAGGAGGCTGCTCTGCCTTGGGGTGTCGAGCCGGCGGTAAGCGCCGTTTGCCGGCTGTAGCTCGTGCCCGACGCTGCTCAAGAGCGGCGAGGCCGTCAGCCGGTGCCATAGGTTCTCACCGATTCGGCGACACTGTGCAACTCGTCCGCGTAGCGAGCGAGGCGTGCGGGGGTGGGGCTTAGTGAGGAAATGGCCATGCGCTGTTGTCGATTGGGCAGAGCTGTTGAGTTGGACACCGGCGGAGCCACCTGGACCTGCCAATGCTCTGCCAGCTCGCGCAGCCGTCGCACCGCGAGCGCGGGTGGCACCGGCGGAACCATGTTCGGCACCACCATGATCGGGTAGTCGGCAGCTTCTTCGAGCATGCCCTCTAGGGCGTTGAGGCTGTTCGTGGCTAGCTGGACTGGCACGAGCACAAGCGAAGCGGCGTTCATGGCGCCGAATGTTGATGGGACACCACCGGGATGAGTGTCAACGACGAGCCATGATCGCCCCCACTCCCCTGCCCACTTCTCCAGCGCGTTGGTTATGTCCTCGTCAGATGGCTGAGCGATTGCGAACTCTGGGTGGCTTGGAACGAGGTCCGCCTTGCCGCGACCTCTGAGCAACTTCGGGGTCCGATGGTGAGTCAGCGCCTCGAGTAGCGGTACCCGGGTGCGGCCTTCATGGCGATAGCCCCATCTCCTAGTTGCTCCCCCACGGTCCCAATCAAGGTCGACGAGCGGAGCCTCGAGCAAGTAAGCGAGTTCTAGGGCCAGGGTTGTTTTTCCTACTCCGCCCTTATAGGCGGCCACAGTAACGATCTTTGGCATCGGGTCAGTATCACGGCAGCTGCGAGCGCAACCGTGCAACCGGGGCGGCTCGGCGTGTCATCAACTCGCCACGTATTCACCCGAGCAATGTGCGTGACAACGAAACAATGCGGTACTTGTCAGCCGCAATATCGCAACATTCCAATATTGCGGTACTTCTTAATGAAGGAGGATGGGTGGGAGCCAGGTAGCGCGGACCAGTCCGCGTCAGCGTCTCGACAGTGTCACCAGACGAGTTCAACAGCTCCGTTCGCGCGGGTGCGCGGGCCGGCGGTGACCAGCGGTAGGTCGAGTGCCAGTGCGGAGGCTGTGATCAGTGCCGGGCGAATGCCGGTTGAATGCCGGTAGGTGATCCGAGGGCAGTGGGCGGGGGCTGACGACCGCATCCGCGCAGGCGCTCGCCTCATCGCGGCAGTCCCGCGACGGCTGCTCGCCCGCGGGGGTCAGTGGTGGCTGGCATTCATCGGGAGTTTCGGGACGAACTGCGGCCGCCGCAATGAGTGACGTCGGCGCCTGGGGGTGCGGCACGAGCCGCCCCAGGCGGCACAAGGGTCAGTGTCTAGCCGACCAGCGCCTCAGTGACCGCCCGGTAGGCCTGTAGCAGCAGGGCCGCCAGGGCAGCCCCCAGAAAATCGACTGCGATAGCTGTCAGAACCTCAGCCATGGTGCTCCCATTCGGTTGCCGGTCGGCGCGGAAGGTCGTGCTTCCAGCATCGGTGGGAGCGGTGTGGCGGGTGGGCGTTGGCCGGGAAACAACGCGTGAACCGTCTCGGAACGAAGCGACTGGCTGGTGTTGCGTTCTGGTCATCGAACCGCGGCGGCGGGCGTGTTCTCAATGCTGGGCGCCCCAGTGAACAGCGGCTTCTAGGCAAGGTGCACCGTGCTGCGGGTTCATGATGGGAACCAAGCCGGGTGGGCGCTCGTTAGGTGACACCGGCTTCCCTCGCGGGCTGTTTAGCCAGCGAGCGGTGGGGCTGGCGGGGGAGTAGGTGCGGCGAGCCGGGCCTCGAGTGGGCCGAGGCGCCGGTCGAGCAGGACTTGGGCGCCGGCGGCGATCAGGACGGCGGGCCACTCGACGATCTCGATAATGCCGACGACTGCTAGCGCGGCGTAGAAGGCCAGGCTGTCCGCCGGTGGCAGCTGCCGGCCGACCGCCGGCAGCTGGCTGGGGTTCAGCGCGGCGGTAACGCCGGAAAGCCAGCGGGTCGGCGCAGAAGTGCTCGCAGCGGGAGCCATCCGGGCTGGGGTAGTGGTCATGGCTGATCCTGCGCCGCGCGGGCGGACGTGAACAAGCGTGCGGTGGCCCGGGCCGCTTGTCAGCGCTGAGGCTGAGCGCAGCGTCACCGGCAGGATTGTCACGTCCGCAGGGCGTCGACGAGGTCGTCGAGGTCGTCTAGTTGTGGGGGGCACAGTACGGCGAGGTGTGCTTCGGCGAGCGCGGTCAGGTGCAGTTGTACTCGCCGGCCGTCGCTGGGGTGGGGTGCTCGGTGCAGGTAGCCGGCGGCAGCGGCGCGGTCGACGAGTCCGGCGGCGCTGTGCTGGCGCAGGCTGAGCTGGCCGGCGACATGGCCCACCCCGGGCGCTGGGCCTGAGTGGACGTGTACGGCGAGCAGCAGGTGGTGCTGGGCGTGGGTGAGCCCGAGTCCGCGGGCCCGTTCCTCGCCTTGGCGTTGGAACAGAGCGAGGGCTGCCCGGGCGACGGCCAGGCGCCGGTAGTCCGGCGCCGGCTGTGGGCTGGGGTGCTGGGTAGTCATCGGCGGGTCTCCTGTTGTTCGTCGAACGGCAAACTGCCCGTTACCTTTGTGTGCATCGTGGTACGACCTACACGCGGCCGGCTCATCCTGACCGCATCGGACTGTTTCCGCACCTAGGACTGTGAGGTAGCCATGGCAACGACCGATGCCCAAAGCACGGGCGCCGCCGGGGGCAGCCCGGCAGGACCGGAAGCGGCGCCGCCACCGCCCGGCGATGGGTCGCAGCCCGCGGTCCAGATGTCGGCAGCGCCGGGCGGGGACAGGACTACGACGATCCGGCTGCCGCTGATCAGTGTGACCTTCACCCGCCCGGCGCGTCCGGACCACCAGCAGCCGTCCCTAAGTTCCCACGCCCCCTCTTTCACGGGTCGGGTGCGCACCGCTGGCAGCCCGGTGGCTGACGGGCGGGCGCCGGTGGGGGGTGTGTCGATGCCGCGGTTAGCGTTCTACGCCGGGGCGGTGGCGTTGGGCGCCCTGGAGGTCGTGGAGTGGCCGGTGACGCTGCTGGTAGTCGCCGGGACCTACGTCGCCGACCAAGTCCGCGGATCGACCGCGGCGAGTGCCGCTCGCCCAGCTGCCGGATTTTCGGCCGCCGCTGTTGAGCAGGCGCCGCCGCCGACCGCCGCCGGCCGGCCCCCGGCCACGGCCTGACGGCCGCTGCTGATGATGGTCTTTCCCCTGCCCGCTGTATGTCTGCGATGAGGCTTGCCGTGGGGGCAGTTGGCATGCTGGGTCCCGCGCTGGTGCGCACCTCGGCTCGCACCTCGTGGGGGCTGACCCGAGCTGGCGCCTCGGTCGGCTGCCGGGCTGCCCGCGGCGCGGCCAGCGCCGCAGTCACCGCCGTAGTCACCGGGCCTGCATCGGTGGTGCGCACCGCCGCCGCGCTGCTCGAACCCGGCTCCACCCGCCGGGTGTGGTCGGTCGAGGGACGAGCGCAGCTGCAGGTGTGGGGCCTGGAGGGCCCGACGTGCCAGGCGGTCGTCGCCGGGGTGCGGCAGGCACTGGCCGGGCTTGACGGGGTGTCGTGGGCGCGGGTGGATGCGGTGACCCGCCGGGCGGTGATCCGGTTCGACCCGGCGGCGGTGGGGACCGGGCAGCTGGTCGAGGCGGTGGCGGCTGCCGAGCGTGCGGCAGGAGTCGACTGCCCGGGCTATGCGCACGACGACGCGTCTTTCCCGGGGGACGTCGAGCCGCTGCGGCTGCAGGCATGGGCGCTGGCGGCGGACACGGTCGGGTTGTCGGCGGCGGTAGCCGGACGGCTGGTGGGCCTGCCGTCGCTGCCTGGCAGCGCGGCAGCGGCGGTTGTGCTGGTGGACAACCAGCCCCGGATACGCGGGCTGCTGGAATCCCGGCTTGGCCCGGCCGCCACCGACTTGGCGCTAGCGGTGTCCACGGCCGCGGTGCAGGCACTGACCCAGGGCGCCCCTTCGCTGCTGGTCGACACCGGGCAGCGAACGCAGGCGGTACTGGCCGCAAAAGCTCGCCGCGACGGTTTCACCCGGCGGGAGGCCGAGCTCGCAGCTGCGGACCGGCCGGTCCGGGAGGTGCCGCTGGCGCGGGCTGCCCGGCCGGTGCCGCTGCCGCCGGGCGTCGTCGAGCGGCACGCCGACCGGGCCGCCGCCGGCTCACTGCTGACCGCCGGCGCTCTGCTGGCCGCCACGGGCAACGCCGACCTGGCCGGCAGGGTGGTGCTGATCGGCGCGCCGAAGGCGGCACGCGCCGGCCGGGAGGCCTTCGCCGACACGTTGACGAGCGGGCTGTCACGCCGCGGGCTGGTGGTGGCCGACCCGGCGGCGCTACGCCGGCTAGACCGGCTCGACACCGTCGTCGTGGACAGCACCGTGCTGCATGACGACCGGGTGCTGGTGCTCTCGGCGGTGCCGCTGTCGGGCTCGTGGACCGTAGAGCATGTCTGGAGCGCCGCCCAGCGGCTGCTGTGGGGCGGCCAGGAGCTGCCGCTGCCACCGCCGCGGGGCCGGCACCGGCACCGCCTCGCGCTCGCCGAACCCGCCGGCCCGCACCAGGACATCGGCGTGTCGTTGCGGGTGCTGACCGAGGACGGGACACCGGTCGGTCAGGTGACGGTCGGCACCGAACTCGATCCCTACGCCGACGCCGTCCTTTCCGCCGCCCAGAGCGCGGGGCTGCGGCTGGTGCTGACCCGCGACGCGGCAGCCCCCGAGCTGGCGGGCCGGGCCGACGAGGTGCTCGACTGCCAGACCGACGGCGGGAAGGGACTGACCTGGCAGATCCGCCGGCTACAGGCCGCGGGGCGGGTCGTCGCACTGGTCTCAGCGCAGGAGGAAGCCCTGGCAGCCGCGGACCTGGGGATCGGCGTGGTACCCGCTGCCGGCCGGGTGCCCTGGGCGGCGGACGTGCTATGCGGGCCGGGGCTCGACGAGGTGCCGCGGCTACTTGCCGCGGTCGCCACGGCGCGCGCCGTCAGCGCTCGCGCTGTCACCTCAGCCACTGCGGCGACGTTCCTCGGCGCCTTGCTGACCGCCGTCGGCGGCCCTGCCCGCACCGCCCGGGCGGTGCTGCCAGTCACCGCCGCCGCCGGCGCCGCCCTGCTGTCAGGGACGGTCGCGGCCCGCCAGGTGCTGCGCATCCCGCCCCCCGTGACGGTGCTGCACACCCCGTGGCACGCCCTTGAAGCTGACGAGGTGCTCAGGCGCCTGCCACCTTTGGCGGCCGGGACAACCACACCGACCCTGCAGGCGGGCGGCGGCCGCCCGGTGCTGGGTCTGCTCGGCGTACCGGCCGCCGTTCTGGCCCCAGTCGGCGCGCTGGCCCGCAACGTGCGAGCCGAGCTCGCCGACCCACTGACCCCGGTCCTGGCAACGGGCGCCGCGGCCTCGGCGGTGATCGGTTCCCCGATTGATGCCCTGCTCGTCGGGGGGGTAGTCGCCGCCAACGCGGTGGTCAGCGGCGCCCAGCGACTACGCGCCGAGCAGGCGCTGCATGCGCTGCTCCTGGACCAGCAGCTACCGGCACGCCTGGTTCAAACGGTTCCGCTGGCCAGCACCGACGGTGTTCAGGCTGGCGCACCGGCCGGCGGCGGGCGCCACGCCCCACAGCGCGAGCCGGCTGCCGGCACCATCCGCACCGTTCCGGCCAGCGGGCTGCGCCTCGGGCAGGTCATCGACCTGCAGGCCGGAGACGTGGTCCCGGCCGATGCCCGGCTGCTGGCCCAGGACGGGCTGGAGGTCGACGAGGCCAGCCTGACCGGGGAGTCGGCAGCGGTCGACAAGCAGACCCAGGCCACCCCCGGCGCCGAGCTCGCCGACCGGGTCTGCATGGTCTACGAAGGCACGAGCGTGCTCGCCGGGTCCGCCCGGGCAGTTGTCATCGCGGTGGGGCCGGCGACCGAGGCCGGCCGGGCACTGACCTTGGCCGGCCGGGCTGGCGCCCCGGCCGGGATGCAGGCCCGCCTCGAGCAGCTCACCCGCCGGGGCCTGCCCGTCACCCTGCTCGGCGGAGCTGCGGTCACCGGCCTTGCTGTGCTGCGTCGCCAGCCGCTGCCCCGGGCCATCGCCTCAGGCGTCAGCGTCGCCGTCGCCGCCGTCCCCGAGGGCCTGCCCCTTGTCGCGACGGTGGCGCAGCTCGGTGCGGCGCGGCGACTGTCGGCCCGCGGGGTGCTGGTGCGCTCGCCCCGCACGCTGGAGGCCCTCGGCCGGGTGGACACGGTCTGCTTTGACAAGACCGGCACCCTGACCGAAGGTCGGCTGCGCCTGGCCAGGATGGCCAGCCTGGACGAGCAGTGGGACCCCGGCGACCCGCAGGGCAGCAGGGTGCTGTGCGCCGCTGCCCGCGCCTGCCCCCAGACCCAGGGCACCCAGCCCGTCGCGCACGCCACCGACCGGGCGATCCTGGACGCCGCCGCCCAGTACCTACCCGCCGGGTTGGCCGGCGAGGACTGGACCGAGCTGTCCGAGCTGCCGTTCCAGTCCGAGCGCGGCTTCTCCGCCGCCCTGGGCCGGACCAGCGGCAAGCTGCGGCTGGTGGTCAAGGGCGCCCCGGAGGTCCTGCTGCCGCGCTGCACCCACCAGCGCGACGACACCGGCAAGCGGCCGCTGGACCTGGCCGGCAGGGAACGCGCCCAGCAGAGCGTGCACGCCCTGGCCGGCCGCGGCCTGCGGGTACTGGCCGTGGCCAGACGCAACGTCACCGACGTCCTGGCCGGCGCCGACCAGGCGGCAGTCGATCAGCAGGCAGCGACCGACCCCGAGCAGCTCACCGAAGACCTCACCCTGCTCGGGTTCGTCGCGCTCGCTGACACCCCACGCCCGCAGGCCGCTCCCACGGTCGCAGCGCTGCATACCGCCGGCCTCGCCACAGTCATGATCACTGGGGATCATCCGGTTACTGCCCTGGCGATCGCCGCCGGGCTGGGGATCCCGACCGGCCGGGTGGTAACCGGCCCCGAGCTCTCCGGTCTGGACGAGACCGCCCGCACCCAGCTGGTGGCCCAAGCCAGTGTGTTCGCCCGGGTGTCCCCGGAGCAGAAACTGCGGATCATCGCCGCGCTGCAACGCGCCGGCCGGGTAGTGGCGATGACCGGTGACGGGGCCAACGACGCTGCCGCCATCCGCCTGGCCGACGTCGGCATCGGTATGGCCGCTCACGGTTCGACCTCGGCGCGCAGCGCCGCCGACCTGGTCCTGACCGATCCCGACGTCAGCCTGATTCTCGACGCCCTCGTTGAGGGCCGGGCCATGTGGGCCCGGGTCCGGGATGCCGTCGCGATCCTGCTCGGCGGCAACGCCGGCGAGGTTGCCTTCACCCTGGCCGGCACCGCGCTTGCCGGCCGCGCCCCGATCGGGACGCGCCAGTTCCTGCTGGTCAACATGCTCACCGACCTGGCGCCCTCGATGGCGATCGCGCTCGCCGGCACCCCCACCGACCCAGCCGAGCGCCAAGCCCTGCTCGCCAGCGGGGTGCCCTCGCTCGGCGCCCCGCTGCTGCGCGACATCGCCATCCGGGGGACCACGACCGGCGCCGGGGCGCTGGCGGCCTGGCAGGTCGGCCGGGTCACTGGCACCCGCCGGCGGGCCAGCACCATCGCCCTCGCTGCCCTGGTCGGCACCCAGCTCGGCCAGACCCTGCTGGTCGGGGGCCGCAACCCGGTAGTGATCGCCACCGGCGTCGGGTCCGCCGCAGTCCTGGCCGCAATCATTCAGACCCCGGGGTTGAGCCAGTTCTTCGGCTGCACCCCGCTGGGCCCGCTGGCCTGGGCTACCGCAACGGGATGCGCCGGCGGCGCCACCCTTCTCGCCGTCGCAGCTCCGCACCTGCTGCCGGGCGCCCCCGACCCGGATGGCGGCAGCACCACCGTCGTCGTCGACCACCAGATGGTCTCGGCGCCACTGAGCCCCGCGCTACCCGCCGCCAGTCACGCATGACCGCACACCTCGGCCCCCTGAAGCCCCCGATGACCACTGCGACCGTTTCACAGCAGGCCGCGCAGCAGGCCGTGGACACCAACAGCACCCACCTGCGCTTCCACCTCGGGGACACCAAGGTCGACGTCAGCCTTCCACCGCTGGACAAGCTCGCCTTCTACGTCGGCATCGGGGGCGCTGTAGCCTTCGGACTGATCGAATGGCCCGTCGCCGCGCTCACCGGCCTCGGGCACCTGCTCTCCGATGACCGGCGAAACCGCACCCTGCGCGCCCTCGGCGAAGCCCTCGACGCCGCCGCCTGAGCCCCACCCCGGCTGCCCGCCGAACCCGGCCGCAGCACCGACCATCACCCCACCGAGGATGGAGCACACAGCATGAGCACTCCCAGAACCGCCTCCAGCATCAACCCCGGCCTTGACAGTCCTGCCCCTGGCGACCGGGCCCGGCTGCGGACCGATCAGGTCGCCAGCGTGCTGGTGGCACCCGTTGCGCTCGCCCAGCGAGTACTGCCTACCAACCTGTTGCCGGTCGCCCTGGGCACCGGCGCGCTGCTGCTGGCCGGCGTCGTGGAGTGGCCCGTCGCCGGCGCACTGGGACTGGGCTACCTGGCGGTGCGCAGCTGGCGCACTCGTCCCTGACCACCCACCCCTGGCCACCCGACATCGCGATCGGGCGGTGGAGAAGAGGAATCCGATGAGCAATCCGACCCCCCCCGCGACCGGGGCTCGAGGACTGCCCCAGCTCGCCTGGCAGGTCTCCGCCATCCCCGCCCAGCTCCTCGGCCTGCACGGCCACGAACGAAGGGTGCTGCCTTTCCTCGCCGCGGTAAGCGGTACCGCCGCGCTCGGAGTCGTGGACTGGCCAGTTGCACTGCTCATCGCCGGCGGCTACCTACTCAGCTCCCGCGCACCCCGGCGACCCCTCGCAGCAGAAGACGAAGCCGCTCGCCCCCCGGCCGGGCTCGGCGCGAGCCGGCGCACCCAGACCGAGCTAGCCGTTAAGCCCCCCAACCCCCGACCGTCCACCCCGGCCGGATCTGCCCCGGTGCAGGCGAACGGGGTCAGCCCAGCTCCCGACGCCCCGGCTGCCAATGCCGGCCAAGCGGTCTCCACGGCGCCCGAGCAGCCCGAGCAGACCGAGCAGCCCGAGCAGCCGGCGTCGGCGCCGGCTAGCCAAGCGCCGCCTCAGGTGAGCTCGGCGGCACCCCGACCGCAACACCGGCCCGCGGGCGGCCAACCCCTGCAGAAGCGGGCCCGACCAGCGCGCCGTTCGCCGAGCTCGGCTGCCGCCCCCGAGCCCTGGACGGGGTATGACCAGATGACGGTCCCCCGGGTCGTGGAGCACCTGAACAAGAACCCGAACGTCGACCTGTCCGCCGTCGAGCGGTACGAGGCTGTCCACCGCAACCGCAAGATGGTGCAGGCAGCGATCACCTCACGCCGGGCTTCCCAGCAGACGTGACCGCCTCACCAGGCCAAAAAGCCCAGAAGGCACCAGCCGAAGGAGAGAAGGAGTAATGCGCGACACCCAGCACGAACAAGCCGACCAGAGCCAGGACCCAGTGGCCGCCGCCGAGCTGGAAAGCACCGGACCGGCGACGGCAACGGTGCGGCTGCCTTTTGGCAGCATCACCATGTCCTTGCCGCAGATCAAGGCCCGGGTCGCCGGCGCGCAGGCCGGCGCCGGGCCGGGCGGCGTGGGCGTTGAACGGCTGGCCCTGTACGGAGGCGCCGCCCTGCTCGGCGCCCTCGAGGTCCTGGAATGGCCCGTGGTGCTGGCAGCCGCTGGCGGCACCTACGCCCTGTCCCGGCTCGCCGGCCGCAACTCAGGTCCCCGCGCCGACCACACCCCGCATGAGGGGCACGACCATTCGCACGGCCAGGACTGTGGGCACGCCGTCATACCGCACGGCGACCACAGCGACTACCTGCACGACGGGCACCGCCACGCCGCCCACGACGAGCACTGGGACGAGCACTAGCCCCGGCGCCGCAGCGCACCCACGCCAGCCCCCCTCGACCGGGCGGCCGGCCGCGGGAACGCCGACGTTTCGGCCACGCTGGGTTCAGCCGGCCGGGTCGTTGGGCTGGTCGGGGTTCGCGGCGACCGCGGCCTGCGCCTTGCGCTTTGTCACCGCAGGTGCCTGGCGAGCGAGCGCGACGGTCTGCGCGGCCTGCTCGAGGGCGGCTTGGGGGTCGGCAAGCCGTACGGTGCCCTCGGCGTCTCCGCCGACAGGCTTGGCCACGCCATCGAGGACTTGACCGAGCCACTGCACGGCCTTCGGGGCCCGGGAGTTGGTCGTCATCTTCATCAGCGGTACGCAGGCGATGAACACACCCAGCGGCGGGTCAATCAGACCGACCGCGACAGCACCCGCGATGCCGCCGTAGAAGCCGAGCGAGCGGGGAACGTCGATACGCAGCGGACCCAGTTCGACCACCAGTCCTCGATCGGTCACGTCCGCTCCTGTCCGCTTCGGTTCGCATTGTCGTTCTCGGATGATCGTGCGGCAGAACGCTCGCCGCCTGATGCGCTGGGCTCGGGGGTTGGAGCCGGGTTGTCGGGGGTGAACCGCGGCTCGTAACGGGCGGCGTCGAGAAGTCTTAAGCCGGGGACGTGCGGGAGCTCCAACGACACGAGTACCAGCACAGTGGCGAGGGCGGCGATGAGCAGCCGGCCCTCGCCGGCCGCCGCGCCGATCGCGGCCGTCACGAAGATCGCCGATGCGGTGGTGACGCCGCGCACGACTTCCGAACGCCCCGCCTGTTGGCGAAAGACCAGGCCGGCGCCGATGAAGCCGATGCCGGTCACCGCGCCAGCCAACGCGTTCGGCGCCGCCGCCTCAGACAGCAGCCCGATAACAGCAGCGCCCAAGCCGATCAAAGAGAACGTCCGGTTCCCGGCCGGCGAGCCCCGCAGCTGACGCTCGAAGCCCAACACGAACGTCAGCCCGAAGGTGACGCCAAGACGCAGGACACCGCTGGCCTCGCTCACCACCACGCGTCACCCCTCGCACGCTGCCCTAGCCCCCTCGGGGCGTTGCTCATACTCTCTGACGCTTCCAACATGGGACACACCCACGGCGGAGCAGCCACGATCATTTTGTCTGGTCCCCTGCTAAGTCAGCAGGTGGGACCACCAGCAGGCCGCCAGCAGTTGCAGTGCGCCTTCACTGACGGCTGGAACGACGCCGGGCGCACCCTTCGTCTAGACCAAAACCGCTGAACGGATCCTCAGCAAAGCCAACCGTCAAGAGACTTTAGAGATGTGACACTGGGGCGCCGGAACCGCGATGCCAGACTGATTTCTGCGGGCATTCCAGCAGTAGCTTGACGCCGGGGGGGTGTTCTTGGCTGAGCGTGGGCGCGCGCCCACGGCACGGTGCGGAGAGGGAGGGCGAACGCGCGGTGTTCGGATCGCTTGGCAGCGGCGAGATCCTGCTGCTGCTTCTCGTCGGGTTGATTCTGTTCGGCCCGGAGCGGCTTCCTGTGATCGCTCGTGACGCCGCCAAGGTACTGCGGCAGCTGCGTCGGATGGCGACCGAGGCACGCGACGAGATCACCTCCGAGCTCGGCCCCGACGCGGACGGGCTTGACCTACGGTCAATGAACCCCAAGACGTTTGTTCACCAGCACCTGTTCGGTGACGATGATGATTCGCTGACTCACGGTGAGGTCGGCCGGTCGGCAGCCGCTCGGGCAGCCCAGGACGAGCGCGACCAGAACTCTGCCTTCCTGGCGACGACTGGCCATGCCGGAGGTGTCGCGACCCCGTTCGATGTCGACGCGACGTAGCCAGCTACCACCCGAGTGCAGTTAGGCCGGCCCGCTGGTGCGTCGGGAGCTGTCCCTCGCAGTGTTTCGCGTCAGGGTGGGGGTTCGACCTCGGCTAGCGTTCCTGCCGGCAGTGAAGGAGCACTCAAGGGAGATTGCCTGTGGCTGCGCGCGCGTCCTCAGCGCTTCGCCCGCGGCTGCTCATCGCGCTGTTCGCGCTGGTCGTGCTGGTCATCCTGGCGCTGGTCGGCACGCGGCTGTGGACGGACCTGCTGTTCTTCCGGTCGGTCGGCGCGAGCCGGGTGTTCGACACGGTGCTCGGCACGCGCACGTTCCTGTTCGTCGTGTTCGGGCTGACCACAGCGGTGGCGGTCGGCGCCAACCTCGTCGTCGCGTTCCGGCTCCGGCCACCGTTTCGCCCGATGTCGCTCGAGCAGCAGAACCTCGAGCGCTACCGGGTCTCGTCCGAGCCCTACCTCGCCCTGCTGCTCGTCGCCGTCTCAGGGGCGTGCGGTCTGTTGGCCGGCCTGTCGGCGGCCGGCCGATGGCGGACTTGGCTGACCTGGCGGCACGCCCAGCAGTTCGGCCAGCGTGACGCGCAGTTCCACCGCGACATCAGCTACTTCGCCTTCACCTACCCCTTCCAGCGCTTCCTGCTGAGCTTCGCTCTGACCATCGTGGTGCTCTCCCTGCTGGCGGCAGCGGCGACGCACTACCTGTTCGGCGGCATCCGGCTGCAGACGCAGGGCGAGAAGGTCGTGGCGGCGGCCAAGGCCCACCTGTCGGTCCTGCTCGCGATCTTCATGCTCCTCAAGGCGGTGGCGTACTACCTCGACCGGTTCGGGCTCGCCTTCTCGCCGCGGGGCATTGTCACGGGGGCGTCGTACACCGACATCCACGCGGTGCTGCCCGCCAAGACGATCCTGCTGTTCATCTCGCTGCTGTGCGCCGTGCTGTTCGTCTACAACATCTTCCAGCGGGGCTGGATCCTGCCGGCGCTCTCGCTCGGGATCCTCGTCATCGCCGCGGTGGTGATCGGCGGGCTCTACCCGTTCATCGTCCAGCAGCTGCAGGTCTCGCCGAACGCCGCGACCAAGGAGCGGCCCTACATCCAGCGCAACATCGACGCGACCCGGCTGGCGTACGGGCTGGACAAGGTTGTCTACAGCACCCCACAGGGCCCAGCCTTGACCGGCGAGCAGGTTGGCGCCGACAAGGGGACGGTCCCGTTTGCGCGGCTGTTGGACCCGGTCAAGCTCTCGCAGACCTATGACCAGCTGCAGCGGATCCGCTCCTACTACGGGTTCCCGCAGTCCCTCGCCATCGACCGGTACAGCGTTGCCGGCAAGCGCCAGGACTACGTCGTCAGCGTCCGCGAGCTCAACCAGGCCGGGCTCAACGCCAACCAGCGCAACTGGGTCAACCTGCACCTGAGCTACACGCACGGTAGGGGGTTCGTCGCGGCACCGGCCAACGCCGTCGACAGCACGGGTAAGCCAGCGTTTTCGGTGCTCGACTTGCCGGTCAGCGGCCCGATCGTTGCGGGCAAGCGCTCGCCCTCGCCGATCCGCATCGACCAGGACCGCATCTACTTCGGCGAGCAGGCCCCGGGCTACTCGGTCGTCGACACCAAGCAGGCCGAGATCGACGGGCCGAGCGAGACCAGCGCCACCGGGCAGGTGACCAACCGCTACGACGGTAGCGGCGGCGTCGCGATGGGCTCGACCCTGCGCAAGCTGCTGTTCGCGGTGCGCTTCGGGGACAAGAACCTGCTGATCTCCGGGGCGCTGACCGGCCAGTCCCAGATCGTGTATGAGCGCAACCCGCGTGACCGCGTGCAGAAGGTCGCGCCCTGGCTGACGCTCGACGGCGACCCGTACCCCGCGGTGGTGAACGGCCGCATCCTGTGGATCCTCGACGGCTACACGACCTCCGACGGCTACCCGTACTCCGAGCGCCGGCAGCTCGGTGACGTCACCACCGACGCCAACACCGGGCTGTCCAACCGTCCCGGCCAGCAGCAGAACGAGGTCAACTACATCCGCAACTCGGTCAAGGCGACTGTCGACGCCTACGACGGCACGGTCCGCCTCTACCAGTTCGGGGCGCGTGACCCGGTCCTCGAGACCTGGAAGGCCGCCTTCCCCAAGATCGTCTTGCCCCAGTCGGCGATGCCGGCCGAGCTGCAGGACCACCTGCGCTACCCCGAGGACCTGTTCAAGGTGCAGCGCGACCTGCTGGGGATGTACCACGTCAACGACCCAGCCAGCTTCTTCACCTCCGAGGACTTCTGGGCTGTGCCGCCCGAGCCGGCCGGCAACCAGCTGCAGCCGCCGTTCTACCTGTTTAACCAGTCGCCCGGGCAGACCGGGCCCAACTTCAACCTCACCAGCGCGCTGATCGCCAAGGGCGCTCCGAAGCTCGCGTCGTTCGTGAGTGTGTCGAGCGACCCCGGTGACTACGGAACCATCCGGGTCCTGACGCTGCCGCAGGGCACCACGATCAACGGGCCGGTCCAGGCAAGCAACACCATCACCTCCAACGGGAAGATCTCCCAGCAGCTGAGCCTGCTCGCGGGCCCCGGCTCCGCGGTTGTTCCGGGCAACCTGCTCACGCTGCCCGTCGGGAACTCGCTGATCTACATCGAGCCGTACTACGTGCAGTCGACCGACGACCAGGGCTATCCCACGCTGCAGGACGTCGCCGTGGTCTTCGGTGACCGAGCCGGCTTCGCACCCACCCTGTCCGAGGCGCTGAACCAGGTGTTCGGCGCCGGCGCCGGCGGCGGGGTCGGGTCGCCGGCCTCGCCGCTTCCTCCGCCCGGCTCACCCGCCGCCCGCGGGGCAGGAGGGGTCAGTGCCGATCTTTCGGCGTTGCTCGCCCAGGCCCAGGCGGACTACGCCGCCGGGCAAGCAGCGTTGCGCAACGGTGATCTAGCCGGGTATGGGGCGGCGCAGACCAAGCTTGGGCAGGCCCTCAGCGAGCTCGCCGCTCGCGCTGCAGCCACCTACCCTGGGTCGCGCCCAGCCTCGCCCCAGCCGCCGTCGCGGGCGAGCGGGTAGCGCCGCTGAGTGGACGGGGCGGTTTGCGGGGGCTCGCGGCCCGTCCGAGGCGCCCTCGACGCTGAATGACCGAACGCTAACGCTGGTCGCCGACGCCGACCTGCGCTGGCGAGGTCGGGTCCGGGCTTGCTGGCGCGTCGCACCAGCGCACCCCCCAGGAGCGACTCGATGCTGCCGGCAGCGAGCCAGCACACGACAATTGCCGCGTCGTGGTGCCCGCCGCCGCTTTCAAGTACTTCAGGGTTTGCAGGCCGCAGCCCCAAGATCCCCAATCCAGTCATCACCAGCCCGATGCTCAGCAGGCACCACCCGGCGGCGGCCATATCGGGGCGGCGGGGGCTGCCGGCTCTGCGCGCTACCCGCACCTGCATCACCTGCCTGAGAACCCAGTCCATGACCGGCTAAGCAGTTCTGAGCTTAGGGCGAGCGCGCTTAGGGCGAGCGCAGGTAACGCTGGACGTGGACGGGTTCGGCCCCGTCGTGGACGTAGAGGGTGAGCCAGCTTCGGTCGGTGGCGGTAGGCGGCCGGCCGTCGCAGTAGGCCTTGTTGCCGTTGGCGGTGTAGTAGGCGAGCATCGGCAGCTCCACATCGCTGACCGCGGTGTTGCCGGCGGTGTAGGCGGCGGTGGGCCGTCGCTGCTGGTGGGTCATGCAGGTCTGCGGCTGGCTGCCCTGGTCATCAAAGGCTGCAGTCGCTGCAGCCTTGGGATGCGGCGACGACGACGAGCAGGCCGCCCCGGCCACGATCAGCGCGCCAGCTCCGGCAAGATGTGCCAACCTGCTGCCCCTGCTTGGTCGGCGGCGCGTGACGAGCGGCTGCACCGCCTCGACGCTACCGCTGGTGCAGCTGGGCTGGCGCAGTTGGGCTGGTGCCCTTACCCGGGGGTGCGGCTCGGCTCAGGTGACTGGTGGGCGCCGGCTGCGGGCGCTGTGGCTCAGGCGCGCGAGTAGCCCCAGGATCAGGTAGTTGCCCAGCAGGGAGGACCCGCCGTAGGACAGCCATGGGGTGGTTTTGCCGGTTAGTGGAATCAGCCGGGTGACGCCGCCGACGACTAAGAACACCTCCAGCGTCAAGGTGATCGCGACGCCTGCAGCGAGCAGCTTGCCGAACCCGTCCGGTACCCGAAGGCCGGTGGACAGAGCACGGCTGACCAGCAGGGCGTAGAGCACCAGTAGACCCATCACCCCGGTCGCGCCGAGTTCCTCACCGATCGAGGGGACGATGAAGTCGGTGCTCGCGAACGGGACCAGCTGCGGGCTGCCGCGACCCAGCCCGCTGCCGAACAGGCCGCCGCTGGCCAACCCGAACAGGCCCTGCACCAGCTGATAGCCCCGGCCGCTGGGGTCTGCGAAGGCATGCAGCCAGATGAAGACCCGTTCGTGCACCACCGGGCTGTAGGTGGCAGCGAACACCGAAGCGCCACCGAACAGCACCCCTCCCAGCATCAGCCAGGACACCAGGTCGGTCGCGACGTAGAGCATCGTCAGGAAGATCCCGAAGAACAGCAGCGCCGTGCCCAAGTCGTGCTCGGCGTAGAGCACCAGCAGCGTCACCGCCCACACCAACAGCAGCGGACCCACGTCCCGGGCCCGAGGGAACGGAAAACCCAGCACCCGCGTCGTGACCAGCGCCAACGTCTGCCGGTTGGCGGCCAAGTAACCGGCGAAGGAGATGATCAGAGCGACCTTGCCGAGCTCGGCGGGCTGGAACGACAGGCCCGCGAACCGGATCCACAGCTTGGCGCCGTTCACCTGGCTGAACCGGGCCGGCAGCAACGCCGGTAGCACCAGCAACCCCAGCCCCGCGGCACCAGCGGTGTAGGTGAACCGGGACAGGCTTCGGTGCTCTTGCACCGTCAGCACGACGGCGACAAACAACGCGACGCCGATACCCATCCAGACCAGCTGCAGCGGCCCATCTGCCCGTGGGGGGACCCGCCCCAACAGCCGGGCCCGCGTCTGGCCCGCCACATCCAACCGGTGGATCATCACGATCCCGACCCCGTTGATGACAGTCACAATCGGCAGCAGCACCGGGTCCGCCGCCGGTGCCACCCGTCGCAGTACCAGATGCGCGACCAGCAGCATGACCAGCAGACTCACTGCTAGTAGCCGCAGCCAGGCGTAGTCCGGCGCTCCGGTGCCCAGCGCGGCCTCCCGGTCGGCGGCCAGCACCACCAGCAACGCCAGGACCAGCAGCCACGCCTCTTTGCGCCGCTCCCGCTGCCCCCGCCGGCCAGTAGCTTCGGCCGGCCAGCCGGGCTGGGCGATCACCTCAGTTGCCATCAGGCTCCAAGCCCCCCCTTTTGCCTGCGCACTCACGCCCGGTCCTTAGGTGGCGCAGCCCAGGCATGAAGACGGCGAGCAGAATGCACGCCGACAACAGCAAGAAGTCCATAACAGCAAGTAGTCCACAACAGCAACAAGTATGGCGTCGCGCCGCTGCGCCCGGCCGGTGGCATGGCGAACCGTCGACATAGGTCCTTGGCAGCGATACTGGCGAGGTGCTCACGCTGCCCCTGCTGGCCTCGCTGCCTGCCCGAACGTACTGACAGGCTGGCAATGACCAGCCTGCTTGGCGGGCGAGGGAGCCGTCGCCACTCCGCGGTAGCAACCCGGCTGGTGCAGGCGATGGCCTCAGGCGTGCCGCCCGAGCGCCGGCCGGTCCGGCGCCGAACGCTGCCCGAGTGTGTCGGTGACCCGGTGCTGGTGGTGGTCGTGTGTCTGCTGATCGCCGCCGGGCTCGCCGCGATCTACGCCGCGACCCGCGACTCGCTGACCGTGACCGGTGCCAGCGGCACCCGCTACTTCAACCGTGACGCGGTCAACGTCGGGGTCGCACTGGTCGTCGGCTTGTCCGTGGCGATGACGGGTCACCGCCGGCTGATGAGACTGGCCCCTGCGCTTTTTGCCGCCGCCTGCCTCGCGCTGCTGGGCGTGCTGACACCACTGGGGACGGCGGTCAACGGGGCCAAGGCCTGGTATGCGCTGGGACCAGTTCAGGTAGAGCCATCCCAGCTTGCTGTCCTGACATACATCGTGCTAGTCGCATCCCGGCTCGGTAAGGAACTGCCCGCCGGGCAGGCAGCCGCACGCAGCGCTCCTCGTCTGCCGGCGGCCCCGGTGCTGCTCGCAGTCGCCGGCGCCGCAGTTGGCGTCGCGCTGATCCTGGCCGAACCGGCACTGGGCATGGCTGTTGTCCTGGCCGTGGTCGCCACCGCCCTGCTCTGCCTGGCCGGGCTTCGCAAGCGGACGCTGGCTGCTGCGGCCATCGCCGGGACAGCGCTGGGCGTCGCCGCGTGGAGCTGGGGGCTGGTCAAGCCCTACCAGCAGCACCGGCTGACAGCCTTCTTGCACCCCCAGCTGGGTGACAGCACCGGCTACCAGGTCCTGCAAGCATTGACAGCCGTCGGGTCGGGCGGCCTGACCGGTCAGGGTTTGCTGCACGGCAGCCAAACCAACGGTGGGTTCGTCCCCGAGCAACCCACCGACTTCATCTTCACCGCGATAGCTGAGGAAACCGGGTTCCTTGGCGCGGCCCTCGTGCTGGTCCTGCTGGCCGCCCTGTGCCTGCGGGCACTGCGGATCGCCACCACCGCCATCGACGGACAAGCAGCGCTGCTCGCCGCCGGGCTCAGCGTGTGGTTCGCCGTCCAGACGTTCATCAACGTCGGCATGGCTGTGGGCATGATGCCAGTCACCGGAATCCCGCTGCCGTTCATCTCCTACGGCGGCTCAGCACTGTGCGTCGACCTGATCGGAATCGGACTGCTGTCCAGCATCGCCCGCGAGACAGCAGCAGCACCGCCAGACCTCTGACTGCCAGCGCTGCCCCACTCGGGCGCTGTAGGTCCTGGATCCAGCCGGATGGCGAGAAGTCTTGCCCGCGGCTGCTGTGTCAGGCTGGCGCGTGACGTTCCTGGCTGGCCAGCGGCTGGGGCTGCTGCCGCTGGTAGCGCTGCTGGCTGTGGCTTATCTGCTTGTGCAGCGGCGACGTAGCGCGCTGCGGGTCCGGTTCACCGACCTGGACCTGCTGGCCTCGGTCGCTCCTCGGCGCCCCGGCTGGCGCCGTCATGTCATCCCCGTGCTGCTGCTGCTGACCGCCGGCACGCTGATCGTCGGCTTCGCCCGCCCGACGCTGCTCACCCGTGCCGTCGACCGGCAACGCGGCACTGTGCTGGTCGCCCTGGACGTGTCCGAGTCGATGGTCGCCACCGACGTTGCCCCCACCCGGATCGAGGCCGCCAAGCAAGCCGCAGCCGAGTTCATCACCGGCCTTGGCCCTGGGGTGCAGGTAGGGCTGGTCACCTTCGACCGCAACGCCGCCGAACAAGTCGCCCCCACCCAGGACCGCAACGCTGTCCGGACCGCCCTTCGCCAAGCCCAGCTCGGGCCCGGCACCGCAATCGGCGAGGCCGTGTTCCTGTGCCTGCAAGCAGCCCAGGCCACCACCCATCCCGGCGCGCCTTCCACCGCCCGGGTGGTGCTGCTCAGCGACGGCGCGAACAACGCCGGCCGCACCCCCGAGCAGGCAGCAGCAGCCGCCCGGGCCGCGCACGTACCGGTCTCGACAATCGCCTACGGCACGCCCTCCGGCACCGTCACCATCGGCGGGCAGAGCATTGCCGTGCCAGCTGACGACACCGCGTTGCGTGCCCTCGCCCAGGACAGCGGCGGCCATCCCTACACCGCTCAGAACCTTGTGCAGCTACGCCACGCGTTCGCCGACCTGACCCCGACCGCCGCCACCAGCACCCGCCGCACCGAGATCACCGCCTGGCTCACCGGGCTCGCCCTGGCACTGGTCCTGCTCGCAGTCGCCGCCCAACTCGCCTGGACCCCCGCCTTGCCCTAAGACCTGGTCTTTGAAGCTCGAGGCGTGTCGCTCTCGCTGGTAGGGGCGAGCGTGGTTGATCGTCTGCGGGTCATGTCGACGCGGGTCTGTTCCCCGCCGCGGCGACTGGTCGACAACCGGCTCTGGGCACTGCTCGAACCACTGATCCCACCACCGCCGGTGGGACGGGGTCCGCGGTGGGCGTCCCCGGATCCCCCGACTGGTTCGCCCTAGAGGGGATCATGTTCGTTCCTGTTACCGGCTGCCGCTGGCGTGACCTTCCACCGCAGCTGGGGTGGGGTTCGGGGCACACCGCTTGGCGGCGGCTCAGGCAGTGGCACGATGCCGGCGTGTGGGACGGGCTGCACCGCCTCGTGCTCGACGAGTTGTCCGCCGCTGGGGTGCCGGCTGGTCGCGGGCCAGCATCGACGGGGTGTCGGTGCGCGCCAAAAGGGGGGTGAGCTGACCGGCCCGAATCCCACCGATAGGGGGATCCCGGCGCAGGCCTGCAACCAGGGCGTCGGCGGGATGGCCGACGCGTCCGGTATCAGCGAAGACAGCCTCGCCTGGACCAGCCAGTGGTACCTGCGCGAACAAGCCCTGCGGAAGCCAACACTGTGCTGGTCAACCGTCACCTCTTCTTGCCGACAGCAGCCGCGGCGCCCGGCATCCCCTTCGGTGCAGCTGTGGGCGACTCCGGCCGAGCTGTGTTCGCTCAGCCGCTCGCCCGGCTCGTCCCGAAGGCCTCGTCGAGCGTGACCGGCGTGAGGTTGCGGGTCTGGATGAGCTCGACGAGCTGCTCGTAGAGGTGGGTGACCGTCGGATGGTTGGCGTGCCCCAGCATGATCGTCCCAGGCTGCAGGTAACGCTGCGCCTGCGCCAGCAACGTCTGCGGACTGATCGCGGAACTGTCGCCGAGCGTGCCGTTCCACAGCAGCGTGCGGGTGTAACCAAGCTCCCCAGTCACACCATCGACCCGCTGGTTGTGGAAGCCGTACGGCGGCCGGAACCACGGCCTGGTCGTGGTGCCGAACGTGCGTTGCACCCACTCGTCGTTGCGGGTGAGCTCACGAACGATCCTCGCGTTGCCGAGCCGGCGCAGGTCGGCGTGGCTGTAGGTGTGATTGACGATCTGCACCTGCCCCCGGACGATCAACGGCCGCAGCACCGCGGCGTGCGGCTCCCACACCGCGTGGTAGACGCCGTTCGGGCTGAACGTCAGGTGGATGCCGGTGTCCAGGCAGAACTGCACATAGCCGGCCACGGTCTGCCGGTCGTAACCGTCGTCGATTGTGAGCACGATCCGGCGAGCCGGCCCCGGCACCTCGAACACGACGTGAGCCGGGCCCGGCCGGGCTGGCGGAACGGGCGGGAAGGACGGCGCCGCGGGTCCCGTCCGCGCCGGTGTGGAAGCACCGTTGTGGCCTCCACACCCGGTGAGAACATCCGCTACTCCCAGCGCGAGCAGGCCCAGCAGAGCACGCCTGTCCACCCGTCTCCTCGCTTCTCACCCCGACCGGCGCACGCCCGCTCACCGTGGGGGGGGTTCCAGGCTAGTCCGAACGTATGTTCCCGGGGACGTCCCGCTCATTGTTCGTACCGGAGAGATCACCAGGCTGACGATCCTGCGGCCGCGCTCGGCAAGGCGGCCGGCCGGTACGCCGACGTCGGGCGGCGCGAGCCGACGACCTGTGATCCCACCGGCACAGTTGCCTGGCCGCTCTTACCGGGCCTCGGTCATATCACCGGCTGCCGTCCCGACCCAGCCGTGTCCCTCGCCCTGGTGTCGGTCCGGCTGTCGCTACATCGGCAGCACTGCTCCTGCGTCTGACGGCGGTCAATCCGCCGCGGGTGTAACGCACCCCGCCTGCCCAGTACTGCCCCTTCGCCCCCGGGGCCGACCTCCATGAACTGCACCGGCCGGGCCAGTCGGCCGGCGCCGGGACCGGGGCGGGGTTCAGGAGCTTTCGCGCGGGTGCTTACCACTTCCCGCGCGGCGCCGCTCCAGAACGGCACCGCTCTGACCGGCTTGCTGCCCGGTCTACCTTGGCGTCGGCCCATACTGAGAAGGGTGGGTGTCGTCGGTGTCGGGCAGCTGCCCGCGCTCGGGGTCGGCACGGCGTTGCGCTCCTGGACGCCCGACCCTGCCGGGTCC
>JAABUJ010002491.1_pt1 | contig 22708 bp, 21 predicted proteins | sample 5559131 | NCBI WGS metagenome assembly JAABUJ01 (sample SAMN10711875, study PRJNA513366) | rock metagenome | isolation source: Antarctica rocks | place: Antarctica: Victoria Land, Mt New Zealand nord | collected 2016-01-07
TAATTATCAATCTTAACATTATATACAGTCTTAATGAAAGTCAAGCAATGCTTAAATACTCTGACTTCAACTACATATTAGATAAACAAAATCAAAAATTAATTCTAAAGTTCATCTATATGCTTGAAGACAAATCAGTGTTGTGAATAAGTTAAAAATAAAAGTTTATTGTTATTTTAATTATTGAGACTGAATATATAATTATGTTAATGTGCATAAAGACTGAGATCTGACTTGAGCAGATGTTGAAAGACATAAGTATAAGTAAATATTTTAAAGTTAACTTACACTGTATAAATATTTAAAAGAATAAAACTCATTAAATAACTTTATTTATTTAGCTTAAAGAAAACAATCAAGTCTTTTTGACTCTGATTAAGAATGTATATATACATAAGTAATCAAAGCACATTAATGTCTTCTATTATAACATTTATGATCTGCATAAGCAAAATCAGATTCAGATAAACTTTATACTCAGTTAAGAAATAATTGCTGATGAGCTTATAAAGTCTCTGCTCAGACAAATCTTTAAGTGATTTATTGAATTTATGAGATTCACTGTTAATTATTAATTAAACACTTAAATAATTTGTTGAACTTATGACAATGTGTTAAGTCATTTAATGTTTACTGTTAGTGAGAGTCAATAGATACAGTCTCATCAAATAAAAATGTTAAGAAGCAGTATTTTAGCTACTTCTATTAAGTCAATTAAAATTAACATTAAAAGCTAAGTGAAGTCTTTAATGATGTTAACTACAGTCAACATTCTTAATTCTTTCAGTCATGATCACTGCAATTTATAAATACATAATTATAGAGTTTTACTAGACAGCATAGTATAGCATAAGTATCTTCTTTCTTTCAATATAAACTTTAATTTTCTTTAACCTTGTGAGCTTTGCAAATGTCAGCTTTAACTTTTTGAGATTTTTTTATAAAACTTATTAATTAATCTTTAAGCATTTCTGACATTAACTTTCAGTTTTTAAATTAGATCTGTGTATTTCTTTTATATAATTAAGTATTGCAGTATTGATTATTTCTCAAAGTTAATTTAAACTCATAAGTTCATTATAGCAGCAATCTCAGACTCATAGAAGTTAAAATTTACTACTAAATGTAAAAGTTTTAATTTTGAGAATTTTTTCTTTTTATTAGATTTATAAGCTCAAAGCAGACTAACATAAAAGACATTATAAATGCTCAGTTTCTTAACCAGCTCAAGTCTATAGACTTGTTTCTTAATTGACTTTATAATTTAATATAACTTATAATGAAGTTAATTCAGCTTTCATAAAAGTCTTTTTATGATTATATTCTTAATATATAATTAAACTTTCTGCTCAACTTTAAATGTAATATTCATTCATTTCTTATCATAATATCTCTTTTAATACTGCTGCATCTTAAAAACAAATCTTTAAGTCTTTTTGCAATTTATTTACAGTCAATTTATAAGAATTTCAGTTTCTGTAAAGGTTTCTTACTTCATGATATACTTAAAAATCTTATTCACTGTTAATAGATTAAACTTTAAGTTGTATTTATAAATTATCTTAAAAGATGTCTTTTAAGTCACAGAGTATTTGCTTATATTATATATAAACTTCATTAAGAGCAGCAGTGCTGTTTAGTTGATTTGCTTATAATTAATATAACTTTATAAATATTATTTAAAAATATTATTTTAATGCTTTATCTACTTATCTGTTTAAGAATGAAAGACAGTGCTTAATTGTTGCTTAATCTTTAGAGTAAACATCACATTAATTCAGAACTGCAAGATAAACAATGATTCTTAATTTGTCATTATGACTGTTAAGACTTTATATAAATGAATTATTTTTTATATAAAGACTTTCATAAGATCTTTTGCAGTCATGTCTTTTCAACATAAAATGTAGTGATACATCTTTAAAAATTTGTCAATTACATTCAATACTGCATCATAGATGCCCTTATAGACTCTGTTCTTTAACAGATTAATAATGAAGTTTATTGTAATTATGTCTCAAAATTATGTAAAGTATTTTAAGAACTGTAATAGTTTTATAAACTTTTTATAAATTATTTATGTTTCTTAACATTTAATGTAGATAAGACAGTACTCATTAATTTGTTTTTTCATCTTTAATCATTAATACTTTTTATAAATCTGTATATAAGTTTAATTTATAATTAAATGCTCTGCAAGCAGATTGTTATGATGCTTATGTAAGATCTTAATGTGTAAGACTTTTACATATAAGATATATATTATGCTGTTAACATAGAATAGATCTCTTATCTATATTCAGTTTAAGAATTTACTCTTTTTTCTTAATGTCTCAGCAGCTTTCAAGCTCTGAATTATTTAATTTGTGAAAGAATTTATCTAAAGATATTTTGATAGAATCTTTAAAAAAATTTAATTGTCATTTTTATATATAGTCTTCTTTAAGACAGCTTTATAAACATATTCATTATAATCTTTATTCTTTTAATCTGTACAGTTTACATTTAACAGCTGTTTAACTTGTATATACACTTAAATGTATACTTTATAACTTATATTTAAGATCTATTCTTTCTCTATAATAGTCATTGCTGTTAAGAACAGAATCTCTTTTAATGTAAAGTGATACTTTATAGTAGCATTTTCTCTTTTAACTTCTTATTAATAGTCTGTTCTTCTAAATAAGTCATCTATGAAGTTCAATGTTTTCTTGCAGTATATTATATTAAACTTATATGCTAATAGTGTCAGAGCTTATTGAACATGTTTTTATGACAGCTTATAAGATAATTTCATTATTGAATGTAAATTATCATAATTTATAAGAATCTTAACTGTATGTTGTGCTTCTTTAAGATAATGTTGTCAATGATATACACTCTTAATTATGATGAACAGCTTTTCATCTTTAATTTTATAGTTTCTTTTTATGAATATCATCTTTCACAAGTAAAATGCAACAGATCTTCAGTCAGACTCTTTTTTTTAAGTGAAAATGTCAAATATTATAAATTTTTCTTTTCTGAATTAAAGTGATGTAAAAAGAATACTGTTATAAAGATTTAAATCAGTTTACAAAAAGAGAGCTGAGTCTTTAAAGTCAGAAATTCTGATATTTATAAGATTTACTTTTTTTTAAAAACATCTTCACTGCTTTACAACATAATTGTAAATTTCATTATAATGTAAAAGAAACTCTTTATAAATCTTTTATAAAAGATGCTCTCTGACTCTGATCAGTTAATCACTATAATAATATATTTTTCTTTCATTTCAATGCTCTTATCAATAATTATAAACTTCATAAAGAGTACTTTTCTCACTGAAAATTAACACTTAATAAGCTTTACATATAGCTCAGTCTTTAATAAAGTCTTTAGAATCATGTAAATGTGCTATTGATGATTGATTTTATTCTTTAAATATATTAGAATGTCATTTAGAAATATTATTATAAATATATTTAAGTGTTTGTGAAGCACTTTGTGTATATATGACTGAAAGATTGTCAATACATTGATTAATTTAAAGAGCATTATTAAATATTATATAATTTATACTGAGTTTGAAAGACTGTCTTTTATTTGTCATTCTTATAAATGCAAATCTGATAGTAAACATTCTTTATATTAATCTTCATAAAGACTGTGACTTCATTAAGATGATTTATAATCTTATTAATTAAAAGTAAAGAGTAATAGTTCTTCATTGTGATGACATTAAGTTCATAATAGTTAATATATAGTTGCAATTTATCATTTAACTTTAATATAAACAGCACTGATGCTCTTACAAATAACTGTAAGAATTAAATAAAATTATTTTTAAAATTTTTATTTAAATATCTACAAAGCTCTGCAAGCTTCTTCTTTAAGAAATTATAAATAAAGCTAAACAGTAAGATTTTTTCTTTTATTAAATTAATTGAGTAATTCTATTTGCAGTATGAAGATAAGCTATTTACATAATTTTTTAAGAATATCTCTGCAAATCATTATATATCTCTATAATTTCTTATGAACTTTTATCATTCTTTACATTCTCTATGTAAATCTAATATATTCAGTTAAAAATGCTCACAGCTCACATCAAGCTCTGTCTTGAAAGTCTTAAGATTCAGTTTCTTACTGATTTTATAATTTTTAAAGTCTTTCAGTTCATTTTTTTTAAATAACTGTACTTTAAGAAACTAATTATTAAATCTCTTTAAATCAGTCAGACAATCTTAAGTATCATGTTTAATTTTATCTTTGCAGTTATAAAAGATTTGCATAGTTGATAAATCATTTCTTTAACATTGCAGATGAAGATTAATTTATAATATACATTATATGTAATCATTGATTGTTAATTGATATCAATTGCATTTTGTATTAAGAACAATGATGTAAGATTAAGACTTTTAATTAATTCTGATTACAGAAAGTTAATGTTACTTTTACTATTTATTAAGATTTATAGCTCTTGATTTATAAAATGCACTGTAAGTTATAAAATTCTCTTTTAAAATGAATTTCTTTTTACAAACTTCTTCTTTGTCTTCTTATTGATAGAGTCATTCTTCTAAGTGAAGTCATATATTTTATAAAAGCTTTATGAGTCTCTTTTGTTTACAGTGTCAATGAAGAATTTTTTTTACTTAGTTAAATAACAGTTCTTCACTATGTGATCAGTCTTATCACATTTAAAATACTTAATAAATTGATTTTATTCACTCTATGCAGACTTTTCATTCAATTTAACTGCAGACTTATCATTACTCTTATTGTAGAGTTTAGACTTCTTTTGATAGAATGATATCATTTTATATTTATAATTAAATAGATTGAAGTATAGCTTCTTTGTAAAAGTCATTATATCTTCAATAATAATTAACAGCTAAAACTGTTTGCAAATCTTTCTGTGTATTGACTTATTTAACTTACAGTAAAAGAACATAACTTAAATCTTATCTATCTTATTTACTTTATCTTCTATCTGAAACTGAAGTTCATTATAATGACAAAAATATTTCTCATTAGACTTTTCATTTCTTTTATTTATTTACAATCATTTCATTCAGATATTGTAAGTTCAATTTACTTTATCTTTTAATAAGTTATCTAAAAATTTCTTTAAAGATCTTCATACTTCTATAAGCATTTTCTTGTTGCAGTAAGCTCTTCATTAATTTATAATTAAATAATGCAAATAATAAATCATCTTTAAATACTGAGCTCTTTTAGATATGTCTTCTGTATCTATATTTATCTAATAACAAAAGTCACAGTAATGACTGTAATTTGTGTTCTTATAGAGATCAGCATTTAAAAATATCTTAATAGATTGAGTTCACTTTGATTTGTTATTAATCTTTAAATTTATGAACACAGAACAGTTATATTTCATTTATATATAAAGTATCAGATTCTTATTCTTCTGCTTTGTAAGCTGAAGTTTAAGTTTTAGCTTATAAATAACTGTTGACTCTAAAGACTCTGAAAGAATATTCTTAGATTTGTAAAAAGATTTCTTTTTTTTTATAAGAATCATTTATTTTCACAAACTATCTTCTTAATTTCACAAATCAGATTCTCAATCTCACAGAGAAGTATTTAAATCTTTTAAATTTCTTTTACTTCATTTTTAATTAATGTCTACAATAAAGTATCTTCATTACTTCTGAGTTTACTTGCAGTCAATTCATAAACATTTATAAGAAAATCATTTACAGAGACTTTAAGCTTCTTTAGAAGTTTTAATTTCTTTTATATTATAAAATTTTTCTTAAACTTTGCATCTTTCTTTTATACAGCTCTATCTAATCTTTATAAGAAACATTTTGATCTTAAAGTTATAGTTAAGTAACTGTTGTATAATAAATTAAAGCAATAATATTGTGAGACTGATCTTAACAGTTGTGTAACAGTGAATCAGATAGAGTCTGATATGTATGTAAAATTATTATTAATTTTTGCAAAAGATAAAAGTATATGCTTTTATTTCTTCACAAAGACTAGCTTACTAAGTATATTAACTACACAAGATTATATAAAAGAGTTTTTACTCTTGCAAACTGAGAGTAAGCTTATAACTGTACACTTAGATTAAAACAGTCTTCAGTACTTTAACATAATTAAATAGCTTAATCATTAATAGATTTAATGATTTCTGAATTTATAGAAGTATAACTTCATTGTAATTCATTATTTTGATAAAATTAATCTCATTAATACATTCTTATAATAAGTTAACTATGTTCAAGTCATCTACAAGAAAGTTAAAGACACTGTACAATCAGACTTTCTTATCTTTATTATTATATAATTTAGCTTACATCTAGAAGAGCAGCTCTGACTGACATTACTAAAGAATAAGTTTGCACAAAGCATTTTTACAGAGTTAATAAGTCATTCTTAAGAATTAAAACACAGCATTCTTTATCATTAAGATTGAGTCTATATTTCTGAAGTTATGTAACTGACTATTACAGTTACACATCATAACACATTTATAATTAAGCACTACAGCATTACTCAAATTCTAAATCTTATTATTTGTAAGCATTATTGATTTAATATATGTAAGTACATTTAAGACTACATTAACTGATGTTAAGAGTGCAGTCAGAATAAACTTATTATATATATTATTTATAGTACTTTTACTTTTCTATTCATACTGAAGAAACTGTAATCTTATATTGAGATAAATCTCATTACTAATCTCTTTATAACTTAACACATTCACTCTGACTACATTCTGATGATCATTAATGCATATATTAAGATAACACACTTCATACTTACAATCATAATTAAAGTAATCATCAAGTCAAGTTAATCTGATCTGACTTGAACAGAGCTTTTAAGTTGAGTTAAATTGAGTTTTAATTGTTAACTTAAGAATTCAGATCAAACTTTAACATTGAAGCTTAACTTAACTTAGAAGTTCTGTTTAAGTTTTAAGAATTTTGAGACTGATTAGTAAGTGAGCTCTTGAGACTTGACTTAAGAATAAAGATTATGAGCTTAAAGATTATTGATATATGAGCATTATAAGTGAGCATTATATATACACAGTTAAACAGCTTTCAATTTAATCTATTTATTTATTACATTGAGAGTCAGATATTCTCAAAATAGTCTAGTAATGATTGCTTTAATCTGCATCTTTAGGCACAATGTTTCAGTTATGCATGACTGTTAAGATTATAAGAAATGAACTTACATAAAATCATTTCTGAAGAGCTAGCTTTCTTCTTGCATCACAGTTTACATCAGAAATGTAAGACTTCTTAATTACAGTTATGATTCATGACTCTAAAAAATGTTGCAATAATAGCTACTATCAATATAAAGCTACTTAATAACAGAAGCTAATTAATTCTGATTTAGTCTGAGCTGTCAAGAATAGTCTGACTTAACTTTATTTAAAATCTGATTCTGCACAGAGTCAAGTCAGATTGCAAAGTAAAGCTTGATAAGTTAAGTTAAATTCTAAAATCTAAGTCTGACTTAACCTGATGGTCAGTCTAATCATGATCATTAAGACACTAAATATTGTGAATTTACTTTATCAACATATAATAAAACATTACAGCATTCTTAAAGTCATCATCTCAGACAGGGAAAAATAATGATTGAATAATCTTTAAAAACATTTCTATTGTTAAATATATAACTCACAATAGCTGTGCTACTAGTGTGATGCCACCTTTTAACAGGTTATGAGCTCAGGTTAGTGCAGTAATAACTTGTGTAAAACAATGTCTAGATTATCTTGCTGATGATTTAAGTTCATAATGAGAGAGTAAACATGATAGATACTCAAAGATTGCAAGTTCAAATTGCTGTCTATGTGCACTCTTTATATCTGTGATCTGGTCATGAGCTGATTACAGATTAGAGAAAGTGTTAAATATATAATTTACAATAGCTGTGCTACTAGAGTGGTGCCACCTTTTAACATCTATAAATAATTAAGCATTCAACAAGTTTTAAGTTCAGTTTATTGACTGTTCACTGACAAATAAACAGAATGAGTTAATATATCTTTATCTTTTATATTAATTATGAATGACACTCAAATCTTATCATTAAGTCTAAAAAGAAGAGAATGTCTCTCATTGCTTTAATGACTGCATTTTATGTCAAAAAGATGATAGATCTTTATAATTTTGTTAGTAATTATATTATTTATGTTTAGTTAAGTCAAGCTCACTACTACAATTAAAATTATAAATCTATAATCTTTCAGAAAAAAGACTGAGTCTAACTCTGTATTACTTACATTTGAATCAGATATATCTGTAAGAAATTTAATTAAAAGAAAACAAAGTCATTTTAGATACTTAAAGTCATAGATACTTAAGCTTATCATTTGAAATTTCTTAACATCATAATAATTTACAATATATTTCACATCTCACTTTTAAAATTCTTAAAGAAACTCTTATTCAAATAAGTTGTTAAAGCTCTGAAGTCAGTGATTGTAAATGAAGAAAAAGAGTATGTAGTATAGATAATTGTGAACTCTTAATATTGAGATAGAAATGTAATTTACTGAATATAATAAGAAAACTATAAGTTAAATTATAACATCTAAAAACTTTTACAACATCTTTATTATGTATCAAAGATACTTAAAAGCTTTTATTTTATGTATTTAAATAAATCTTAATTTAATATCAACATTATTTAAGAAATTATTTCTGACAAAGATTCAGTTTAAACAGATTATGCATAATTTCTTATTTTACTAATTTATCAACATCAGTCAAGACAAATTGCTGCATACAATACTTACTATGCAGAAAAAACTTTCATGAAATGCATATTTATATAAGAAATTTTAACTTATCACTCACTTTTATCTAATCATAAAAACTTAATCAAAATCAAAAGCAGTCTGAGATGTACTGCATTAAAGAAGAAAATATTATTAGAATTATAGCAGAATAAAACTTAGTCAACAAGAATTTAGACAGATTTCTGACTGAATTTCTTTATTATTTTAGTATTTATTTAGTGACATACTTGCATTAATAATCAACAGAGTTTTTATCTTAGCAATGTGCTTATGTTTAATAAGTTATTTCATAAAATAATATATATCATTTCATCTTTACTTATCTGATCCTGCTCAGATATAAGATCAAGATCTTTATTTCTCAAAAATAATTTTCTTTCTTCAATCTTAGTCTTTCTGTTTCTAGATAATTATCTGTCAACTTAGTAATCAGAATTCACTTTTACATTTACTTAATCTTTATAGAAATTTTCTTATCATTTATTATTTAATTTATGTTATCATTAAGCTCTTCAGCAACACAGTAAACTTTAATGATAATATAATTTTTATTTTAATTAAGAATCTTTAAAAAACAAAGACTTTTTATATTTAATATAAAGAAATAAGCAGTTTACTTCTTTAGCATCTTTTCTTGAACAGTGCATTTATTTAACATTATTTTGAGTTTAAATTTCAATCAAAAATAAATACAATTCAGAGATTCTAATGACACTGAAATGCAAGAATGACTGTAATAAATATATTTAAAATACTTTAAAGAATTAGTTATAACAATATAGACTGTTAAAGGTGCAGAACAATGCTTATAGATTGAAAAAGAAGTATAATTATATGTTATAATAAATTTAATAAGATATAAACAATTCTTCTGTTTTGTGAAAGACATTTTAGTGAAGAAGTTAAATTATAAATATATTTTTATTTATGAAGTTTAGAGAACTAGTGCTTAGAAGAGAGAAGATTGTATTATAATTATATTTAATAGTGATTATGTAGTAATTAATTATATATGTAGACAGTATATCATTAAATATAAGATTACTGAGCTTACTATGCTTACAGCAATCTTAGTGAGACAATAAAGCTTAAAAAAATTGATTAATTTATTATGTTTGTAATGATTCTGATGAGCACAGCAAGACAGCAGTATATAGATAGATTATTTTCTTTAAAAAAATGAATATTTTCAATGATAATTCTTACTTAGCATACTGCTATCTACTGATTAACTTTAATGTATCTGAAACTTCTTTTATATCACAAGCTCTAATCTCTAGACTCTATATCAGAGGAATCTCTGATTGGAATGTAACATAGAACAAATAATAATATATTAAGTTCAAAATAGAATATAATTAGTATAAAGAGCTTGAGATGTCTTTTATTTATAGGTGTTAGAAGACTTTTAATTAATTTTGGCCACTCAGTGGCTACTTACCTATGTTTATGCTCCTCGCTAGTTATGGCCTGACTATGTACAACACTAATATTGACAATGATCTACACCAAAGGAGCCTTCGCCTTACAATAGTGTATTGCCTAGACATACTTGGTGTGGATTACACCAAGAACCTGAGAGGAGCTTTTCTCATCCTCTAGATGCTACCGAGGTTAGACAGATATAATTATTCTAAGTCAAGTACGAGAACGAAGAACAAGGTCACGTTGATGGGCACGCATTTTGGTATCAGGCAAGACAAGACCAGCCTACTCATCAATGACCAATGAGCAGGAGTAACATCGTGTCGCACTCAAAAGTCATGTTTGAGATTGCAGCTAGCAAATCTAAGATCGGGTATCTTACTCCATAAACTCCTGATATTGCCACTAATCGAGACCTCGAAGGCCTCCCTTCACACCGACTCATGAAGCTATGACGGCACACAACGGGGCAATCAACCGAAAACTACACCAGGCATCGATTGCTGAGCGGTACCATTCATCTGCGATGCCTGCCCACCCTCCATAGAGCTTGACACCAAGTCGTTCTGCGCATAGTCATGATAGTTTCTAGGCTCTGACCCTGCGGAAGAGCTGTGAGAACTGCCATTGTTTAACTTCAACCCTCCAAGACTGGCATCGAATGCGAAGCCGGCTGTCATAGGCTGCAGAGTAAGAGCTGGGTCCGGCATGGCGTCAAAGCGCTCGTACGCCACCTCAAGCACAGACAGCACACTGCATGGGGGCTTGACAACGTTCTTCAGAACCAGGCAGCCTTCGGCGTCCGAGGTCTGGCTGAGCAGGTCGGTAAATTGGCTGCGTTCACGCTCTTTGGCGTTGAAGGACTGCATCATAGTCAAGTCACGCACGCGCAGAACCGCTTCGGATTGATTGTGATCTCTCATGCGATCTTCTGCCTGGCCTGGCAACAAAGATGGCAGTACTGTGTCCATGATGAGTAGTCGAGCTTTGGCGTCATGCTTCAGCACAGACAGGTGGTTCTGCAGGATCGTCAAGGCCTCACGGTCAGGCCAGTCATGCAGAATCATTCGCATCAGGTACACCTGAGCCTCCTTACACGGTTGTGGTAAGAAGAAGCTGTGCACATGTACTGTAATTCGTGCCTTGATCGATTCAGGCTGCTTCTCAAGGACCTGCCTTGCAGTCGCGATCGGCTCCGGCAAGTCCTCAACCACGAAACGAAGGTTGGGGAATGCTTGCGCCAGTGCAATCGCCGACGAGCATGTCGACCCACCGACATCAACGACCACAGCGTCATTCAGACTTGCCCAGTCGAAGCCTTTGATCAAGTGCCTCAGGTTAGTGCCGTCTCCACCTTGCACATTCTTCATGTACGCAGCAAACAGTTTGCTCAGCTTGGGTGATTCGGAAATGAAGTCAAACAACGGCTTGTCGGTGCCCAAGGCTAGACCAACAGCAGTCTCGTTCTTCTTGTCTGTCTGGCCCCATTTCTGGGTTGCCTCTGTCATATGTGCTGCAGCAGGCATTGAGAACTGGGCAATAAAAGTTGCCCAGTCCGTGAAGCCCGGATTCGTGATGAACATGCTGGAGACGTTGTTGTGAGCGACCTCGTCAGGAACAGGTTCACACAGCAAGTTACTGGTCATCAGCATTCGGCAGACACTTCTCAGCTGTGTTACGGGGACATTTGCGAGACTGGCCAGTTCTGAGTATGGAACCGAGCCTGTCAACGGAATGCATGACAGCACATTGAAGTGGCATATCCAGCGCAAGCATGACAAGTGTTGATACTGAGCCATCATCAGTCGTGAATCAAGGGGCTCGATGATCGGAACGTACTTACATGGACTTGCAAATTTGGTATGTACTCAGAAGGCTCTGCCGCTAGCTGTTGAATCTTCGCGGCTGCTTGTATGAGCGATTGCTGTGCCTTCAGTACCTTTTGTGGAGCATTGGGAGCGATGACTATCGTCGGCGCTTCAGGTCCGAAAGCTGCTTGTGGCTTCTCTGACACCCAAGAGTAGGCTGACATGAGCCTTGCAGCGGCAGAGATCTCATTTGCGAGCTCTTCAAGCGCCGTTTTTGGCTGGAAAAGATCCATGGCAGAAAAAGAAGTTTCTATCAAGTCCAAGACCGGTGTGACACTTCGTCTAGCAAGCCTGATGACCCTCCACACGACTGGATCTCCAGCGCTTTTGATATCGATACAATGCCCACCATTTGTTCAGTAGGTGTAGGACACCGAAAGCCTGACCTCGGAGTGGCACCCAATCAGTGGACCACAACAGCAGGATCCGATACCCGGCATGTCGGTATACATGTTAATGCCCGATAGCTGTCACATTCAAGGCCGTTCGGCGGTCTTGCCATGAACAGGGTTTGGATAGAGAATGACTCCACTGTGCATTCAGCTTTCGGCCTCCCGTTCGCTCCCCGAGTCTCGACTGATTGTCCGACTCATCACGTGACTATATCCTACCTGCCCACTAGACGTTCTCATAAAGGATATGGTCAACGGCATGGTGGCCGGAAGAAACTTCTGTAAGTCCCAGTCCAGCGTCTCTAACAAGGTCTTGCAGAATGGGTGTCTTGAGCTTGTTAATACCTAGCTTGAGTGCCATTGCCATAGGTCTTGGCGTCCTTGTCCTTGGCATTGCAGCATACTTCGTCCGAGCTCTTTATTTCGGACCCAAACCACCAGTCTTGCCGTTCCCTGTGGCACACGCCATACCAGGCAACTTGACTCAATCAATCATCGACGCACGTAAGCAATGGCCGAACGAGCCGTTTGTGATGCGCTTCGGCCCTTCATCATGGGTCATGCTTCCGCACTCGTTGATGACTGAGATCAAGGTACAGCCAGAGGAGAAGGTGTCCTTCAAAAAACTGTCATACGATAGATTCCTAGGTGACTATACCGGTCTCGGACAATCCAAGTCACCTGCTGCGATCAACGCGATCAAGATCGATCTCACGAGGGCATTGGCAAAAATCCTCAACGACCTCCAAGATGAGGCAGATTTTGCTTTCGACCACGACATTGGTCATTTGACAGACTGGACACAGCTCCCGGTCTACCCCAAGGTCATCCAGATTGTGGCGGCATGCAGTGGTCGGGCATTTGTTGGACTCCCCCTGTGTAGAGATGCTGAGTGGAAGAACGCCACGATCAACTTTACATTATGACACAATTGCCTCGGTGCATGCCATGAAGAAGTACAACAAGGCTTTGTGGCCAATCATCTCACCCTTCATTCCAGAGCTCAGGAAGCTGCATTCGTACCGAGACTTTGCCTACCGGAAGCTCAATCCCCAGATCCAGACAATCTTGGAAAATTACAAGGCCAAGCGCATGGGTCTCAAGACCGTGGATGAAGACAACGCCGATTACGAAGCCATCAAGCACAATTACAATCTTGTCCATTGGACCATTGGCCAGCACACAGACCCTGCCACCGCCGACGCGGCAGAAGTCGGCCACATGCAGATGACGGCAGCCTTCGCCGCTCTTTCTCCCATCGGCATGTCCATCTCCTACGCAGTCTTAGACATTGCTTCCCACCCAGAGATTGCCGATGTTTTGCGCGCCGAGATCCGTCAAGTGCTCGAAGAGGAGGGTCAATCAACCACTACCGGCAGATTGTCCAAATCCTCGCTTCCCAAACCCCGCAAACTCGACTCCTTCATGAAAGAGTCCCAACGCCTTAATCCACCCTTCCTCACCACGCAGACCCGCATTATCACCGCTCCCGACGGCCTCACCCTCTCCACGGGCCACACTCTCCCTCACGGCGCCACGATCGCCTTCGGCAACCCTTTCCTCCCTGGCTCAGACGTCTCCTACCCACCTCTCACCAACCCAACCACCGACATGCCCCCTCTCGACCAATTCTACCCCTGGCGCTTCTCCGATATCCGCACCAATGACCCGACCCAGCTCAACCAACACCAATTCGTGACCGTCGACGCGAACAACGCACAATTTGGGTACGGCCGGCACGCGTGTCCAGGCCGCTTCTTCGCGAGTAACGAGATCAAAGTGTTGATCAGTGAGCTGGTGAGACGGTACGACATGGCGCTAGGACTCAACGGAGAAGGTATCGTGCCTGGCAAGTTTGCACGACCCAAGACACTGGAGATGGGCTTTGCGTACGGTGCTGATCCGAAGGCGAAGGTCTACTTCAAAAGTCGGAACGAGGTCGGATTCAATTAAGCAGATACGACCAATTCTCTGCCCCGCCCTATGCTCCATACTACCAGTAGCCGACCCCGAGCGATCTTGTAAAAGCAAGTGCCGCATGAGGACAGAAAAAGTAGAATCTAAAAGCAAGCATGAAATTTGACTGATCATACAATGTCATCTGACTACTTTTCGGGTATTGTCGTCCATCGTGTTTTATTCTCGTGTCAGCGATGTAGAAGGAATCGTGCAGACGATCCGAGCTACTGCCAGATCAACCGGCGAACACGGTGTTGCTGCTGGCGCTGATGCTGATGCTGATGCTGATGCTGATGCTGATGCTGCTACGTTAACTGCCTAGAATATGCACGACTCGGCATGCTACATTCTAAGCCATGCCAAGAAATGATCCTGCGAACTTTATTCCCCCTTTCCTGCGTCCTATACTGATCATCAGGTTTTACATGTATAGGTATTGCTCTACAGTAGTCCAGAAGCTCTGAAGATATAATCGTAAGTAACAGTGTAACAATCACTGTTGAACAGCTGTAGGCTTACTCGCCATATCCCTAAAGATAAACGCCACTCTACTGTAATAAACACACAACCAGGCAGCCAAGTTCATCCCCAACATCCAAAATCCAGTGCGATGTCCCCTTCCATCCTAACTAAGCCCTAAAGTACCGCTTAAACCACTCCACAGCCGCATTCTCCGCCTCCACACCCTGCGCCATAGCCTCCTCATCACCCGGCCTCGCTCTCAACGCAAACCCATGAGCCGCCCCCGGCAACACAGTAACCTCACACCCGAGCCCCTCCTCCGCCTCAAGAACCTCCTTCATCTGCTCAACCTTGCCAACCGGCAGCAACACATCCCTATCCCCAACAACCACACACATCGGGCTCGCGACCATCTGCGCATCAACCGGCAGCACGAGATTAGACGGGTGGGCCGTAAACGCACAGTCCAGCAGCGGACCGCCGGCCGCGGACCGTCGCGAGAGCAAGAACGCGTATTTCCCGCCCCAGCAGAACCCCGCGGCGCCGATCATCTTGCCGTCCTTTTCGCCGTTGTTGCTGTCCCGCTCGACTGTGTCCCGGAACCCAGCCATCCAGGTCCGGATCTTAGGCTCGCAGACGGCTTGGCGCGTGAACCACAGGAACGGGATGAACGCCGCTACGATGTGGGCCAGCGCGCCGGCTTTCTGGAGCATACCTGGTGGACTGCCGCTGCCGCTACCGCTGCTGCCGTGGCCCATGAGGATATCCATCGATTCAAACACCGAGGTGTCCATGCCGTGGCCGTCCATGAAGTCCGGGATGTAGACTTTGGCGTTGCAGCGCGCGGCGTAGCGGTCGGCGAGCAGGCGTGTGTTGGTGAATTTGTAGCCGAGGGCGTCGGTCAGGATCACGATGTGGCCTGCTGTTCGGGCGTCGTGGGGGGTTGGGGTGCCATTGCTGCGCGCGAGGATGGAGGGGGAGGTCGTGTAGCAGTTTAGGCCGAGGATGTTGGTTTCGTGGCCGAGGGGTGTGCCTTGGTGGATGCCGCCGGTTACGCAGTCTTTGCAGGCCATGTATGTGGTTGAAGAGATGTCTCTGAATGCTATCAGTTTGTTTGTTTGTCTGTATTTATGTCTGCACTGAAGCTACCGTGGTCTGGGGCTCTCGGACAGGTTTGGTTTCAGTGTGGCCTACTGGTATGGTTTAGACTGAGAAGCAGGAAACTTCTACACTGCACTCAACACTAAAATAAAAAACAGTATCATACTTAATAAGCAAAAAAAAAATACTAGTTGGGTGTAGAATAGAAACGCCCCCTTTTCGCTGTACAGCGGCACAACAATCCTGCCGTCTTCGTCTGGGCTCCACACCGGTGATCAGTTAGCGCGCAAAAGGCAAAAGAACTTTCTGCCGTGCCACTGTGTACTCCACTCTCGGCACCGAGATCTCTCGCTTCCCGGATAAAAATAGCCGGGAATCTGGATCTTGGAGATGTCTGATCTAAGGGTCTTGTGTCGCTGATATTTTGGGAGGAAAGGGGGGTGGCGCGAACTTGGGTCAAGGTCACATGTTTTCGCGTCACCATGCATACGATGCGCTGAGCCGTGGGCGCCCGTGAGCAAGTCGGGCTCGAGTTGCCGATGCTCTTCGGATGCCGAGACTGTGTGTACTATGCCCGTGCACGGTGCTCTTGCTGTGGGGGATAAACCAGCCATAATCATAGTCACGGCCATGATCATGGCGCAAGGTGCACATTAACGCAGGCTGCGCGACAAAGCACCAACCCGGACCATGTCGACGCCACGGTCAAAGTACAACGTGCTCATATCAGGCGCCGGGCCCAGCGGTATTGTGCTGGCCTGGTGGCTCTCACACCATGGCATCCGATCGACCATTCTCGAGCGGTCGCCGCATCTGCGCGCGGCGGGCCAGTCGCTGGACCTGCGCAAGGACTCGTTGGATATTGTTGGCAAGATGGGCCTGAGGGAGGCGTTTTTGGCGCAGAAGACCAATGAAGCTGGCCTTGTCTTTGTCGATGAGAAGAACAAGACTTTCGCCAAGGTGCCGATGGATGCGCCGGTGTCGCTGACGCAGGACATTGAGGTGCTGAGAGGGGATATGGTTGAGATCTGGTACAATGCGGTCAAGGATGATGCGAAGATCGATTTCATGTTCAGCGATCGTGTTGCTGCGGTGAAGCAGGATGCGGCTGGGCTGGAGGTTACTTTGAAGAGCGGAAAGGTGCTGACAGAGTTCGACATGCTGGTTGTGGCCGAGGGCATGACATCGCAGACTCGGAGTTTGGTGTTTGATGATCCCGCGCCGGTGAAAGGGCTTGGTCATTGCTTTGCCTTCTTCACCATCCCCTGGCAACCACAGGACGCCGACTGGGCCAAGTTCTACAGCACTGCGGGACGACAGGTGCTGTTGCGACCACACGCGCCCAGCGGGACCGCGGCGCATCTTGGCATGGCATTGGACGATCGGCGGGAAGTGCTGAAGCTGGATGTGAATGGCCAGAAGCAGTTGCTGCACCAGTTCTTCGCGAATGTCGGTTGGGAGACTCCACGGGTGCTTGCTGCCATGGACAACGCGACCGACTTTTACATGTCTGAAACGGCTCAAGTCAAGTGCGAGCAATGGCACAAGAATCGCGTGGTGCTGCTCGGTGATGCTGCGCACTGCTCATCGCCCATCTCCGGGGTAGGTGTGACGTTGTCGGTGGTCGGGGCGTACATTCTGGCTGGGGAATTGGCTGCCAATCAGTCCATGGAGGAGGCGTTTCAGAAATATGAATCCAAGATGAGGCCGCGCGTGGATGAAGCCCAGGATCTTGCCCCCGGCGTGCCTGGCCTGGTCTGTCCAAGGTCGTCATGGGGTATCAAGGTGTTTAGAGCCGTTGTACGCGTGCTGTTGGCCAAACCAGTCTTGAACGTGCTTACGAAGTCGGCGTCGTTGTTGAGCCCTGAGAAGAAGGCCGATGACCTCCCAATCTACTCTCAGGCTGTAGCAGCTTGAGCGGGCTTGCATATAGGGTCTGTTGATATTGAAGCATTTTGTTTGGAAGAAATTGGTTTGTAAGAATATTAAAGCTCCTTTGCTTCACTCCTCGAGTGCGCATAACTTTGGACTTCAAGCTCCAGTGCTACAGTATAGCTCGGAAACGAGTGTTGCAGAAGGCGTTGTAATTAAGGGGGGACACGAATAGATGCACTGCTCGCATACGCAGGGACCAAAGACGATGAGACGGCAGGTTTCCCCAGACTGTTATTTTTTGGACTCCAACAGTAAGACCCATGAGACAGAAGAATAATAGTGTGTTGGTGGTACGGATAATGCATACAATTTGTGCTACTAATACTCGTGCTCGAACGCTTTCAAGTGCTCCACGCTATCCCTGCTAACCCTTTCATTCCCGTGTCCTCCTGTCTAATGCTGATCCTCAGCCGTTCCTTTAACCCATGGCCAACTGCTTGTTCTTGACACTCTTCCACTCAATCGCAATGACACCAAAGACCGTCAAGCAGCCCATGGCCAGTGCCACGATGAACGTCTGCCTAACGGCGTCGTTGTAGGCATCAAGCACCAGCGGCAGCTGCTGTGCTGGCACGGCACTTCTAATCGTCGTCGCACCGCCCGCAATGATACTGACCGGGTTGAGATCAGGCACGCTCTTCGCCAAATCACTGATCAGTTTGTTCTGGAAGACGCTCTGGCCAACAGAAACAAAGAGCGCGGCACCAAAAGACTGAAAGAAGACAAGCATGGCCATGACCGTGGGGATCTTGTCCATGCTGACCACAACCTGCGCTGCCACCAGAGCTTGCTGCATGCCGAGACCTATGCCGAAACCGGTGATGACTTGATATCCAATCCATTCGGGCGATCCTGTGTTCGGCTTGAATGTGGTAATCAGACCATTTCCGATCGAGAGCAAGATGGTGGATGCGATCATGAATGGTACGTAGTGGCCGATCACGGTGACGAGGATACCGGAAGCGATTGTTGCGATAACCACCGCAAGGAAAAGTGGGATGTTGTCAATACCCGATTGAAGCGCACTAACTCCTTTGATGGCCTGAAACCAAATCGGGAGATAGTACAGGAGCGTGTAGAAGGATGCACCGATCGAGAATGCAAACCAGCTGCACGACGCCACCGTCCGTTGTGCGAGCAGGCTGGGGTTGATGGACCCTCGTTCGGGCTTCCAGAACTGAATGCCGAGCCAGATGAGCAAGCACACCCCAAAAACGACAAAGTATGTGATAATGCGACCATCAGACCAAGCGTACTGGCTGCCACCGAACTGCAGCGCGAGAAGGAGGCAGACAACCGAAGGGATGAAGAAGATGGTGCCGAGGATGTCGAGCTCTCCAGCCACAGCTTTGAAGCTGGAGAGATTGTCTTTCTTGCCGGGAGGTGGAGGCGACTTGAAACAGAACAGGATGAATGCCACGGCAACACCACCAATGGGCAGGTTGATGTAGAAACACCATCGCCAGGTGACGTGGTCAGTGAACGCACCTCCGATCAGCGGGCCACAAACGGAGGCCAAACCGTACATCGAGCTCATGATACCAGTGTAGGCTGCACGCTTCACCAGAGGCGTCGAGTGCGCAATGATGAGGAGGGCGCCGGAGAACAGACCGGCTGAGCCTAGTCCAGCAATGGCCCGACCAACGATGAAAGCGACGCTGTTCGGTGCCACACCGCAAATCAACGAGCCGATCTCGAACACACCGATGGCGCAGAGATAGATCAGCTTGAGGTTGAAGTGGGTGTAGAGACGGCCAAAGAAGAGCGTGAACGACGCGGTCGTGAGGAGGTAGGCTACCAAGGGGTCAGCACAGCTTGGCATGTCGAGACATGGAGCGACTTACCACTGCCATACCAGCCAATGTCGTCCAAGCTATCGAAGTCGTCGGTGATCTTCGGGATGGCGGTAGTAATGATAGTGTTGTCCAACGCCACAAGGAAGACGGACATGCACAACGCAATACTATTCCCCAGGTCAGACGTCGCTTTTACCAATTCATCCGTTGTGCCTACCATATCATAAGGAGCTTCGCGCCCGAGGGGTATTCCTTGCCGTCCTCCTCCGAGGCTGCATCTTGGACAATCTCGGCAGGTGTCGCATGCTTCTCGGAGAGAATCTCGCTGCTGGCGGGTGAGGAGCTCAACTCACGGCTCGCGTCCGCAGACTTGGTACGGTCTATCTCGAAATGCATCGCCAAATCCGGTCGCCTCGTTCAGATGGGATGGATTGCTGCTCAACAAAGCATTCTGCTGGAACCAAGCAGCGTAAAGACATGTTTTTAACCACGTCGGATTTTCCAGCAGCACTTCGCCTCCCGGGAATTTCGATCCACTCCGATGCTAATCTTAGCTGTCGTTTCGCCATCCAAGGATAGCATGCTACCGTTGCTTGAGTATTATTGTTATTTCGGGCCATCTTTCCAGAGATGGAGCTAATTTGCTGTGCGGCGGAAAGAATGTTAGACCGTGTCAGCGGAGAGAAATTTGGGCCGTGTTCGCTGAGCGAAGGTGATCCACCAGCCGTCCGGAGGCAATGCTTGGCATTCTCGGCCCCGACCAGCGATCCACCCCGGAGCCGATGGAGAGGGCGGGAGGAACAACAAGCACTTTCTGGGCATTCTTGTCGAAGCTTAGCATTGTGGTACTGAACGTCTATCGTAGCGCCGACACGCGATGCTCATGTCCAGGGCTGTCGAGTGGGTTATAGGGTCTCTAGTGGGGCTGAGGGAGGGCAAAAATTCTACCATACCCTGTGTGCTTGAAAGATGTCAATGACAACGTACATTGCAGGCGAGAACGCTACGGCTCACTGTATTCTGGGAAATTAGATGCGTATCAATACGGTGAGTGAAAGTTACTGCAGCATCGCCACCAAGCTCATCACACCACCAACCATTGGTAAAGCGCCTCTCAGCCCGTTCATCCATCGCCACCTCGACACCAGCGTCCTCGAATACTCTACACCAACCCCCTCGTTCGCCGCTCGAAACAACGAGTTGTTCGTCGGCACCATGACCGTCCATGTGTAAGGCGCAATGCCAGCGGTGAAGCAGGCCGCCAGTATATTGAATGTAGGATCCTCTCCTCGCGACCACTTGGCGTACGCGACTGCACCGTGCACCAGCCCGGCCGTAGTGGCTATGATAGGACCTTGCTTGTGGCCACTCAAGTAAATGGTCTTCCATTGCTGTAGGAGAGCTTCGTTGGTCTTGGAGGTCGATAAGGCAACTGGGATGGCCACCATCGATACTGAAGAGATGGCGCCTGCAATCTGTTAGTCTCAGCGCTGGAACGTAGCCATGGCACTGACCAGAGAGGAAGAGCGACACTGCCGTGGCAGCGACCTCGACAATCCGATCCGCCGTTACCATGTTTGCTGTACGATGGTGAGATTGGAGTCAGGCAGATCAATGTGAGAAAGTCAGTGCGCTCAAGTCGCGACGTAGATACGGATGTGTATAGACACTGCAGGTGGTTAGTGCGGAGTAGGGTCGCTACTTAGGGGCCTTACTTATGGGCCTTATAGGGCCTTACTTAGGGGCCTTACTGAGGGACTTTCGCTCCATACCAGGTAGAGGCCCTGCGCGGTGTATTACAGGCATGGCACTCTTGATGAGTCATGTAAAAACACGAAAACGCGTACTAAATCCTGTTAATTACTGCCCGATTAGGGGTGGTCTACGACTAGTAAAATTGTGGTCTATGACTATAGTAATGTGGTCTATTTGTATCAGACACCTTATTATCTGAACCCTGACCAGATATCGCAAACATTCATGTGGCTATGGGCTGCCGAACCCACAAACCTCTTTGCTGTCTATCTGGTCCGACTCTCTATCAGCCTATTCTTCCTGCGCCTTGTCCCTCCGAAAAAGTCCTATATCTGGGTAATTTGGAGCACAATTGTCACCTTGACAATCTCAGATGTCTACATCTCCATCAACTATTTCTTCCAATGCAGGCCAATCCGAAAAGTCTGGGAGCCTGAAACTCCAGGAAGTTGCTTTGGTCATTTGGTCACGGACATCGCCACCTGGTTTTATCAAGGTGAGTTTGACTGGTTATTGTGAGCCCAGGCAAGAAGAAATGCAATTGGCCATCAGCTAACACAAATAAAGCTGTCTCTATAATTGCTGACATTGTTTTAATGACTATACTCATTTGTCTCTTCTGAAGACTTCAAGTGAAGCTGAGCACCAAACTGACCATAATCATTATTTGTTGTCTAGGTCTCTTGTAAGTTCAAGAACATCATTTCTGAGTTGTTGGTGGCTGATGATCAGAATGTAGTACTTGATAAATAGTCATGACTAAAGTGAGTATCTAAGCATATAGTAGTGAATGCATGCAACACAAGTATGTACAATGCAAACTCTGCAAGCTATAGAGAATACACTAATTCATATGAAAGAGATTTAATGCATCTTATTTAAGCAGTCTTACTAAGTCACTCTTTATGTTCTAAATACTTAAGTCTAAACACTATATTTAACACTTTCTCTGCAATTATATTTCATGTACTTTCTCTGTTAATATTCTTCTTCTTCATTCTTCAAGTCATACAATTCTAAATGTTCTGAAACTGTAAAGCTGACATGTCTGTTTCAGCAATGAAATTTGCAAACATATAATCTTAAGATTGTTGTCATTGTAAGAGTATAGATCATAAGTCGTTGCACACCCGAAATTTCGGCTAAGTCCAAATAATCTACATAAGTGATTCAACCACGCAGGTTTTACTAGTATTTAGTACTATAACCTCGCTGCCTATGAAC
>JAABUJ010002492.1_pt1 | contig 22680 bp, 22 predicted proteins | sample 5559131 | NCBI WGS metagenome assembly JAABUJ01 (sample SAMN10711875, study PRJNA513366) | rock metagenome | isolation source: Antarctica rocks | place: Antarctica: Victoria Land, Mt New Zealand nord | collected 2016-01-07
ATTGAGGGCTGATGGTGGGATTTTGGGGGGGTAGATCAATTCGATACCGACGCTGTTGGCGTTTAGTCGGGGGGAGGCGCAGTTGGGGACGCGGCTGACAAGCGTGGAGAGGTTAGGGGATAGGGAGTTTTTGAGGGGGTGGATTCGGGAGGAGGCGAGGAGGGGGGGGGAAGGGGGTGTTGGGGTGGGAGGTGGAGGTGGGGGAGGGCTATTTGGGAGGTTGTTTGGGTTGGGGAGGAGCTGATGGTGTGTGCAAGGGAGGGAGGTGTACGATGGTGGGTGTGAGTTTTGGGCCTTTTTTGGGAGGTCCTGTTGTCCCATCTTTGGGCGGAAGTGGTTACGACTACCGGGGAAGGAGTACTGGATGCCGGAGTCTCGAATGCTTGCACAGATCGGTGGGTCGAGCTGGAACGGCAGTAGAGAGGGATGTTACCGTCTTTGCATGCTGATCCCGGGCTATGACTGTACAAAGAACACTCGGTACACTTCCATTGGACTGGGTGTGGCCATCTAAATAGTGTAGATAGAGATGCGAGTGTCCGCCCATATAACAAACATATATGTACAGTCGCAGAGCCGTCGAAGCTCATTCAGCACCAGCTTCTCTGCACCCACTCTGAGAGCAGAACAAGTCCTCTCAACACCCGAACCCCCGAACGATGCCATCACAGTGCGTACTCCCCCTTACTCTCCCTCATCTCTCCGCCGCCGGTCTCGACCTACCCCTAACCGTCTCGAGCCTAACCGGTGGCGTATCCCCCTCCTCTGTCTTCTTGAACCCCAACACCTCCCCAATCAACCCTCCCGGTTTCGGCACGGGACACTCCCTCGCCTTACGCGCCATGGCCGCACCCTCATCCTGCAGCTCATCTGTTGTCTGTTCTGCTAGCTCTTCTGTATCCGTCACTTCCGCAGCGGGTCGTTTCCGCCGCCGTCTCCGCTGCCCGTCGCCGAGATTGCCGGCGTCTGCGAAATCGGTTCGGGGCGCTGGGCATGGGAGGATGTGCGGCATGCCGACGACGAGAAACGAGGCGAGGAGGGTGGTCGTGAAGAGTGAGGTCGTCCAGCGCGATCGGGGGTGGAGGTGTGAGGGCATGGTGGTGAAGGAGGTAATGGAGGTTGTGCGAACGCACGCTATGGCGGGTTTGCGGTGACTATCGGGTGGCCATGGGGCTGGATGTCCAGCATGTCAGAATATATACCCGATCTGGAGTAGCGTGTTCTCTCTTGGAAACGTACTTGACACTGATTTGAAGCTCCAAGACGGTGGGATCTTGTGAAGAGAGTGGAGCTCTGAGGTTTAGCGTCGCCTCGGTCAACATGATGCGCTAGTACCTACTCAGTAACAACCACAGATATATCTCGGTCAAGCTGGATTGTGTTCGGGTTTTCATATAGTCGTGTAAAGAGCTGCTGAACATATACTGCCTTATTTCGTTCTAACCTTCGTGCACCCACTGTACTGAGTATCCTACGCCAACTGAGACTCCCAGACCATCCCCAGCGCGCCACCAAACGAGATACAAGAAGATTCAGCTTGTGTTCAAAAAGATCAGGCTTGAGAATTGGAACAGGTGTGCATACCGAACAGGCGGATCCAGCGATAAGGGCGCTGCGCCGTCCGCAGACGCTCATGGTGGAGGGCAAACATGAGTGACTTGGACAAGTATGTACACCACCTCCGCATGATCGGAACGGTGTCTAATAGTAGAATAGAGCAATCGCACAATTACGAGCCTGCCGCCCAATACCAGAACCCCAAGTGCGAGAGTTATGCTTCAAAGCGAGGGAGCTGCTGATCGAAGAGGGCAACGTGGTCGGAGTGGATGCGCCAGTGACGATTTGCGGTGACATACATGGGCAATTCCACGATCTGATGGAGCTCTTTCGCGTTGGCGGGGACCTACCGGACACAAACTACCTGTTCATGGGCGACTTCGTCGACCGAGGCTTCTACTCTCTCGAATCCTTCCTCCTCCTCCTCTGCCTCAAGGTGCGATATCCGGACCGGATCACGCTCATAAGGGGAAATCACGAATCACGACAGATCACGACGGTGTATGGGTTTTACGACGAATGTATACGGAAGTACGGCAGCGCGAATGTCTGGAGGTATTGCTGCGAGGTGTTTGATTACCTGGCGTTGGGGGCGTTGGTGATGGGGGCAAGCTCGGAAGTACAGCCCACATCCAGCGCGACGGACACGCAGGCGACACTCCCGGTGGATGACGAGGACATTGAGATTGAGATTCTCAACTCGAATGGCGAGCTTCTCAACCGCCTTCCGCGGAACCCTCGACAAACACCTCTCACCGAAGGCAACGCGGATCTAACGGCGTTTCCGGCCGCTTCGCCAGAACAAGGTACACCGGTGAAGATCGGACCAGCAGGGACAGGCGCGTCAGGCGACAGTGGCGGGTCGAAAGAGACCGGAGGCGGCGCAATCCTCTGCGTGCACGGGGGCTTGAGCCCTCTGGTCGATAGTGTGGACAAGATCCGACTCCTAGACCGAAAGCAAGAAGTGCCACACGAAGGGGCCATGTGCGACCTCCTTTGGAGCGATCCCGATGAAATCGACGGCTGGGGTCTTTCACCGCGCGGAGCCGGCTTTCTCTTTGGCGCAGACATCGTCAAACACTTCAATCACCGGAACGACCTCTCCCTTATTGCACGAGCGCATCAGCTTGTCATGGAGGGCTTCAAGGAGATGTTCGATTCCAGCATCGTGACCGTCTGGTCCGCGCCGAACTACTGTTACCGCTGCGGCAATGTCGCGGCTATCTTGGAGCTCGGCGAGGATAGCAGCAACGGCGGGGTGGTGGCCCGGAGTAATGGTGACATTGGGAGGAGTACGGGCGCACTTGGAAACTATCCAGGAGATGTGGGCAAGATACCAGGGCCGGGGAGGCGGTATCGGGTTTTTGAAGCCGCGCCACAGACTTCGAGGGGCATGCCTGCCAAGAAGCCTGTGGCCGACTATTTTCTGGTACGTGTCAATAGTTGTTGACCGTCACTCTATCACCGAAGAATTCGTGCTAACAGTCGACGCAGTAATTGATGTAGCCGTCGTTCTACATACTACCGGTCGACGCTTCAATAGATATTCCCCGTCGTCATTGTCACAGCTGACAACAAATAAAATATTGTCTAGATAGGGGCCCGGAACTGGCATGGTCAAGCGCAACGCAACATACAATGGCTCACACCCAGCATTACAGTAAAGCCACTACCTACCTCAAATACGGAAACCGTTGAGCCCTTCGAAATCTCTCGTCCCCACAAACCTATGCATTCTCTCTCTTCAATTTATGGCTAGCAGGACCGTGCCAGGAGGGGCGCAGGCGATTCCCTAGTTGTATGTATCCCAGGATAGCGAGGTAGGGTACAGAACGGCCCACTTCAAGCGCGACTGCTTCATACCTATCCCAACCCCGGTGTTTCGGCCCTGGTTGGTGGCAAAGGGGAAAAGGCAGATCAGTTCAGGCCAGGTACGTACACGTCCAGAGGGTGTGAATAGTGGAGGTTGTGGATGGATAGAAATCCAGATAGATAGTGAAGGCTTTTGAATGATAGTTTGAATGGCGAGAAGCCCGCGCCACTTTCCCAGGAGAAGACGGCGTGGGCGGCGATGGTGTGATCAAAGTATATAGGTTGGCTGAAACTCCTCGACAATATCCATATGGATGTCCAGCATACGTAGTCGGACGTAGAAAATGCGTACCAATAGGAAAGTTAGGGCGCCCTTGCCCTCCATACCTTGGCACAGACCATCCCAGTCTCAGCCCCGTTCAAACTCAATCTTGTCCGCAATGCGGGTTTCGTGCCAATATCACTTCTCGCCACAGTGGCGCAATCTTCTATTCCAGAATACTCTGTTAAATCCAAACCGCCAACCGATTGTCCATCATGTGTGTATACTCCCGGGCACGCGGTGGTTATCACGTTTCACAAGAACATGCACCTGGAAAGGGGACATATACGACATAGAGGTGGTTAGGGTTGAGTAAGTCCTCTTACTGCCTACACTCAAACCTTGCTTCGAGCATTGGCATCTGATTCGAAGTTGAGGATATGGAGGTAGAGTTCGAAATCAATCCCCAACGTAGAACAATATGGAGTAATTCGCAGCTCAGAATCCGTGAACTGAACTGTGGATTGAGGAAGAGTATTACCGAGACTGAGACTACAGACGCCCGAGAGTGGATCAAGTAAAAGGGGCTATGAACGAACGAACAGACGCCCACGACACAACGCCAACGCACAGCTCTCTCAAACTAGATTCAGAAAGTCATATTGACAATCTGATGCTCTTCCGGCACTCCCAGCGCCGCCGCTGCTGCTCCCGCATCCCCACCATTACCGCCAACCAAGCCTCCCGCCGCTTGCCCTTGCCCCTACCCTAGCCCCTACCCAGTCGCCGCGCCCTTCCCCTTTCCCTTTCCCTGCATTAACCCATTGCCCAGCTGCTGCTGCAGCTGCCCACCACCCACCACATTCCCCTCCACGACCCTCGCAAGATGCGCCCTATCATTCTCCCTCCCCTCGCCAGCCCTCAACCTCTCCAGCCGCAAGTCATGCTCGGCCGTCTTCAGCGCCGCCGTAGCAGTAGCCAAGCGAGCGCGCAGCTGGGCAATAATCCGAGCCCTCCTCTGCGCCTCGGCATAGAGCTCCTCGATGCGGGCGTCCTTGCGGCGCTGGAGGGCCGTGTTGCGGACACCCACCTCAGGCCGGACGACGGATTGCACAAGTGGACGGGTAGTTTCCAGGGTGCGCGTGGTGGCGGTGCCGGGGTGGATGGCGTGGCCGGGGACGAGGAAGATGGTGCGCTCGCCGGGGATGCGGTAGGCGCGGGAGGAGATGTCGATGGCGACGAGGGGGTCGAGTGGGGCGACGGTGTGCGGGGCCGTCTTTGTGGGGGGAGCGTGCAGGGCGTGGGCGGCGGCGCGGGCGGTGGCGTCTTGGTCTTGTTGCTTGCGCGAGAGCTCGTCGTTGAGGACGTCCCAGAGCTCCGGGGTCAGGTTGGCCAGCACGTAGCGGTCCTGCGGGAACAGGAGGGGTTTGCCTTCAGCCATGCGGCCGGTCGTGGTCAGTTGCATGGCCGCCGTGGCTTCCCCCGCAAGGACGTCGCGCGAGTTGGCCACTTCGACTTCCAGTTCGGCGACGCGCTGGACGAGGCTGGTGGTGTAGACGAGCCATTGGCCGAGGATGGTGTCTTTGACTTGGGCGCGGGCGGGGTCGCCTTGTGGTGGGAGGATGGAGAAGAGGCCGCCGTCCGGTGCGCATTCGTGGTCGATGTATTCGAGGAGTTGGTTGGCGTGCTCGATGTGGGCGGCCAGATCGCGTCGGTCGCCGTTGCCTTCGGCGAGGGTGCAACCTGCCAGGAGGACTTCGGCGCCGGTGGCGTCGTCTTGCCCGGTCGCGATTTGGTTGCGGACGCTGTGGAGAGGGAGAGAGTGGGAAGGGTTGAGGTTGTTGTAGAGGGTGTCGAGGTCATCGAGCCAGTCGAAAGCGTCATCGGTGTCGGACTCGTGATCAACCACGGTAAGCGACTTGAACAGGTTGCAGAGGGCTTGGGCGTGTTGTTTCAATTGGATGAGAGTCGGGGCGGCACCGCTTGCGTGGCTGAAGTACGAGCAGTTGAGGAAGTTGTACTTGTCGCACTCTTCTCCATTCCACTCTGCAAAGAAGTTGGGACGATACGCGCCAGCGAACGAATGAGCGGGCATGGGGTCAATCGGCTCAATGAGAGCTCCGTTGTAGGTCGTTTCTTTCGACGTAAGCTTTACACTCTGCCCTCCGGACGGCCTTTGCGTAGACTCAATGGTGGTACCCTTACGGTTAAGTGCTTCTGCGTTGCTTTGAGCATCAGTCTGCTGGTCTCTTGGGGGTGACACCATCTTCCTGGGGCTGACCTTCTTTCACTCCATGACGATCTGTGGTATTCGGTGGCGCCATTATGAGATTGGGTTGTGCTGCTGTAAATGATGAAGCTCACGATATTAGACGATGGACAGCTTCAATGAGCAGACTAAGATTTGCTATTGTCATCGTCGTAGCGAAGTAGATACAGCCATGACAAAGAACGCCGGAATAGGCAAGCTTGGCAGGGCAACGCCGAAAGCGGCATTGAAATGCAAGGGGCACGTCGCTATGCGCACAGCATCATAACTAGGGACAATGTTTCAATCAACGCAAACAGCAGTAAATATGAAGCACAGTTAAGAGTAGGACAGCGTATCGATAGCAGAACAACCAAGCAATAGCATCGGTATAAGCAGTATGCTGGAGAAGAATGTGCGTAATATCTAGGTAGTAATCCAACTGAGTAGCGACTTTAGTAGGTGCAAAGATATTCTGGGCCACGAATGTAGGTTTCATTGGTAGTCTGATGCTCTCGCCCGAAGAGACATCCGCTCGTTCGTGTTGACGTTGCGCATGGAAGAGTTGGGCTCAGTAAGTTGACTGTGTTGGGTCCATCAGGACTGGACAATAAACCTTGTTGTGAGCTACGACATCTCTGTGGTCCTTTGTGAAATGCGCCCTAGAACTCCCCTTGGACCTCCTCCTGGTACCGATGAAGTGGCTTGTTGTGGCAGGTGGAGACTTCCGTCAGCAGAAAACAGACTCGTGGCGGAGGTCGTGGAAAGGGTACGGTGATGCCGCTGTATTGCGTAACTGAGATCGCGAGACAACTGCTCTGTCACCGCCTCAACCTCTAGCTCGCCACGTTCTTCAAAGTTCTCTTTCGGCGGATCCAAATCGTTAGATATAGGCTGTGCGGCGCTTGTACATCGTCCAACACTGCCAGGTTCTACACTGTCTTCATAAACAAAAAACTCTCTCTGCTTCGACCTTCTCGTCGCTTTTCTTCTAGTCTTGTAACAGGACACTTCGGGATCAAACAGTTCTAATGAATGATTAGTAGTAAAATAGAAACGTGTCTGTCATTGCCATACCTCTCTTCAGACCCGTTTTCTGGTCTGTATGTTCCGCTAGATCTAACGAGCTGCGCTGCTTATCCGCGCTCTGATTATCCTGAGCGACTGAGCTCGCATGCAAGCTCACTTCATTGCTTGGCCGTATCTCCGCCGTTTGTGGTTGAGAAACAGCATGATCATCGTGTTTGTCGTCGATATAGTCCTGAATGATGCCATAAAGGTCGTGACGAGTTTGATCATCGGTCTCGTTTCCATCAATGTCGGACTCGACTGTCATTCCCTTGGCACTCCACGGGCTCTCATTGTTTGCGTAGTGGTTGTCTTTGGCTTCAGTGTTCAATCCCTCATCTGCTACATCTTCGCTACGGTGCGATATACGGTCCGTTCCAACACCATCCACGGAGCTGGGTCGTGCACTATCACCCTTCGTCGCATAGGGCTGACGGTCGTAGACATCGAATCCTTCCGAGTACCTGAGCACAAAGTCCTCGCCGTTCAATGGCTCCTCCGGCGCCCCAAACAAGGCCATCATATGAACTCGGACTGTTTCGTAACGCTCCACGAACGCTTGTATGCCTCCCCATGTGTTCAATTGCTCCCTCGTAAAGTGCTGTTCCTTCACCAGCAGGCTGACAACTCTGGGCCACTTGAGAGGGAGGTTGTTGCCGTTGGAAGGCGCGCCTCTCTGCATTATGTATACACGTCTGTCCAAAGGTTCGAGATCTCCCCACTCTCCAAGAACCGGTTTGGCGAGAGGATTTTCCAGATCGTCAGGCAGGGCTGACTTTCCTCTCCGAAGTGGGCCGTTGAGAGCCGTGATGGCTGAAGCGGATGAAGCCCAGTCCCTAACGGATCTTTTCTTCGCAGCTTCCGGGCGGAGGATATCATCCATCGGGTGGTGCTTCATGTCATAGTTAACGTTCTTGTAACCGTTGACCATCGCTCGTGTTATGCAGCGCTTTCTCGGCAGCGGTGAAAGGGTTTGGTTCTTCGATTTCATTGATCTTTCCGCAGAGGCTTTCAGGTCAAGAAAATCATCCATCGGATGATGCGTCATGTCGTAATCAACGTCCTCCTCACCATTGACCATCGCTCGTGTAACGCAGCGCTCCTTCGTATTCGGTGAAGGTTTCGAACCCCTACTTCTTCTGCGTTTGATCGGTATCGAACGCGGTGGAGAGGCAACGTCATCCTCAACACTCAATATCGACTCGACTCGAAGCACGCTCCGTTCGTGAAGCGTGGAGTAGGATAAGGCTCGTTTCGCTGGAGTGTGTGGTGTCGCAGACACATGGTTGCGAGGCTCGAATTCTTGACTGCTGTCGGTCCTGAGCCCTGCAGTAGTGCCCTGGACTGAGTTAGTCGACAGTGTTCGAAAGCGAGGATATCGATGAAGTGGACATTACCACTGAGGGACTGGAAGCGGAGCTAGGAGCAGGCTTCATTGCATTAGGACGACGGTCAAGGTGTCTTCGGACGAGAAAGCTTACTGTGGGATCGTAGTGGTCCCGGATGTGAGACGGACTTCGGCCGGATCCCATGATGCTAGCGATTGTCTGTTCCTTGAGCTTCTTGCCTCTTATTGTGGGTGCTTTCGATTGTTGTTCATCTTCTTCTTTTGTGCGGTGCTTGGAGAGCCTAATCGTAAAGAACGAGGTATGGTATGGTGATGTGGATTTTTATTGATGATGTTGTGGGAGAAGAGGACCAAGACTCGATTTTGACCCAAGGTACCTTAAGGTAGGCGAGAAAATCGCAAGCCCATCTCTTAGGGCAAGGTCATCACGTGTAAGATGCTAAGGTAGCGCAGCCCCTAAAACAGAATGCGAGTAATTACAGAAGCACGGCACAATAGGCATTGCTCTTCACATTCAACAGGAACTCACCTAGACGATCATCTCACACAGAAGATTATCACGCGTATGAGAAGCAACCAGTTCCGGTAGTGATATGTCCCTGAGTTAGTAACCTCGTTGCCCAAGCATCGTGCGGAGGAAGCTCAACTGTCAAACTGAAGATCTGAATCATACCACCGCCATGCATAGACATACTCCATTGCCAAATAGAACCACGAGCTCCATATCGCGTAGCGCATTCATTCGGGGTTTCAATTCAGCCTTCGGCATGCGTCAAGGACCCTTGCCAACAGCACACCGCAGTAGTGTCTATCGATCCACAAGTGTTGCCCAAATATGATGTCAAACGTGAAGAGCAACCTATGCCGACTGGGATGTCAGTAGACGCATGTCTGCACTTGATGGCCCAGCTTTTCACGCAGTCCGCGAGAGCGGGATGACAAATAAAGATATAGTTATCAATTGATCAAGCTAGAAGCGAGGGATTATAGCAAAACACCAGGACCCCGGCCGTTGTGGCCTCTCCGAGATATGCTATGTATTTCGCTGAAACTCGCTGCAAGTGACGATCACATTTCGCTCAAAGCGACAAGTCCGGAGAAAGGAGCGTCCAAACACCCGTAGCAAGGCCTGCCCATGCTCGCACTAGCTCCATAGTCATGCCTAGCATTTTGTCGAACAAAATCAAAGGATCGAAGAGACAAAGCTCATCTCCTGGTGCTCCGAAAGGCCGTTATGTCGATGTGGATCGAGCTCGAATCCGAATCCTCGCCGTCATCTACCTCTATTATATCGTCACTGTTTCCCAACGACACTTTATTGTCCTCGTTCTGTGCTCGCTCTTCCGCTTCTTCCTTCTTTTTCTCCAATATCGCTTCCTCTTCCAACCTGTCCACTTCCTTTTTGGCAATCTCGAGGCAGATCTTGAACCGTTGTCGCGTACCTTCGATTTCCAGGCCACAGTCGCCGTCACGCAGGAACTGGTGTGCCGCAACCTCGCACAGAGACTGCGCCGCCTCCAACTCCTTTTCCACCGTGTCAAACACCGCCGTGGCCTGTGCCGCTTTTCCTTCCGCCCCAGTAGGAACCCTTACTTTTGTATGCATCATCTTGGGCCGCAGGGTGTTCCCAAAACCGCTGATGCTGAGTGAGATTTCGTCATCGCCCAGCGATGACATGCGGGCCTTCATGCTTGCCTGCATTTTCCCTTTTCGAAGATTGTTCCTGGCACTACCAATGTTCCGAACCAGGGATTCGAAGGCTTCTTGCACGAAGGAGTCATAGTAGACTATGATCATCGACCTTGTTCGGTACTTTTGTGGACCAGATGCTCCGGAGATGACCGACCCCGGTTTGCGTTTTCGTCGGGCTTCCCGAAAAAGGTGCCTATTGCCAGGATCGACGAAGCCGATACGCTCCGGTGTAGCAGTTTTGGTGACAGTGACGGCTACCATATCCTTCTCCGTTTGGTCGACCGGCCGTAAGGATTCAGTGGAGCAGTTTGTGGGCTTATCGTGCGCGAAACCGGTTCCTTGATATACTTGAGAGTATTCTGGGCCGGTGACGTTCGCCCGAACGCAAAGCTCGTCGAGTCTCGAAATCCAAGACGGAAGTCCATCGGCGAGGAATCGAAAGCTCTGCAGAGCATCCATGGTCGACATCGTAGGAGATCCGCAGCGGAATATGGAAGGTCAATGCTTTTCAAAGGCGAACAGGACAACAGGTATAACCGGAGCAGGTGTCGTAAGGCGTAAAGGTTATTCGATCATAGTGAGACCCACCAATGCAAAGGTAATCACCAAGACGTTTCGTAGACTTGTCGTTTGCAGGCGAACTCAATTGAGCTTGGCGGAGAAAAAGTGCGGTGAACAGAGACGAGAGTCAGGATGGAACAAGAATCCGAAAGTTTGCAGATCAATAAAGACAGCGGTGTTGTCACAGGGCGGCCATGACTCGTTGCGATTGGCGAAATAAAGAGTAGAGTATGTAAGTCTTACATATTTATTTAAGTCCTGAGAAGTGGAAGACGAACGAATCACAATTGGGCAAGAGATGGGTGTACAGTAGAGTAACAGCTGCTAATGCACAGACATTCTCACACTGTCATAGTGCCGATTGATCTTATTCGCGGCAACGGGACGTTGCGCTGGCGCCGGCAAGCTATCGTTATTATTGATCGAATCACTGCTACGATACAGTGATTTAAAGGCATCAAATACAGCGGCATCTGTTCAACATATGCTCAAACTTGCCAATAATTGACCAAGAGTGTTTGCGCTCAAGTTTAGTTTCAAAGCCTCAGAATTCAGCCCTCGCGTCAGCGGCAGAGCTCCTTGACAGGATCCGTCGCGGCTACCACTGTTGTGGAAGCTAAGTGGACTTAATATTGCCGACCCTTGGGCTGCTCAGCCTGTGCAGTATGTGTACAAATCGTACCAGTACTCATACTTGTACAGATACCTTGCTCCAATAATAATAGGGTAAAAGACTTCGCTGATCCATGCGACTGCATAAAAGACTTGGATGATAGTCAGCCCGTAAAAAAGACTCAGATAGACTTTACTTCAGCATTAATTCTTTATCTATAGTAAACACATTGCTGTCATCAAGCATTTAATGTTTACATTCATCATTCAATGCATTTCAATCTCATCATCATCTTCACACTTTCATCTCACTGTCATCAACATCACATCACAATGTCAGCTTTATTGAAGCTGTCTGCTTCTTTAAAGAGTGCAGTCTTTCTCAATTGACAGACTCTGCACAAGATCATAAATAATTAATTTATTAAAAATAAGTAAGTTCTGTTTCTACATCAATTACTATATTAACTGATACTCTCTTTCTTAGATTTGTGTTCAAAACACTGATAAAGTGCTCAACATGCATCATATATGAATGCTGTGTGTCAATCTGCACATAAAGAGTGTGAACAAGTCTAAAAAACAGAGTGATGATTATATTAATACTGAAGAAAATACACATCTGCATTAAAGCAGATGTGCAGAAGCAGACAGTCTTCTACAGTTAAAGTTGAGCACAGAAGACTGCTTTGAGATATTTATGTATTATGAGAGCTATTAAGTTTTATGATATTATAAATTGTCTATGAATTCACTTTAAGAAAATAGTGAGCTACAAAATAGCTCAGTAGATCAGGCAAGAACTTCTAAACAGTAATTTAGAAGCTTAATGATACAGCTTTCAGCTGTTATCAATCTACATACAGAAGCTATGTCTATGAGCTTCTGAAATGTATATAAATCTTATAATTAACTTAGTAACTAATGAGTTTTCTTTTCTTTTGTTACTAAACTAATCACTACTTACAGACAACTTCAGACACTGTTTTGTGTGCTCAGCACAGTCTGATTATTTCTTTCAGTAATGTCATCTCTTTCTTGCTGTAAATAACATCTTTTTAAAAGCTTACTTTGTGCAGATCTTGCTGCTGACAGTTATGATCAATACAGATGAAAGAAACTTGCTTTTTACTTGAACAGTGATGAAAAGCAAATTTTAGAATTTATAAAAATACTTTTTTTTGCATCTATGACAGATGATTTCAGAGATACAGAACTGTATTTTGATGTCAGATCAAAATAAAGAACTATTACAGACAGATGTACTGCTGAGTTCTTAAGTGATGAGAGCTTACTGCTGTCATTATTTAAGTGAAAACTTCTTAAAGAAGACAGAAAGAACATTGCTTCTTTCTTAAAAAGTGTTTTACTGACTGTTCTTACTGCTTAGAATTTACAACTTTAAGCTATTGCTTACTTTTCTGATTATCACTACAGTTACAACACATTAAACATCATTAAGTCTGTTAACAAGACTCTGAAACTTAATCATAAACTTTTAATTGTTGAGCTTCTGAATGTTATATGACATAGAATGATGAAGACAAGATATAAATGACTAAAAGTTACAAATATCTTGTCTTAAGACATTTTATACACTCTTTTCTGTGCAGAATATGTTCTAAAGACACAGCAATGAGCTTAAGCAATTAAGTAAGTCAGTTTCTATATTATTGACTATGTTAACTACTCTATTTACATAGATACAGATAAGATTTCTTATTAAAAGATATATAATTCAGCTAAACAGCTCAATCTTCATAATCAATTTACAGACTCAAATCTGCTTCTGTTATTATTATTAAAAGAACAATATATTTTGTAATTTGTTACATTCTGACCAGAGATTTCTCTGGTATAGAGTCTAGGGATTAGAGCTTGTGATATAAGAGGATTTTCAGACACATTAAAGTTAATTAGTAGATAACAAATACTAAATAAAGATTATCATTAAATATACTCATCTTCTTAAAGAAAATGATCTGTCTATATATCAGACTGCTCATCTTGCTCATTTATGAGCATCATAAATTAGCTTACTCAGCTCATCTATAAGTATTGTGAGCTTATACTAAGCTGTACATCTTCAAGACATAGCTTGCTGAATCTATACATTCAATAAGTTTATTAGAATGATAACTGTAACATCATTCTCTCTTCTCAGATGCTAGTTCTCTAGAATTTATTTAAATGAAAGTTTCTGTCTTTATAATTTGTAAGCTTTTCATGATGAAGTCATTCAAAACATATAATCATCTTTGTCTTTATCAATTCATTAATAAAGATAATAATTCAATGTTAATTATCTATCTTCACTGTTTCAGTCTCTCAATTCTCTGCATAAAGATAAAGAATCATTCTAAGTATGCTGAGTGTGTTCATTGCAGTCACTTATGTGTTAATGTATTGTGAGAATCTCTGAACTATACACACAATAAACTTAAATTCAATCTATTTATTGCTGAAAAAGAACTGACACAGATTCTTGCTAAAGTTGCTTGTCTTTATAAGACATTAAAATATATAAAAAATAAAGTTGCTGAGAAGACACTCTGTCTTACTTACAAACTTGCTGATAATAATGATGATGTTTCTGAAGATAAGAATGATTCTAATTCTTTAAATCTTTTATTTTCAAATTTCTAAAATGATTTTATCTCTACAGCCTTCTCTTCTTAAACTGCTGAAGCATTCTTGTGCAGTTAAATAAGTTATTCTTAAATTTTTATGTGCTTTTCAAAGCATCATATTCTTTTCATTTAACAAAATAGTAAGCTTCTCTACTAATCATTCTCTTCTTTAGAATGTTCTCTACTTCATATTTAGTTTTGAGTTCAACAGACATTGATGTGACTTGAAATGATATGAATTGATTGCATTGTTGAAGCATTAATGCATAAAATACTAAATATATTTACATTTCTTAAAATAAGTTTAACTCATAACTTAGCTTCTTGATGTTTCTCTTAATCATGAATGACTCAATGCTTTTGTTCATAAGTTTCTTGCTTTTCTTCTTTGTTTACATGTTGTTCATTCATAAATATATTCTCTCATTAATCTCATATAATTTTATCTCTATTATTCATCTCTTCTGCTCTTTAATTCTCTTTATGAGATCAATATACAATTTCTTAAGCTTCACAATGTTTAACATTACTTTCTGACTCTGAGATCTGTGCACTCATAAATCTCTTTAAATCTCTGAATAATATTCATAATTTGCTTTAAATGATGTCTTTCTTGTGATTTTGTTTCACACATTGTTGTATGTAAACTGTATCATCAGCAGCAGTTATATTCAATTATTCTGTTTCACATTAACATAATACTACAAATACATCTTGACTGTCTGATTCATTCATTTGCTCTGTTCATTTATCTGTAAATAATATGTTATTAATATCTTATGTTTTATTCTGAGTTCTGCTGTTAATATTTCTCAGAACTTACTCATGAACAGCTTATCTCTGTTGATGATAAACTTCTTTAATAGCTCATAATTGCTAATCAATTCTTGCAGTATAATGTACATCAATATTAATGCTGTTGCAGTCTCTCTGAATGAAATGAACATCATGTACTTCATTAATTTATTCACTATAATTAATATGCTGTCAAATCTGACTTTTCATGCCAGGTTCTTGAACTTTAGTAGCTTAATAATAAAGTTCATGATAACAGACTCTCAAAGTGCATTCAGTGCATTCAGTTATGTTATCTCATCATAATGCTTATCTCTCTGAATCTTATTGCATCAGCATAAATTACATCTGACAATGTATTTTATAATTTAATTATGAAGATCATCTATGTTGCATCTTCTTTATATAAGATTTTCTGTACATTTAACTTCTAGATGCCTGTCAGCTCTGCTGTCATAACATACTTTAATGAATTTGTTATTCATCAAGAAAGCATTCTTCATCTTAAATGTTGCTGCTAAATCTTTTATGAGTGTTCTTTTCTTATCTTTATACAGAATTTCAGCATAAATTATTTTCACTTCTTTATAATCAGATTGTCTACTTAAAATGTCTGCATCACTGTTCTTATTATTCTTCTTGTAATAAATCTAAAATTCAAAGTCTGCTAACTGTTTTACTTAGTGAATCTGTCACTGATTTAATTACTTAATTATTATGAAGTTTCTCAGATTCTTATGATCTGTAAAGATCTAAATAAACTTATTTATACTTACAAGATAAGATCTTCAATCTTATAATGCTTTCACTATTGCAAAAAGTTTCTTATTATAAATTTTATATCTTTTCTTAAGTTTTGACAACTTTCTAAATCAATATACAATAGACTTCTTCTGCTCATCTTTGATTTAATATAGACATGCTTTAACTACAAAATCTAATGCATTGATTTTCAGTATCTTTTTACATACTTAATTGAGTATTTACAGATGTGCAGTTTCACTAAGACTTTTCTTTAATGTATAAAACACATTCTTCTATTCTTTATCTCAATGTCATCTCTTATTCTTGTGTATCAAACATATAAGAGATTTCACAATTCTTATATAATTAAATATAAACTTTCAATAGTAATTTGTTAACTCTAGAAAGACTTGTACTTTCTTAATCTTTTATAATGTAAATCAGTTCTGAACTGTCTCTGTCTTTTTGAGATTCTTCTTAATCTGATTAGATCAAATAATATATTTTAAAAACTGTATTTTCTTAATTTTGAATCTGCTTTTCAACTTTTTCATATACATAGCTTGTTTATTGAGCTTTGCTAGAATCTTATGTACATGTTTATAATGCATTTCAAGGTTGTCTGAATAGATCAGAATATCATTAAGATATGTAATTACAAAATCATTAAGATATTCTCTTAACATGTCATTGATGAGTCTCTGAAAGGTAACTAAGACATTTTTGAGCTTAAATGACATAACAGTGTACTCATAGTATTCATATCTTATTTAGAATGTCATTTTTCATTCTTTGTTCTTCTTTATGCATACACAGTAGTACACTTTCTTCAGATCTAAACTCATAAATCACTTAACTTTCTTTAGTCTGTCTTGCAACTCTTTTATCAGCAGTAAAGAATAACTATCTCAGTGAGTTATCTTGTTAAGTTATTTATAGTTAACACAAAATTACTTAATGTCATTCTTCTTTGATATAAACAGAATCAGATATTCTGCTGATGACTTTAATGATTTGATAAATTCTCTCTTTAAATTCTCAACAAGATAGTCTCAGACTTTCTTTAGCTGATCTTTACTCATAAAATAAAATAATATTCACTTTAATTTTCTTCTCTTTAATAGCAGTATCTCATAATCTCAAGACTTATGCTCTAATAAGTTCTTTTTCAATTATTTAAAGACATTATATGCATTCTCTGTCACATAAAGTTCTTTATTGATTCAGTTAATCTGTAAATTCTTTTTATGTAATCAGAGCATCTCTAGTATAGCATCATACTTAGCTGACTTAAGAACATCTAATCTTAACTTCTGTAAATCATTCTTTATTATAACTTCAATATAAACTTCTTTATAAATTCATTCATATTCTCTGTTAATCATATACACTTATGTGAACTTAGACACTCATCACAGCATTAATTCTAGCTATTTAATTACTTTTTGCAAAATAAAGTTATCAGTTGCTTCTAAATCTATCATTACTTAAAGTTATCTCTTCAATGATATCTCAACATCAATTCATATCTTTTAATTATTGTCAATTCATTAAGACATTAAAAGCTTCTTTGTTTCTAGTCTTGCTGAAAAAGCTTGAGATTTTTTAACTTCTTTAAGCTTTTTACTTCTATCAAAGTCTCTTAAGCTCTACCTGTGCTTCAAAGTTCATCTTATGATTCAGTGAACTTTCTTCATAATTCTTTAAATCATATCAGTTCTTCATCAATTATAATCAGTTTTGTATAGTCATCAGTTTCTTTTCTGACAATTTGTTTTAGATGTCAGTACATCTTGTATTGATTATATTCATATTAAATGAGATTCTTTAATGCTTTTACTTTGTTGAGAAACTCAGATGACATATATTCTTCTATATGCATTCAACATTCTTCTGTGAGCATTACATAATCTATAAATAGACATATCTTAATTTCATAATCTTTTCTTAATCACTTTAACATTTCTTAATCTCATATTGCAAATCATATCATTGTCATCAGCTCTTCTAGCTATACAGCTACTGTTTTTACTTCATATCATTTATTAATGATGACTTCTTCTTAAAATATCTGCTGCTGTTCTTTTAGCAGACTTTCACATCATTTCAGATGTCAATTCTTAAAGTGCTTATAGTCTCACTTAAATCTCATGTTGACTTCTTAGTTGTCAACATTCTCTGAGTTTGCATTCAAATTCAGATACATTCAGATAAGATCTTTTTATTCTTGAGCTTCTGCAGTGTCTATCTTTTAAATTCTGCAAATATTAATCTCTTCAATCTCATTTAAATTGTCTCTAACAACTTTCTCTAGAATAGCTAATCTCTTTAATTCACTCATTATAATATAATCAGTACTGTGCCTCTTCTTAAGCTTCTGTGATCATTATCTGACTTCATCTTTGCTGCTTATGTGCACAAAGCAGTTATCATCATAACAGACTGTTCAGCTCAGTTAATTATGCATTATTACTAAGTTCATCATTATAATTTCTTTTCTCTGTCATTGAGATTTCTTACAATCTCTAATAAGATGTTCAGATTTATCACAATTATAACATTTACAAGTCTCTACTCATTAAGTATAAGACTTAATAAGTTATCTATTATAACATTTATGCTTCACTGATCTAGCTCATAACTTCTGATTATACTTCTTAATATTGTTGAGATTCATCAGATCTTTTTACATTCTAATAATAAATCATCATTCTCACATTCTTAAAGCTGTATAAGATCTCATCTTCTTCATTCATCATTCTCACTGTCAACTATCAATGTTAATAAAGATATCTATTATCTCTTAAAGTTCTTTAAGTCAGTCTCTTCAGACTATCTTATTTTTAATATCTTTACTTAATTCTTAATAATATTGCAATACTAAGACATCATCATCTCAGTTAGTTAAGATTACAATGCACTGAAACTTCATTAAGTACTTAGCTGCTGACTTATTCATTTTTAGCATGTAAAGTTGTTGTTTCACTACTCTTTTCTCATTAATCACTTCAAAAACTTTTTAAAGTTCTTTCTTAAACTTCTTAAAGTCATTAAAGATTGACTCTTTGTCAGTGTCTTGTTTCTTTGATGATTTGTCTAGAAATTCATGCAGTTTAAGATTGACTCAGTTAAACACTGCATTTTTAAGATAGACTACTGTGTATAGATCTTTATTCATTTTAAAGTTGAACTTTTTCTGATTGAAATCTATGTATAGATTAAGCTTTGTTAAGAAGCTTCACAACTTTCTATGTTCACTGCTGAACACATTTAACATCAATATCTTCAGTATGTTCATCTCTCATAGATCTTTAAGACTTTGAAGATTGATTATACTGATGAAGGCTGCTTTTTATGTACTGAAGATCATGCTTATATTGTAAGAATATTCAATATGTTACATTTTGATCAGAGATTTCTCTGATATAGGATTTAGAAATTAGAGCTTGTGATATAAGAGGGTTTTTAGACACATTAGAATTAACTGATAGATAGCAGATGTTAAATAAAGATTATCATTGAATATACTCATCTTTTTAGAGAAGATGATCTGTCTATATATTAGACTGCTCACCTTGCTTACTTATGAACATCATGAGTTAGCTTGCTCAACTTATTCATGAATATCATGAGCTTATACTGAGCTGTACATCTTCAAGACATAACTTGCTGAATCTATGTGTTCAATAAGTCTATCAGAATGATGACTGTAACATAATTACATCATAATCTATATCTTTATTTTAAGTCAGTCTCTTAATCTCTATCTTTTTCTCATTTTCTCAGTAACAGTCTGAACTGCTATTTATTTTAAGTTCATAATAGCTGTCAACATCAGCAATCTCTGTTCTGTTAACAACATGAAGTGCAACTCTTTACACACTTATATGTTTCATAAAGATTTAAAAAGAAACAGATTTAAATGAAAAATATATGTGCTCTGTGTAAACTGCATCAGAATGATTTAAAGAACATTGATGAGAATTTAAGACAGAAAAATGCAGTTCATTGCTGCAGCACATATCATCAGATAAGACATAATGTCTTTACATGCTGTAGATTACATAATTAATAAATAGAAGCAATTTAAATATGTAAATATCTATTGTTTGTTTGTTTGTTTACTATTCTAATGTTTATTTACATTTTGATGCATCAACACATTCTAAGACACAAAGACTATTCAGATTAGCACTCAGCATTGAGTCTATCTGAGTCTTTTTTATGAGCTGACTATCATCTGAGTCTTTTATGCAGTTGCATGAATCAGCAAAGTCTTTTACCCATAATAATATGTGTTCAAGCAGCACCACCAGGGAAACACCCTTCTCCTCAAGAGAGAGCAGGTGGTCAGCAAAAAGAGGGGTTTGCATTGCATGCCATTTAGCCTGCAATGCACGCTGGGGATCCCTTTCACGCCTTGCTTTGTCCATCCGCTCACGGCCGAATGAAATGGGACAAGTACAAATAACTTGGCAAGGAAGGGAAAACAAAGAGGCGCAGTAGTAGCCGGAACCATCACAAAGTCAGGATTGTCACAGTGCGACCAATTATTCATTGTGTGGGCAAGCTCATTGCTCATTAATGGCTACCTATTGTAAGTCTTGATTACTCGGTAATCAATGACTGTAGGGACACTGGTCGGGACTACAAATCACCCTCACCCTTCTTGCTGTACAATCCTCCACTCTAGTTCCTCAATGAGCTTCTCCGCTTCCACAGCAGCAGTCTGATCCCGAGCTTCCTGCTTGTCCAACTCTTTTATCCTCCCCAGGCACGCCCTTTTCGTAGATTGTGTCGCGGCCAGTGTCGATTTTGCCTTCTCCTCGGCGTTCTTGGCTTCGTCAAGCTTTCTCTTCAATACTCCCATGGTAGCCTTATTGGCTATATCTCTCAATTCCTTGTCAAGCGCTGTCGTTTCGCCCTTTTCTTTGGTACTGGGTAGGGTTGGTAGCGCTCGAATTTTGCGAATCGCATTGTTGATAATCTGCACTGACTCGGCTTGCATCGAGCCCTGACCACCTACGCTTTTCCGAGGGATTATAACAGCGAATCCATTCTTAGGTGTCTCCCCAAGAGAACTCGACCCATCAGCACTGCCTCTGTGTGTACATGTCGTGTATCTCTTACGGCACTCCTCGCAAGCCACTGTTCCCTTTGGATTGCATTTGAGATCTTTGACTAGCTCTGAGGGACTTGGTATCTCTACAGGCGACTCCCGGCGGTACCCAGATCTGGTACCTTGACGGGGCTTCGGATCAATTATATGACCGATTTCCTCGAGATTGTTGGCATCCTAGAACTCATTCAGAGATAGACCTTCCGTCTGTGAGGGTCACCTACACGGAGCCTTTTCGCGCGTCTGATTTCCAAGCATGCTCGACAGGTCTTCATCATCGTGTCAAAAGCGGTGGACTGCTTCTCTCTATTACAACTGGTACAGAAACGGATTTCTCGCTCTGCCTGGGTCTTGGCTCGCTTTGTGGATTCGTTCAAAGCCTTGACTTTCCCCGGCTCTTCGTCATCTGTCCACACCATGTCCTCGTAGGCCGAATTACGCCTCATTGCACCACCAAATTTTACCGTTGGACTTGCAAGCTGGGGCTGTGATGTCCAAATCTTCACACAAGGTTCAGCACGGCAGCAGTCAAATGTATGAGCGTAGTGCACATACCTGAAAGCAACGTTCACAGAGCGCTGACCACCGCCGCAAGGGATTGATGACGGATGGTTGGTCACATTCATGGCAAAGTCTCATCGAGACTCCATTGTTCCGGCTACGCGTATTGATCTCTTCATACGCCATGGGAGCTCTGGAGTATCCGATATTAAACAGACATGTTCATGTTGGCGACGGCCAGACAGATCGAAGATGCTTCCTCTATGGTTGTACAAGAAAAGCTTCTGGCAACCCTCGCGGAAACGATGCTTGTATGTTTTCGGAAGCGACGCGTACAGGAGGCCAAAGAAGGCAAATATCACGAACGAGGTGATACTATCTCAAGGTGTGGCTGAGCAATGGTGGAATCAGTCGCGTCTGGAAGCGCTTTCGAGTTTCAAGGCTCACTTCCGCCACCAGCTGTGGACTTCTCACCAAAGTCAAGAACCAGAGACTCGCTGGAGATAAACGGATGAGAGTGAGCCTGGCGTGGATGGAATGGGACTTCACGAGGGCGATGTTTACCTTAACATTCACTGGATGATGATTAGTGCCAACAGATGCCTAGTGGGTGGGACGATCAAGTGAGGTGTGAATGAAATACAGCTGATATCTTCCTGAGGTTGCCTGCTTATGTATTGACTGTTTTGGAAACCTTGAACTAGAGATACTCTTATGGCCTGTTTTGTCCAAGTTGTTGGAAAGTGCAGACACTCAGAGAACGACTTGGGTGAACAGTACCATGTCCTAGGATAGACAGATCCAAGACATAAGCCACCACTTTGATCAATAGGCTCTCATAAAAAAAACTATAATCCACCTTTTACAATGTATACCAAACCGTCGTTAAAGGCTAAGCGGAACCAGACTGACTTCAAGGCCAAAGCTCTTCCATCTTCCACTCCCCGATCGCCCCATCCGCCTGGCCCTTTTCCCCAACAAAGGTGAACCTCCACCTCCTCGCCCGACTCGGATCACTAAGATCGAGTTGCTCCACCTCCTCCGGCCTGATGACGACAACCCTAAAGTTCTTCCGAGCAACTGGATCATGCAAGTCATCAACCTTCTGGCCCAACGCCAGCTCTCGATCCCCTGACGACTTCGACACAGGCGTACCGGGCGGCGGGTTCTTGAACGACCCTAAACATCATGTTGTCAGCGGGACCAGCATCGACTCCAACCTCAACAGATCTATCACCAACCCCTCATAGCAGGACTCAAATTCCCAAAATGCGCCGTAACCTCCCTCGCCCAACTCCACCCCCTCTCCACCGCCTCCCCCTCTCTCACAACCCTCATCCGCCCCCCCACCTCCCCCTTCACCGTCCGCACCCCACTACTCTCCTTCTCCCCCCCCTCCCCCTCCACATCCTCCGCATCAACAACAAACGCCTCCCCCCTTATCCGCCACTGCGTCATAACCTCCTTGATCCAAAACGCGGCCTCGACCGGCCCGCCGCCGCCCGTGCCCTGCGCCTGCGCCCGCTCGCCGTGCCCGGGCGAGGAGGCGAAGATCTCGGGGACTTTCTCCATGCGCACGTCGGTGGTGAAGGTCGGCATGTCGGATTCGTAGATGGGCGGGTTGTGCGGGGCCGTGTTGTGCGGGTTGGGGGGGAGCTCGCCCCACATGCCGCGGAAGATGCAGTAGCGTACGCGCGGGAGGTATGGGGTGGTTGAGGTGGGAGGGGCGGG
>JAABUJ010002493.1_pt1 | contig 22680 bp, 15 predicted proteins | sample 5559131 | NCBI WGS metagenome assembly JAABUJ01 (sample SAMN10711875, study PRJNA513366) | rock metagenome | isolation source: Antarctica rocks | place: Antarctica: Victoria Land, Mt New Zealand nord | collected 2016-01-07
GTAAAGATAGTGTACTCCTATAGTACAGTTGAACAATTTGAAGATTGTACGATTGCGCATGCTGTTACGATTAAGTTGTGTCTCGTGTGTTGCTGGGAATTTCGATTTCGATTTTCAAAATCTTAAAATTTTTGAATTTTGACCTTAAGCAGGGTATCGGTCACCGTACACCCATAGCAAAGAAGGCAAATCGTCAAAGCATTGATTTACCTTCCCTGATGGAGGGTCTTATGAAGTAGATCTGAACGAAGAATTGCATACTGAGGTCGACTCAGAAAATTTCGAGTGCACAATGCCAGTACATGGGATAGCCAAGATGCATTGAGTAAGGACACCTGCAAGTGGAAATTTTGATATTATTAATGTCCATCCAATTGGTGTCATTGGACGGTCGATGGAAATAATGTTGATTATATCGCCACTGACCTGCATCGCGCTGAGATACCTCTGAACTCTCGATTCAACAGCGCTGCCAAAAACATGCTCGCCAAAAGGGGGTATATAAATGTCTGAACGAAACGTGCTGAAGCGCACCACAGCCTCTCACACAACCGAAAGGTATCCTGTCAAAACTTTGAAGAGCTATCCCAAATATGCAGCTGATCCTCACCAAAATCACCTAAAGCCCCATCTTCTTGAACCAACTACCCCTCTTGCCACCCGCTGCAAGACTCGGACGCGCATCAAAGCTCTTCAAACCACTCATATCGCTCTTCCTGCGACTTGAGTAAGCACGAGCCGCTGGATCATCCTCCCTACTCCCCTCACTGCTTCTGACCTCCCTCTCCTTTCTCCTGCGTCTCACTTCATCTTCTGGTCCGCCATCCACGTACCGTGACTGCCTTCTCGATTTGCGCTTCGCGCGACGAGCTGCTTCGTCATCAGCCGGATCAGTACCGCCACCCAAAAATGGCGGCGGTTCAATGACCGTAGGCTCCAGAGGCGGTGGGTCGGCAGGAGTGCTGAGTTGAGACTTCACCCAGCCGCTCGTATGGTCGTTTGCCGCACCATTCATATATGGATCGCCTCCGCCGCCGTTTCTGGGGTCGAAGTAGTCATCCACAGGCTTCTTCGTGCTTTTCTCACCGGCCGTCCTCCCTGCACGACGGGTCTCGCGTCGGGCACGGCGTTCGGCTTCCTCGTCTGCTGCAGAGATGGGTGGATCAACGTGAGATCTGCGCCTGTCCGATTTCCGAGGACGAGAGGACGGGTCGGGGCCAAGTTTAGCATTCATGTCGTCTCTCGCTGCCTTGCGCGCGCGTTTTTCTTCAAGGCGGATGGCTTCCGCTTCTTCCTCTTTGCGTGCTCTTCGGTCGCGCGCAGCTTTCGTATTAGCCTTACGCGCGTCTTCTTCCGCTTTCTCTGCCTCGCGACGACGAGCGCGACGATCTTCTTTGCGTGCTTGAGCTTCGGCATCATCGGCATCGTTGGTAGTTGGAGCATCATAGACGTAGCCCTCGGCTACACGCTCGTCTCTCGTTGAGCGGCGTACTTTGCGGTCATCACGGCGTAGACGCTTGGCGGAGTCGTCGTTACCGGTGACCGGACGTTTACGGCGGGGGAGACCTTCGTCATCCGTGATAATCCCCTTTGATTTCGGGCGCTCGAAGGTTTCGGAAGCGCGGCGGGTCTTGCCAAAGCCGCCGAAGAGGCCCATCATGCCACCTTTGGACTTCCTAGCGCTGGTGTTGGCGCGTTGAAGTCGAGGTCGCTCGTCGAAAGCGAGGTTCTCTTTGGCACCATCAAAATCATCCTGAGGTGAGCCGGCCTCGACCATAATGACGTCTTCAGCGAAGTCATCGGCGGGTTTGGGCTGCTTAGGGCCAACGTTAGCCTTTATCCATGCGCCACGTGAGTGCTGCTTTGGGCGAGATCGAACAGGAAGAAGAGAGATGCTGCGCAGAGGTAGTCGGCTTTGTCTTACCTCTTTCTTGGATTTGCTCCTCGACTTGTCTTTTTTGACAGGAGTCTTGAAAGCAGGAGGATCATCTGCGATAGCATCACCCAGTCCGCCAATCATGACCATGTCATCATCATCAATAGGGTAAGGATCAGGAACGGCTGTGTGAGTCTGGTCAGCTTCGACTGTTTCATCTAAATTTACAACGGGACCATGACCACCTTTGGACTTCTGCTTCCCCTTGATGGGTGCTTTTCGATCAAGCTTTCCGGGACCCGCTCCCATGAGCTTAGCGGCTTTCGCGTTCATCTCAGGCGCTTCCTCTGCAGGTGGTGATGGGAGTCCCATGGCATCAACGTCCACGGAGTGTCGGTGAGAAGAAGCAGTCTTGGAAGCAGCGTTACTAGATCGTCTTACGGTCTTGGCACGTACAGGGGGCGGTCCGCCGAAGAAGCCGCCAAAGCTGGAACCACGTGACTTGGAGGGTCGAGTTGGCGACTTCTTTTCTTTTTCGTCCGACGCCGAGGACTTGGAAGACTTTTCGAGCTCTTTGTCCTTTTCCTTGGCAGTACGCGTAGACTTGGATCTACCAAGACCTGGAGCTGGAGGTTTTTCCTTCAACTTGGCAGGAATTGCGTCAGTATCATCCTGGGATTTAGGTCCTTTCTTGGGGTCCTTCTTGGGCGAAGCTCCCCAGAAACCCCAGGAAGAAACGCCCTCGTCTCGAACGACTCTTGCGCGCTCTTTCTTGGCAGCAGGCTTTGCCGGAAGGGGTTCTGGAGGAGGTGTGGGTGGTGCCTCTGGAGCAGGAGCGTCAAAGTCGAACTCGTCCATTGCAGGTTGTTGCTTCTTGGCTTTTGCGGACTTTTTGGTCTTTTTGTCTACAGGAGATAGATCAATAATGTCGACGATGTCGTCGTCGGCGCCTTCAGCTGGAAAACTGCCGGGAAATGTGCCTGGTACGGAGTCTTGAATGGGCTTTTTGGCTTTGACTTTGTCGACTGGAGGCGAGGAATCCTTTTTCTTCGCAGATGCAGAATTACTTGCAGGAATATTCTTGGATTTATTGGTTGTCCCAGATTTTTTAGGAGGTGAGTCGATGGTTGACAGGGGTTCTAGCTCCGGCTCGGGTAGCTGCGTATCAGCCTCACTTGATTTCCCTCTCGCTTTGCCTCCTTCTTTCTCCAGATCCTTGACGCGCTGCAGCACCGCTGAAGATTTCGTGGATTTGGCCGTCGACATGGCAGTTTTGGATGTTTTTGGAGGTTGCGGTGAGGGCTCGTCAGCAGCGGCCATGGGAGCTTCTAGGTCCTTCTTGAGACTATTTTTCAGCGAAACTTTCTGATTGGCCACTTCCGCTTTCGTAATCTCTTTTTTGCCTTCATCTGCTTTCCTGACACCTGTCTTCTTCGCCGAACCCCAGAAGCTCCAGGCATCATCCTTTTGGTCGCCCGTTTCGTCTGGTGCCGGCGCTTCATCTCCGAGCTCTAGCAAGTCATCCAGCGACGTGTCCTCAGTCTTCTTCTTCTTGTCGCCAGTGGTCTTGGAAAATTTATCGCTATCCTTAGAGTCCTTGCTCCCGGTCTTAGCGAGCTTGCTGCCTGTCTTAGTTTTAGATCCCCTTGTGGGTGGTTCTTCGACGATCCCAATGATCTCGTCGTCCAAATCGTCCAAACCCAACAAGTCTTTGGAAGCCTGCTGGGCCTGCTCGCTCTCCTTGTCCTTCTTGTCTCTAGTGGTATTGAATTTGCCTGTGGACGTAGTTCCAACGGTACCCCAAAAGCTCTTGGCGGCCTTTGCAGCGCTCTCTTCTTTAGGTGACTCTTTCTTCTTGGATTCACCTATAGCCTGCTCCGCCAAAATATCCACGAGGGCATCCTCCTCCTTCGCTTTGGTGCCTTTCTTCGCAGCCTTCTTGTCTTCTACCTTCGTAGATTTTGTAGTAGACTTGGATGCCTTCCCAGCCTTAGCTGGCGCGAACGAAGCCCAGCCGTCGTCGCCGATATCGTCGAGGCCAGCAATGAGTTCCGGCTCGGGAGTAAGACCCTGAGCAGGTGGTGTAGGCACGGGCGGCGGAATGTCTGGCACAGCATTCTTGCCACCCTTCTTTTTGATCTTCGTCGAAGTTCCCCATGTACCACCACCCCAGGAATCTTCCTCTGGCATTGGAGGAACGTCAAGAACGGAATCTTCCAACAAGTCCTCCGTCTTGAAGCTTTTTGCCGCGGTGCCGCCCTTACTCTTCTTTTCTGGCTTGGCTTTCTCCTTTGCGGCCTTCTCTTTCTCTTCTTTCTCTTCTTTCTCTTCTTTCTCTTTCTTCTCCTTCTCCTCCCTTTCCCTCTCCCTTTCCTCCTTCTCCTTCTCCTTTCTCTCTTTCTCTTGTTCCTTCTCCTTTTTCTTCTTGTCCTTTGCCGAAAGACCCCAGCCGCCAAAATCCTCTTCAGCGGGTTCGGGAGCGGGTTCGACAGGATCTAGGACTGCAATAACCTCGTCTTTAGCTTTATCAGATGTCGTGCCCTTTTTGCCCTTTTTGTCCTTCTTGCCAGATCCCCATATGTCAGTCGTGGAAGGTTCTGGTGCAGCGGGCGGCGGAGGCGGTGGCGGTGGCAAAGGCTCCTCATTCTTGTTGTCGGCTGCTGCCCCTTTCTTACCCTTCTTATCTTTTCTCTTGTCAGTAGTTCCAAAATTCATCCAGTCATCCTCAACGGCAGGAACGTCGGCGGCGGCGACAGGTTCGGCGACTGCTATGGGATCTTCCGTCACTTCTGATACAAGGCCCTTCTTGCCCTTCTTGTCTTTCTTGGTTGTGGTGCCCCATGAAGCGAAAGAATTATCTACTTCCAGTGCAGGATCGAGGATTTCGGTCTTGTTTGCCTCATCCGCAGCGCCAGTATCATCCAAGAACCCCTTCTTTTTGCCCTTTTTGTCTTTCTCTTTCTTGCTCCCGAAGACACCCCAGCCTGTCTCCAGTGTGGACTCGACCTCTGGGACGACAGTCACAGCGGGCTCCTCCTTCACCGGCTCGCCTTTCTTGCCCTTCTTACCTTTGTCTTTCTCTCTCTTGCTTCCGAAGCTCCAACCAGTATCTGCTTCAGGCTCGGGTTCGGGTACAACAACGACGGCTGGTTCCTCAGGGACCTCTTCGATAGCGTTTTTCTTGCCCTTCTTCTTGTCTGTTTCCTTGGCCTTCTTGCTTGCGCCGAAGCTGCCCCAGCCAAGATCTGCGTCTACTTCGGGCTCGGGCACGATAGCCGAAAGTTCATTAGGAGCATCTTCAAAGGCGCCCTTCTTGCCCTTCCTCTTGTCTTTCTCCTTCTTACCCGAGCCGAACGAACCCCATCCAATGTCTGCTTCCGCTTCGGGCTCCTTCTCTGGCACGATGACAGTGGCAGGCTCTTCCAACATTTCCTCGGCCTGGTTCTTCTTTCCCTTTTTCTTGTCTTTCTTGGTACCGAACGTACCCCAGCCGGCGTCCGCATCAGCACCAGGCTCGGGTACCACAATCACTGGAGGCTCTTCGGCATGCTCTTCACCAGCATCTTTCTTGTTCTTCTTCTTGTCCTTTTTGGATCCAAAACCGCTCCAATCGGCGTCTACAGGCGCTGCAGGTGGCGGGGGAGGTACGGGAGGTATGTCTTCTGTCTGTTCCTTCTTACCTTTCTTCTTACCCTTGGTAGTTGTTGCTGTGCCCCATGTACTCCACGAGTCATTAGCGGCAGGCTCGTCTACCGCCGTTCCAATGCCGATGTTGTCGGCTTCTGCACCAAGATCCTCAAATGCACCCTTCTTCTTGTTTTGGGTATCTTTCTTCCCCAAACCACCCCAATCGTCAGCATCTGCAGACGCAGTATGGTCTTTAGTTTCATCGAGCGTTCCCGAGTCTCCAAAATCGAAGCCCGCAGTCGTTGTCTTTTTCTTATTCTTCTTATTACCCCCAAGGGAGGACCACATATCACTCTCACCACCATCCACCGATGTATCCTTCGCACCTTTAGTGATATCTGTGGTTTCTGTAGTGCCTGCGTCTGTAGTGCCAAAGCCCCATTTGCTGGTTGTATTCCAGTTACTGCCCCAACCACCAAATCCAAAGCTAGACCCCGTGTCTTTGGTAGCTGTCTCACCGAAACTTAGGTCAAGTTGGGGAGTGTCACCAAGATTAATGTCGTCGAAGGTGCCCATTGAAGGGTTCTTTGCTGTTGTAGGCTCAGGTTCCACCTGGTCAATCAGCTAGGGTTCGCGCTTCAAAAATTGCACAGGCCTACCTTGTCCTTGTCTTTCTTGTTCTTCTTGCCCTTCTTAGTGGTCGCAGTGAAACCTTCCCAATCATCATTGGCAGTGGGATCGACTTCGTTCGCCCAATCTAAGGGATCACCGTTGATCGCCGCCTCCTCTTCTTCCTGCTTTTTCTTTTCTTCCTCCTCGTCTACACCTTTGCCTTTCTTGCCCTTCTTCTTCTTGGGTGCATTCCAATCGTTTCCCCAATCATCGCCACCGCCATCGCCGCCCGCTCCACCAGCTCCGCCAGCCCCACCGTCACCATTGTTACTCCCACCACCTTCGCCCCCATGCTTCTCTCCATCTGCACCGTCCTTGTTGCCCTCATCACCGGAATCTGCCCCATTCGATTTATTTGCTCCCTGTTGAGCTTTCTTATTTTTCTTGCCCGCAGCTTGGCGGAAATTGGAGCTGTCGTCATAGTCAAGAACGGGTACCGGCATCTGAGTAAAAACGCTTTCGTCTCGAGGCTTGAACCCCCAGTTCTGGCACGAGACGACGTCAGATTGCGTGCCCTTAGGCCAACGCGGGAGAATCGACGGTCTTAGTGGGTATATTGAGGGATTAATTTGAGCGTAAAGCGGAGGGAGATCGGCCTGAGACTCGATATAGGAAGGTGGAGGGTCGTCATGGGAGTCTGGTGATTGTTCTGCAGTGCCGACAAGCTTAACGTCCCTGAGGATATTGTTGCACCGTATTACTTCGAAGAGACGAGACTAGAGGAAGGTCAGCAGCTGCCCGCAGAGCTAAGGTAGCGGCAGTGGGCAAATGCTCAGAGATAGAACTCCTCCAGATATGGTCGAACGGGCGAATTAGGTTGAGGCTGGTCTGAACCTGGGTACTCACCCAGCATAAGAGTGGCGCAAGAGCTTCGACCGTTGGATCCCGCTGCATGCAGAAAGTATCACACCGCCACTTGGACCCGGTCAACATATATCCAAGTTTTCCATTCTCGTCATCCAAACCAGTCTTCAATGGCGGGATCTTTGGTTCGAGCAATTCGTTGTCGCGGAGACCGGCGCAGAGCGTGTTGGCAGTCATTGCTGCCATTTGTGGCGTTCGGACTGCTGATGCGCGGTACCCAGAACGAGCTCATGGAAGCAAGCGAGAGCCGGTTACAAGTAGATGAAGTGATAAGTGATTGCTGTGATTGAGCTGAAAGACTAAGACAAATAATAACAGAATACCTCCCCAGCGACAGCAGGTAGTCGGACAGTACTTTAGGACAGTGGTGGTGGGCGATGAGATCGCGAAAGCAGGAGTGGAGGGTCACCTGTCTCTTTCTGGCAAATGGAACCCCTGTCCGTGAAAGCGTGAAAGCGTGAAAGCGTGTATCAACTGCGGGTATTTATCGAACCCATAGCCGAATCGAACGTTGCCTGCAACTCCGGATCTTTCTTACACTGCTTCATCCATCTGTCAATCGCAACAATGATGGTTTGAAAATTCGAAATATACAATGTGTTGTGGTGATGCAGTATTTTCCAAGGCCTATCAGACATACTGATCGGGAGACCTGCAGTCTTCGCGCTGTCATTGGCCTTCTTCCTCGGCTTGACCGCAAGACGTGCATTAACCGACTATCCCAACGGCCCTTTCCGTTTCTCCATTGGCCTGCATCGCCCATAGCTTCGAGATGCTGCATGCGCCGGACTCTTGAGTATACTCGGGATTGGCTGAGGTGTAGATGGGGGTTTCCTGGAGTGGCGAATCATGGGCTGTCCCATGCATCGGCAGGCTGGTGAGGGTGCACTCCAGACATGAGCAAGACGAGCATTCGTTCCTAGGCACTGTCGGAGATCGTAGATGTGTAACCCACACGGGCTGACGATCGAGATGTTCGAATGTTGACCCATTGCTAATGCCGCAGTCAGCTGAATCGCGTGATGTACGAGCATCTGTCAAGATACCCATAGAAGGACCTCTGGTAGAAATTGACAAAAGGGTTTCAGTGACATCTTGCCAAGACATATCAGTGCCCCCATTCTCACGAGCATGGGATAATGAACAAGGAGAGAAAGGAGACGTTAACACATAAGGGGTAGTCTATGAGATGATTAGGGAACGGTGCACTGTTCTCCCAGGCGTCTTATCATGATGGAAAACCGTCGAAGCTTCTTACTTTTTACTTGAAATTCTCTACCGGAGGACTCAGGAAATGAAAAATGCATTATAGCAATATGTACGATTCAATGGACCCCTACGAGGTGTATTAAGCCAGCGCATTGAATGGCGTTATTACGGGACGTTAGCAGTCTCAGTGTGTGTGTACATGTATAGTGCAATGGGTAAAATCAATGGTTGGAGGCTTCTTCATGAGGAGACTCTTTCGAAATTCTCTAATTGCAGTACAATGCGGCAGTTATGCCTTACAGCAATAACGACCTCGCATGCTAAGTGTGTATCAAAGGTACCCCGACTTCAAAGCAGTCGGTGCCCATAGCGAAGACAATGCCGCCCAACCTTTCTATCCATTCCTGCAATGCATCCTGCCACGGTGGGCATGTTCCCCAACTCCTCGCAGACATATCTAGTCGTGACCCGATCAACATCGGTTTCGACAAGTACGCCCAAGCCAATGCAGATAGCTAACGATCTCGTACACGGAGCCTTCCGTCGTCTGGTATATTTCAGCACTTCATAATCAAGGCCTACTCTGCTTCCTCGGTCTTCGTCCCCTTTCCAACCGCCAATTCCTCTTTCTTTGCCGTCTCAAGCTGAGTAGCAGCTCCATTCGCCTCGCCATTAGTTCTGGGAGCGTCCTGAGCCGCTTCGTCGTTCTTTCCTTTACTCATGTTCGCCTGGGCCTCTACGATCCGGGTGTACATACCCTGGACCTGGTGTCCTAGAGAGCCAGCGTTTGGCCAATATTGAGAGGCGTATTCCCTGTCATGTGTGAGCTATTGCGATCTCTGGCGAAGAGATTCTATATGATGTGACTTACCAGAATGATTCTTCAGCCTCCACTGATTCGCGTGTTCCATCTTCAAGTTCGGCATCAACGCAAAGCACCCGGATGTGATCGCCGATATTGATGAGCTCAGTCCTCAAAACCTTGGCACGCTCCTGCTTGTCCGAGTACGCGTGTCTCGTGGCAGACTTGACCGTATTGAGGCTCTCACGAATCGGCTTAAAGAGGGCCTTGAAATGCGGCGGAAAAACCTTGGCGATACTGCTTCTTTGGTCTTGGCTGTTGCTGGGCTGTTGCTCACTCTTCTGGTGCCTCTGGTCTCCACCGCTATGATGGTCATGCCCTCGATGGCCGCTGTCGGCTTTCGGGTTATGGCCATTAACGTCACCGTTAGTCGAGACTCGGCGATGCGTACTATCTCGGTGGTGATGCTTATCCGGTCTACGCGACTTATGTACCCCGGAAGGAGCTGGAGAAGCTGAGCCTGTGGCATGCCCATTCGTTTGCTTGTGCATGCCGTTCTTCTTGTTGTTGCGGTGATGATTTTCCACCGCGCGTTTGGCAGCTAGGTTGGTTCCATTGCTGGTTTTTTCCTTGAGGACCGACAGAAGATAGTCCGCGCGACGTACCAGGTGAACCGCTCCTGGAGATTTGGCAACAGCATTGGCACCTTTGTTGCGCTCTTCTTTTCTTTCTACGCGGTGTTCTTCGAGGAAGAACCTATCCTGCATCTCCAAATCCGGATCGTCTCGGATTGGTACCCAGGCTCCGTATCCGTGCCGTAGGATACCCACAAGCAGCATACCATCTTCGCGCGCACCCCACTCACAGCTATATTTCTCAGCTCCTTTAGAAGCCTCAGGGACTCGGAAATTTAAGGGATTCGACATCCGACCTATAACCTCCCGCAACATTCGCATTTCGGCCGGGCGTTCGATGATGGTCTCGGCATTGTTGCGCTTGACACCCTTGTAGTCAAATAACACGGCTTTTCGATCCTTCTTCGTGATAGCCTTGCCTTGATCACGCTCGAGCCGATTGATTCGATCTTGCTCAACTCTGAGTAGGCGTGTCGCCTCTGCAATAATGTCATCCAGGGTAGCCTTCAAGACCGCCCGATCCCTCTGGACAAGACGAGCATCACGTACTAGCTCATCGCCGCGGTCGTCGATAGATCCAAACCGAAGATACGCCTTGATAATGTTCCTCACCTCTTTCTCACCAAGGGGTCGGCTTGGATCTTGGCTCGGCTGCGAATCTGAATCGTCCCCTGTGGCTTCAGCGGCTGCAATGGTTCGCGCACGCTTCTTAGCTGCACGCTCCTCGCGATCGTCATCGTGCTTTCGCTTCCGTGGAGCCTCCTGCTCTTGCGCCTTTCTCAGAAACTCCTCATCCTTTTGTTTCTGTTCCTCTGCCTTTATCTTGTCTAGCTCGGCCTTCGGAATAATCTCGTCCCAGGACAAATCGAGCTTGACGTCAGTGTACTCAAAGTTCTTGAGAAATTCCTCGCCCCCATCCGCGGTAATAGCATCTTGCTGTTCCGTGTGGTGCTCTTCAGCATTCTCGAGCACCGCGTCAATGTTAAGCTCCTCTAGCTTCTTTTGATTCCCGGATTGCTCAAACATCTTCTGACCTCGACGCTTGAGGATGCGCGAAATATCATCGACAGAGGAAGGCTCTGCAACGGGTTTGCCGGCACGTGCCAATTTTTCCGTCAAAGCTTTTTCACCATCTCTGTCAGTAACACCTCGTTGAATGGTTATGAACTCTAACATCAGCTTATTCCTAGCTCGCTCGAGAACTTCTTCCTCAACAGTTTCCTTAGACACAAGCCTATACACCGTGACGGGCTTGGTCTGCCCGATGCGGTGCGCACGAGCCATGGCTTGGAGATCTGCTTGCGGATTCCAATCAGAGTCAAATAAGATGACTGTATCCGCGGTCATAAGGTTAATGCCGAGACCGCCAGCTCTCGTAGAGAGCAGGAAGCAGCAGTCTTTGCTGTCAGGCGCATTGAAGTGGTCAATAGCCATGCGGCGTGGACCCGCAGGGATCGTCCCGTCGAGGCGCTGATACTGATATCCACGCAATTGCATGTACTCGCTTAGAATGTCAAGCATCTTAACCATCTGGCTGAAGATCAGGACGCGATGACCATCTTTCATCAGCTTCTTTAGCAGTTGGTCAAGTAACATCATCTTGCCACTACATGTGATGAGGACCTTGGTTCGATCTTCGCGACTGATGTCTTCTCCAGAAAGCCGGTCCTCGAGGTTAGGGAACAGGAAGGGGTGGTTGCTCGCTTTTTTCAACTCCATCATGATGTTGAGAAGGGACTGCTTCGGTCCGGTAGCACCTGCATTGAGAGCCTGATAATTTCGGGTAAGGATATTCTTGTAGTACTCCAATTGCACGTCCGAGAGCTCGACGCGGATGATCTTTTCACTCTTTGGAGGTAGATCACGTTCCACCTTACTCTTCGTTCGCCGAATCATAAATGGGGATATCATCTTAGTCAAGTCCGTGATCTTTCCTGCGGCATCTTCAGACTGAAGATCCATGTTCTCTTCGACGTTGATTTTCCCAGGCATGAGGAAGTCCATCAAAGCAGATAGCTCACCTAAGGTATTCTGTATAGGAGTACCCGTAATGAGGAGACGGCTTGGAACCTTGTAATCGCGCAATTTCATATAGAGTTGAGAATCGCGGTTCTTCAAACGGTGGGCTTCGTCCACGGCCAGGAATTGCCATTTGATCTGAGATAGTGGGAAGTCATCATCCTTGAGTATGAACTCGTATGTTGTAAGGAGGACGTGGAACTTGGTCTTCTTCGGGTTTCCGTCCACGAAGAGTTCGTGTTCGCGAATGATCTTGCGGGATTCTGCCCTCCCATTGTAGATCACGTAGTTTAGATCAGGCGTCCAGTTGTCAAAAGTCTCGGCCCACGCTGGTACCGTAGACAGGGGGACGACCACAAGGAAGGGCCCTTGCTGTTGTCTATCGTGTCGAAGCCAGTTCATGAAGGCGATGGTCTGTACGGTTTTTCCCAGCCCCATTTCATCTGCGAGGATAACGTTGTCGCCACGGCACCAGTTGTACGCAAGGAAATTCACACCCGTCAACTGGAATTCTCTCAGCTTGCCATGCTTGATGTAGGATGGCTGTTCCGAGATCTTCGTGAAGTCGCTTCTGGTATGAATGCGTATCTCGGTCTTGTTCGATTGATGTAATGAGTTTTGTCGGTTAATATAGCGATCGATTTCCTCTTGCGCTATTTGACTGACTAGCTCCGCATCTTCCCAGGTGCAACCTTCGTAAGGGATACCTCGCCCTGTAAACATTTAGCACTGAGCACTCTACCAGAAAAGCAGGGTACATACACTTCACGTAGTAGGTGGTGTTCCCATCATCGCCTTTCCCCATGTCAATGACACGCTCGACCTTCGTATGTTGGAGAAGAGCATCGGCCTCCTGCTCCCTGTCTAGGTTGTACTTTTCCTTTTCCTCTGGTGGAATATTCGAGCCGGATTGGTTCATCTGTATGTCCACGAGTACAGCTTTACGGAAGTAGTTCTCAAGCCTCCGAATGCCCCGATACTGGGCCAAAGCAGCGTTGGTCTCCCAAGTGGCATGGATATGGGCTTTGCCTTGCCATTTGATCTGAGGAAAAGTCATGTCAGCATCGGGAGTAGATACGACGCAAAAAGTGAACTAGCACGTACATGGTATTCGTAATCATCACGTCCGGGCTCTTGGATCTCCTCACCTAAAAGAGTTAAATCGCGAGGCAATGATGACAGCATGGGTAGGGACTAACTAGTATCATGACGCAGGCGATGACCAAGGACCACGTCGATGGCTGGGGCGCTCACCTCCCCTGCTGTAGCCCAGTAATTGGGTGTGAGCACATCCTCCTCATCTTCGAAAGGGTCGTCATTGTCCTCGTTATAATTGGAAACCTTTGCAGCTCTCCGCGTCGAGAAGCGGACTTCGCCGTGATTAGGAGTGATCTCTCGGGCGGGCTGCAAGTGGCGACGCCGAGGCGGTTTCTTGTGGCCATTGCCTCGAGAGCGAGATGCACCATAGTCAGCAATGCCGGAGTCGGAGTCGGACGGTGACTGTGGCGAGACACTTGGGCGATTGGAGGCTGTGAGCTCACGTTAGTCCAGCCACAGTAAATATTGAATCATGAAGCCAATCAAGGGATAAATGTTTTGACCCACCAGGTTTCGATGATGCACTCTTTACTCGCTTTCGGGGACGGGTCTGAATGTCCGATCCCGAATTGTCCTCTGAGTCGCTCTCAATCTATCCGGAAGTTAACGGATGTCTCAAACATCGTGTGATAGATTCCTTACAACACGACGCGATGGACGAGCACGACCCTGAAGCAACAATGTCAACGGGAGAGGTTTATGGTGATTGAATAACAATGGCCTTACACTCCGTCTTAAACCCCACAACTCAGGGTTCTGCATGTAATCATCCTCATCCGTTACAGCTTTTCGTTTCCCAAGCGCCTGAGACTGACTTGAGCGTCGTGAGCTAGATGATGAGGCTGCATTGGCAGCTGCCAGAGGGGAGTCCTCCATATCGTATTCGCCGTCGTCAGAACCTAGAGCGTCGTCGCTGGTCAAGTCCCTGTCATTGGATTCTTGATCAGGTGTTGTAACACTATTGTCAAATGCTAGAGTAGGTGGAGGTCGAGCAGTTGAGCTTGGTGGATCGATTGCGTCGGATAGATCGCTTTCGCTGTCAGAAGGTATGGCTGTAAGATTTGTAAAGGTTGAAGAAGCAGCGGGGAGGTGTCCATTGTTATATGGAAGATTGGGATGTGTCGAAGAGGCAGGCTGGTACATCACGCTGCTCGCTGAAGACAAAGTGTTAGCATTGACAGGTGTTGCGGTGTCGCGGGATCTCCGCGCAATAACAGAGCATTCGGAACACATATGCGACCCAGTTGCGTGTTCAATTAGAATGTTGAGGATAGAGAACAATCCTGAATTGCCGATTTGATACAGTGTGATGAATTTGGATGATGTATGAGATGGAATTGTATTGCTAGTCCCAGGTAGCGTACGAGCATGGGACAGCACTGTGCTAGGCTAGCGATATTGTGCCTCTGTCTGATAGAACCTGCTGCAGCTCTTTCCAGGGAGACAGACTGTGGTGCGGGGAGATGGTGCAAGGTATTCGTGATGGAGGTGGGCTTGTTGAGCCGGCCGATGACGATGGACTTCGCTCCGGACAACCGCAGTCGTTCGCGCGAGAGAGACAGGAAGTGTACTTACAAGCCATGGCTTCGAGAGCGCAACGGATAATGTTGGTAATGCTGTGGTAGCAGTGTGGGTGGTGTTTGGGAGAGTGACAGTTGTGTCCTGGAGAGGGCACGGGTATCGATTTGGGTAGGTAGAAGTTAGAGACAAGAGGCTAAAATATGATGGCCCGATGTTTCTCCGGGGCACAATGAAGGTCATATTTGCTCGTTCACGCCGACCTGGTCTAACTGTCATGAGTCAATTTCCTGAAAAATAAACTGCTCAGACTGGGAAGAAGCCACAGCAGTGAACACGGTAAAGAGTGAATCTGCTCAGACTGGAAAGAAGCCACATCAGGGAATACGCTACGATAGGAAATTTCAGCTTATACTAAGTCCGCTTCACTCAAGGCCCAGCATGTCGGACAAACTAACGCGGTAAGTGTGGGCTAGAGAGCCGGCACTATCATAGGAAAAAGACTGAAGCGTTTATAATATAGTATCGCCATCGTCAACAACGATAAGTGCAAGCCGAAGAAATGCAGGCAAGAATGCAAGAAATCATGCCCTGTTGTCCGCACTGGCAAACTCTGCATTGAGGTCACGCCGGAATCAAAGATTGCCTTCATATCGGAGCGACTTTGTATAGGATGCGGTATCTGCGTCAAGAAGTGTCCCTTTGGCGCCATCAACATCATCAATCTACCCACGAACCTGGAGTCTCAGGTTACCCACCGGTACTCGGCCAATAGCTTCAAGTTGCATCGGCTGCCGATGCCACGGCCGGGACAAGTCTTGGGATTGGTAGGGACGAACGGTATCGGCAAGAGCACGGCTTTGAAGATCCTCAGTGGGAAGTTGAAGCCAAATCTGGGTAGATATGATGACCCTCCGGACTGGGAAGAGATCCTGAAATACTTCCGAGGTTCTGAATTACAAAGTCAGTCAATCCAATGTTTAAACCAAGCGAAGGGAGTGTGCTGACTTGGGGTAGACTACTTCACCAAGGTATTGGAAGACGATCTAAAGGCTGTGGTGAAGCCGCAGTATGTGGACCAGATTCCGAAGGCTGTTAAAGGACCGGAAAAGTCGGTGCAAGGACTGCTTAAAGCAAGAGCGCAAATGGACAATTATGATCATATTCTAGATGTATTAGGTAAGTAAAGCCATGATACCTGATGTGAGCAAAGCGCGAGGGAAGTACTGACGTTCATCTAGAATTAAGGCACGTTCTTGATCGCGATATCGGTCTTCTGTCCGGTGGAGAACTCCAGCGTTTTGCGATTGGCATTGTTTGCGTGCAGAAAGCCGATGTGTAGGTAAAGCACGGAACCCCCATAAACCATGACTGACATCTATCTAGCTACATGTTTGATGAGCCGTCTTCCTATCTCGATGTCAAGCAAAGGCTCAATGCTGCAAGAACCATTCGAGAGCTTCTTCGTCCAGACGACTATGTTATTGTTGTCGAGCACGATCTGTCAGTGCTTGATTATCTTTCTGACTTTATCTGCGTTCTCTACGGCAAGCCTGCGGTCTACGGGGTGGTCACACTGCCCGCATCTGTGCGAGAAGGCATTAACATCTTCCTCGATGGGAATATCCCCACGGAGAATTTGCGATTCCGAGAGGAATCTCTCACCTTCCGCATCGCCGAGGCAGGCGATGAATTTCAAGCTGATCGCGCTCGCGGCTACGAGTATCCTGCCATGGAGAAGACTCTAGGGGACTTTCACCTTAAGATCAAGCCTGGCTCGTTCACCGACTCGGAGATAGTCGTTATGATGGGTGAGAATGGGACCGGCAAGACGACGTTCTGCCGAATGCTTGCTGGTCTTGAGAAGCCTGACGGAAAGGTTTCCATTCCGCAAATGCATATCTCTCTGAAACCTCAGAAGATCACGCCTAAATTCCAAGGCACAGTACGCCAGCTCTTTTTCGGCAAGATCAAGGCCGCCTTTCTCTCCCCTCAATTCCAGACAGATGTTTACAAGCCCCTTAAACTGGACGACTTCATCGATCAGGAAGTTCAGAATCTTTCAGGCGGTGAACTACAGCGTGTGGCTATCGTACTTGCCCTTGGCAAACCGGCAGATATCTACCTCATTGACGAGCCCAGCGCCTATCTCGACTCCGAGCAGCGTATCATCGCCGCGCGAGTCATCAAGCGATTCATCATGCATTCCAAGAAGACGGCCTTTGTGGTTGAGCACGATTTTATCATGGCTACTTATCTAGCTGACCGAGTAATTGTATTTGACGGGCAGCCGTCGCTCAATGCGCGCGCCAATACACCTGAGGGACTATTGACCGGGTGTAACAGTTTCTTAAAGAATCTGGATGTCACGTTCCGAAGGGACCCCAACAGCTTCAGACCCAGAATCAACAAGTACAATAGCCAGCTGGACCACGAGCAGAAGCTGAGTGGCAACTTCGTAAGTTCCACCTTGATATCCTAAACCCCTTTGTCACTCTCCTTTGCTTTCACCGTTGGCGTTCCGTTAACTGACCCTCCCACAGTTCTTCTTAGAAGAATCTAGTTGAAACGGGCATCCCAAAGAACAACCACGAGCGACGACGTAACGCCAAAAAAGAGTTGATACCCTGCACTACTCCATCTGCCGGCGTTGGTGAAAACGCTGCAAAGCACGGAGCAGGTCTCCCTGACGAAGAGGCATGCTCCGATGAAGACGACGACAAGGATGACTATAGATGGTGACGGCAGTCTACCTCCTGTCACTCTGGATCTTCAGCCACACGATTACTACATTCTTGTTTGCAGTAGTGGAGTGTGACTCAGAGAAGTGATGGTTCAAGCAACGTGACTGCCGTCGATGCCCGAAGAAATCGAGTACGACTTCGGGCATTCAACAGGTGAGAACAGCTTGGGCTGGGAAAAGCGAGCTCTGATGCTACCCTGCATTACGCGCGTAGTCATATTCCTGCTTAGGATGACCTGTCTGTTCAGGCAAAGTAGGAGACGGGTTGGGGGTTAGGAAATTGAGGATACGTGGACCTAGACGCTATCCCGCCATGATGGAGATCAGAGCCACAAGCCCACCTTTTATTTCTACACATTCCCTGCCGATGTAGATGACGAAAGTGCATCAAACCATCAATCGCAACTACTTCAATCTACGTACCTGACCTAGAAATCCCACCCCATGTCTCCACCACCGCAGCATCACCGCCCATCTCCGAAGTATCTGCACTAATATCACAGTAGCACAGCTCAAACCGAGAATTACACGAAGCTAATTGCATACTGACCTTGCTCCCCAGTCACCCCGCCCCTCATTCCGCCTCAATCATCTCCCCCTCCTCGCTCCCAGAAAGTATCGCCGGCTCCTCCTTAACCGGCACCTTCGTCCTCTCCCTCCTCTTCTCCTCCCTATCCCTCCTAACCCTCTTCCTCGCACTCCCCACGCTCTCGCCCTCGCTATCCCTCCTCCTCCGCACACTGGTCCTCCCATCAGCACCATAATCCAGCTCATCCGCCCGACTGCCTCTCGTGCGATACAGACGCTCTCGCTCATCCTCCCTCTCGCGCCGCTCGCGGTCATAGTGGCTCAAGCGGACATGGTCCCTACTGGGAATGCGCTCATGGCGGTCGCGATCGCGCGGTGGAGGGGACAGGCCGGTCGCGCCGGATTTGTGGTACTGGCGCTCACGGTCCGCCATTGCTTTGCGGCGGTCTGCCTCGTAGGGGTCTAGTTCCGGACTTCGGCTGCGCCGCCCATGATGATGCCCATTGCGGACATCGCGGTCGCGTTCTCGATCGCGGCGTTTGGAGCGCTCGTGCTCGAGATCGTCTTCCTTCTCTTTGAGGCGGCGGATGACTTTGTCGAAGGCTTGGCGGCGGAGGTCGTCGGAGTCGAGGGCTTTGAATTCGTCGAGGTGGGAGATGTCTGGGCGGATGGTTTCCCAGGACGTGGTGGAGGTGACGGGGGGGTTGGAGAGGTGCTTGATTTTGGAGCGGAGAGCGTCGATGAGGCGGCGTTGATGGCGCTCGGAGGCGTGCTTGTCGTCTTCTGTGCGGCGGACGACTTTGTCGAAGAGGCGTTGGAAGATGAGGGATAGGGTGTCAGGAGGGAGAGAGGCGGTGCGGCGGTCTGTGGACATAACGGAGTTGAAGTCGGTAAGGTTGGTTTTCGTTGTAATTTCGTACCGCTTGTCCTCGAGTACGTCAAGTACGTCGTTGCGAATCAGGCGGAGAGCACGTTCTTCTTCTTCCACCATGTCCCAGAAAAGATCGAGGGGAGTAGAGCCGGCTTGGCCGAGCATGGCTACGTACCTTGGGTCCTCCTGGACTTCTGGATATACTTGCATCCACTTCGTCCCAGCTTTGATCTTGCCGGCTGCCTTCAGTTCATTGAGGAGATCTAGATAGCGGTCTCTGTTCTGGCGCTCTCTTCGGGCCTTTGAGTTCTTGTCGCGCTGACGCTCGTCGTTGAAGGTCCTCTCGAGCGACTTGATATGATTCTCGAAAGCTGTCAAAATATCTGACTTGCTAAGGGTTTTGAATTTATCATCACCTTGAAACTTTTCGTCCGCCTGAATTATATCATGTGCCTCTGACCATCGTGTGTATGGCTCAAGGTCAAGCGATTTCAGTATGCTGACAAGGTCGTCCATGGCAGACTTACGAGTGATTGCTTCACGCTCTATGTTGGACTTTTTCAGCTCGATGATGTATTCTTCAAAAAGCTGCCGACGTTCAGTATCATCATTGGTGGACCTGAAGATAGTCTCGCCTTCAATGATAGGCCTTGCCGTTTTCCACCGAGTGTAATGCTTGATCTCTGGATGTCTTCTCAGCATGATACCAAAGTCGGATCGGAGCTTGGCCAGCCTCTCCTTTGCGCGATCCTTCTCTTGTACGCGAACCTCCACTGCGTACTTCTCGAAAGCGACTTTGCGGTCCTTGGGGTCTTTCAGAGCTCGGTATTGAGGGTCCTTGATGGTTGCGCGCATGGTTTGTTCCCACGTCCAGTCTGGCTGTACATTAGATCGCCTTAGAAGCTTGATAAAAGCCGCTTCAGCCTCTTCATAAGTTGAGTAATCTGGGTCCGTCTGTTGCGCGCCAGCCGTAGGGCCTCGGTAGCCTCCTGTATCATTCTGGACGTAGCCAATCTGTCGCTCTGGACCTACCCGCTCGCCGTAATCATCTCGGTCTCGCTGCTGGGGGTATGACGAGAGCGTGCTCGTGCCGCCAGCTACAAATTGCTGGACTCTGTCTCGCGTCAGTAGATAACATCATTGGGGGAGGGACGTGCATACGGCGCTGCGGGTTTGGAAGCAGGAGTACTCTGCGCAAGAGCTGTCTTGTAGACTTCTGGCATCTCCCATGAGCTCTGTTTTGATTCTGTGTTGTACCAATATTTCCTCCCCCCTTCTGCTGTGTACTCTTTCCATGGCTGGTTTGCTAGTGCGCGCTGTATGTCATTAGTTGCGGATATCGGCAATTTTTCCCATAGAGCACTCACCTCAGCCGGGCTCATGAGTTCTAGAGGCTTTGTCCATTGTGTAGCCTTGGTCTGAGTATTATAATAGTAGACTCGGCCATCAGCATTTCGGGCTTCGTTCCATAATCCAGGTGGCCCTGGCACACCGTTCACGCCGTTCATTTCGACGGTTGGAAAATTGAAAGATGGCGCAAGATCTGGTGGACTGTTCGATAATAAATGGGTGTGTCCAGCGCAATGTATGCAGTTCAAGAAAACCTTCCTCACGCCAAGCAATCTCCTCTAGCGGCTCTTCAAGCTCCGTCTTTCGGAAACACTTCTAACGTAATAATTTTCGCCAACGCATAAGCTCGTTCACCCGATCTGATTTGGAAAGTAGTCTTCTAGTTCCCTTTGCGAAGATGTCGGTTGTAGACAATTGCAGTCTAAATGTGTTGGTGCCAGAGTCTTCCGGATTCGACCCTACGACCTTCTTTGGAAGCCCGGGACAGGGACAAGAGAGGCAGCCTTCGATCGATGCCATTCCACGACGGAAAGTCTTGCACTTTGGTATGATACGAGACTTAGCACTCATCGATCAATCATCTTACTCATTCTCAGGCGTCACCTAGATGAGTTTATCTCGGTTTACCTGATTCTGCGAACACCCCAATTAGAGGAGCCACAGCTCAAGGAGATACTTGAACGATTGACGGTGTCACTGGAAGTCATTGTATTTGGCTCAAGTCTACAGTCTGAGCATGGCGGGGAGTCCCACCAGCAAAATCCATACCCCGCGAATCGAGACATCCTCTGGTCTGGGCAAGTGGATACTAGCGGACAGGCTTTCAAAGTACAGGAGGGCGGAGAGCGTGGTGACGCGCCACCGCGAATGAATCTTCTGTGGAAGGTATCGGCATTCCTAAGTAAGTCAGTAGATATGAGTACATCCTCGACCTCGACCTTACAATCACAGGTCGCCCAAGAGTACGGCTTCAATCTCCTTTAGTCTCCTTCAGGCCTTCCGGGAGTGCTTGGCGCACCAACACAAGCACGCTTCCTCTAGAAGATCGTCTCTTATCCAGTGGCATTCCTACCTCAGCAAATCTGTTAGAGTCTCTGAAGAATGAGCCTGGCTTGAAAGGAGTGCAGCCTCGACTTCCGGCGTTGAGGCTGTCCCGCCTCAATACTACAAATTCCGACCTTATCTTGAGTAATCGATCATTAAGAATCACTGCGCAGCCTACCTTTCGAGCAATGCCAGCGATCACCGCACGGGTGCGGTACTCGAAGGCTAGCAATAAAGGAGGAAAGAATGCAATAATTGCATCGCTGGATATCGAGACAGCAGCGTTTGTTAACACAGAGATATCCCTTCAGAAAGTCGAGATGCATCTCTCAGAAGGAATGACGAAAAATCTCGGGCAGGACCTCAGTCCTATGTTACCCATGACTTGCAAACCCCGAGATTGCACAACTTTCTTATTTCGTCTTACACCAGATGAAAATTCGTTGAATGATACTAATTTCGCTTCAAACTCCCAGTCTCTGGATGTTTCGATAGATGGCATCGTGCTGGCATCGGATACATGTCTGCCCCAAATTGAGATGCGATGGCGAACAACCGTCGAGTTCTCTAGTGCACTAAATCCAAGCTTTGGTGCTCCGAATCAGTCTCTACAGTGGAATAAGCGCCAAGCCAATATCACCATGTCGCAAGCCGTGTCGAATGAGATCGGTATTCCTGCGCCCGGTCAGGAAGGGGAAGAGGGGAATGCTCCTCGAAAGGAGCGGGCAACGTCCGGTACTGGTCTTGGAATTAGTATTACTTTCACGGCGCCTGCAGAGGTCTACATTGGCGAGCCATTCAACTTGGACCTATTCGTGGTCAATCGGTCAAGTAGGCCTCGAAAGCTTGCGATCGTGGTGGTCCCGAAGCGCAAGAAGGCGGAGATCAATACTCATCTCTCCAGAATATCTACATCCTCTACTGGTGGCCGTAAGGACAGCGGGGTGGCTGACGCGGTGACGGATGAGAACCTCCTTTATGCAATGCAACGAAATGCCATCCGGGAAGGGGTGCAGATCATTAGTCTCAGCAATGATACCGTCATAGGGTAATCTCTTCGGTCCTCCGATATGTGTTCCTCTCACTAACATCAGCAGGCCTTTGCTCCCTGGATCCTGCTTCAACGCAGATTTGAAAATTCTTCCGCTAGCTACAGGGTATCTGCAGATTGAAGCTATACGCATCGTTGATGTTTCGACGAACGACACCGTAGATGTAAGAGATTTGCCAGGCGTCATGGCACAAGATCGAGCCGCCAAAACGGAAACAGGTGTGGGGGACTGAAACGGTTTCCGTCAATAATGCAACGTGTCTGACCATGCATGTGCTACGAAATGCAACTACAACCTCCCTAGGGAGATTGGACTAAACAGAATCTCGAACTCAGCATAAGGTAGGCAATTATTATCCATCTAGCGAACTTTTTACTTCGGTATCTAGTGAAAACTAACCTGAGTGAAGAGCTACTTCAACGTCATGACGCCTTACCGATGCCGCCAGTATTATGCACAGAAAGTCGAATTTCATGAAACATGATCATCACCGGTCTTTCTGAGCTTTGACACTTCTCCACTCAATTAGCAGAGATCCAATAACCGTCAAACACGCTAGCGCCACTGCAACATCGAATACGTCCGTTATTGCATGGTTGTAGATTATCCTCACAACGTCGAGATACTGCGATCCTACTGCAGACTTGATCTCCGTGGCTCCGGTGTTGACGATCACGGCAGGATCAAAGTCGGGAATGCTCGAAAGGCCGGCTAACAAACGGTTGACAAGGATATTCTCCCCGACTGAAACAAAAATTGAGCCACCAAGCTG
>JAABUJ010002494.1_pt1 | contig 22674 bp, 19 predicted proteins | sample 5559131 | NCBI WGS metagenome assembly JAABUJ01 (sample SAMN10711875, study PRJNA513366) | rock metagenome | isolation source: Antarctica rocks | place: Antarctica: Victoria Land, Mt New Zealand nord | collected 2016-01-07
ACACGACGACGAACACGAAAGGCCGCAGCAGCCCTGCGATACCGTCTGGCAGAGGCTCCAAGGCACAGGAAACTACAATGCATGGCACTCAGAACCAGGTAAGTTCGCGCGTATGGGGCGCTGCCCTGCACCCGCTGGGGCCTGAGGCCCCAGACCCGCATTGGTTTGCCCAGTCGGATCGCAAATAAATGGGTTTCCAAAGGCATCATGCCTTTGGCGGAGTTTGAGGCAGAGCCTCGACCTTCCGCTTGCCTTCTTAGCCCAGCGCCCGCCGCGCCAGCATCGCCGAGCCGTGCGCGGCACTCGCAGCAGCGCGCAGCACCGGCACGCCCAGGATGCGCGCGCGGATTGCGGCCCAGACTGGATTGGATGCGCCGCCACCCACCGTCAGCACGCGCGCGACTTGCGGCGCGCCGTGCTCGGCGAGGCGGCGGTAGCCCAGGGCCTCGATCCGGGCGATGCCCTCCAGCAATCCGTGCAGGAACCTTGTGTCGTCAGCCGGGCGGGGCGACAGGCGGGGCGATAGGCGGGGCGATAGGGCCGGGTCGTTGACGGGGAAGCGCTCGCCGGGTCGCGCCAGGGGGTAGTAGTCGAGGCCGCTGTCGTGCGCCGGGTCGATGCGTCGGGACAGCGCGTCGAGCTGTATGGGGGTGAAATATGCGGCGAGCACGGCGCCGCCGCTGTTGCTGGCGCCCCCGGCGAGCCAGTGGCCCAGCAGAAGGTGGCTGTAGATGCCGAAGGACGGCGCCGAGACGGGAACGCCGGACAGCAGCTTGAGCGTGAGCGTGGAGCCGAGCGCGGTCACGGCGTCGCCGGGCGCGTCCGCTCCCGTGGACAGGAAGGACGCGCAGCCGTCGGTGGTGCCCGCGGCCACGATGGCGCCCCGGGGCAGGCCGAAGCAGCGGGACACTGCCGGTGTTACGGTCGCGAAGGGGGTGCCCGGCGAGAGCACGCGCGGGAGCAAGGCGCGCAGGCCGATGTCGCTCGTCCAGGCTTGCGCTACCGGGTCGTAGCCGGTCTTGAGCGCGTTGTTCGCGTCCGTGGTGTCGAACCGCCCGCACAGGCGGCCGGCGATCCAGTCGGCCTCGTGCAGGATGCGGCGCACGCCCGACGTCGCTTGCAGCCCGAGGGCGCGCGCGAGGGCCGGGACGGGCTCGTCGTACAGCGACAGCTTGCCGAGCGCCGCGGCGTCGGCGTCGATCGAAAGGAGCGTGCCGGAGGTGCCGTCCACCGCGAGCGCCCGGACCTCGGACAGGTCGAGCGCGTGCAGGACCGCCGCGACTCCGGCCCACAGCGCGGCGGGATCGGTCCGCTCCGCCGCGGCGATCGGCACCGCGTGGGACGCGACCTCGCCGTGCTCGTCCAGGACGACCGCACGGACGCCCGAGGTGCCGAGGTCGATCCCAAGCGTGCGCATTGGGGGCTAGGCGCCGGGGACCAGCCGCTCGCACAGGGCGGGCAGGTCGGCCGCGCGCTGGGCCACCACCGCGGCGCCCTCGGCCATCGCGAGCGGCCCGTAGCCCCAGGCGGCGAAGATGCACGGCACGCCGGCGCCGGTCGCGGCGAGCACGTCGTTGGCGTGGTCGCCGACCATGACAGCCAGGCGTGCATCCCCTCTGGCGGCGGCGAGGGTGGCAAGCAAATGCGCCGGGTCGGGCTTGCGGGTGGGAAAGCTGTCGCCGCCGCCGATCGCCGCGAACCACGGGTCGAGGCCCAGTTCGGCCAGGAGCGCGCGGGCGGCCGCCTCGGGCTTGTTGGTGCAGACGGCGAAGCGCCAGCTGGCGTCCTGCATGGTTTGCATCGTGTCGACCATGCCGGGGAAGGGCCGGGTCGCGACGGCAGCGTGCGCGGTGTAGTCGGCCAGGAAGTCGGCCAGCGCCGCTTCATCGAACGGCGCGCCGCGGGCGGCGAATGCGCCCGTCATCAGCACGCGCGCGCCGTTGCCGATCAGCGCCGTCACCTCCGGCCGGTCAGCCGGCGGGAGGCCCCGCGCGCGCAGCACGGCGTTCAGCGCGGTGGCGAGGTCGTCCACCGAGTCCACCAGGGTTCCGTCGAGGTCGAGGATCAGGGTACGTTGCATGCGGCCCTCATAGCAGCCCCAGGAACCGGATCGGAACGCCAATGCCACTCGCCGCGCTGATTTTCGACGTCGACGGAACGCTGGCCGAGACCGAGGAGGTCCATCGCCAGGCGTTCAACGCCAGCTTCGCGCGGGCTGGCCTGGGGTGGCATTGGGACCGGGATTTGTATGCGAAGCTGCTGGAGGTGACTGGCGGGAAGGAGCGCATCCGGCACTACATCGAGGCGCATGGCGGCGTTCCCGCACTCGACGCCGCCACGATCGCGCGCCTGCACGCGGACAAGACTGCGGAATACACGTCGCTCGTGGCGTCCGGCGCCGTAGCGCTGCGACCCGGCGTGCTGCGCCTGCTGGACGAGGCGCAAGCGGCCGGGTTGACCCTCGCCATCGCCACCACCACCAGCCCGCCCAACGTAGACGCGCTGCTCCGCGCCACGATGGGCCCCGACGGCCCGGCGCGCTTTGCGGTGATCGCCGCGGGGGATTGCGTGCCCGCGAAGAAACCGGCGCCGGACATCTACCAGTTCGCCCTAGCACGACTCGGCCTCCCGCCCGAAGCCTGCATCGCGTTCGAAGATACGCCAAACGGCTTGCGAGCCGCGCTCGGGGCAGGCATTGCGACCGTTATAATCACAAGTCTCTATGGTGGCGTCGACGGTTTCGAGGGCGCGCTCGCTATCCTGGACAGTCTAGGCGAACCAGATCTTTGTTCCCATGCGTCACGCGACCCGTTATCTGGCAGCGCCTCTGTGACCATCGCGCAGCTTCGCGTATGGATTAGATTGCAAGGGCACACTACAACGATGTAGTGTGCCGCCGATGTGTTGAGGTGAAGCCATGGGCGTTCCCATTTCGATTCGGCTAGATGACGAAATCCGCGACGAACTCGATCGACAAGCCCATGCTCGTGGCATTGGGCTCGCAACCCTGCTGCGCGACATTGCGACGCAGGCTGCGCGGGACGCCCGGCGTGCGCGCATCCGGGAGTCGAGTGAGCAGGTTGGCGCTTACGCCGCGATATCTCCGGAGGCAAAAGCATTCTACGAGGATTGGGGCACGCCGTGGGCCGATGCAAACTGATGCGGCGATCCTAAGCCTTCGGGCGGGCCAGATCGTGCTTGCGGACTGGCGGGGCGACGCCCTCCCGAAGGAGCCGAACAAGCGTCGGCCCGCAGTCGTGGTGGAGGATGACGGGCTGTTTGCGCCTGCCTATCCGAACGCGATTTTAGTGCCGCTCACGGAAGACGCGGGCCTGGTGATGCCGGACCTCGCGGTGCCGATCACGCCAAACGCCGAGAATGGCTGCAGCAAGCCTTGCTGGGCGGCATCGCACCTTGTGGCGATCACGTCGAAAAAGCGGCTCACGGCAACCCCCTCCCACATCACGCCGGGCCAACTCGCAACTATTCGGCGGCAGATCGCTCTCGCAGTCGGGGTCGAAGCGTGAGGTCGAACCCCGCGTAGCCCCGCGCGGCGACGTCTTCGCACGTTTCCCGATACACGCCGACCCCGCCGATATACGGCATGAACACGCGCGGCTTCCCCGGGATGTTGGCGCCCAAATACCAGGAGTTCGCCTGCGGATAGAGCGTCAATTCCGCGGCGGCGTTGACGTGCTCCACCCAGGCATCCTCCGCCGCAGAGCTGGCTTCGATCTCGGCGATCCCGTGCGACCGCAGATACGCCAGGCAGTCGGCGATCCAGTCCACATGCTGCTCGATCGATACGATCATGTTGCTCAGCACCGACGGGCTGCCCGGGCCGGTGATGGTGAACAGGTTTGGGAACCCGGCGGTCATCAGCCCCAGATACGTGCGCAGACCCGCCGCCCACTTGTCCGCCAGCGTCCGGCCGCCGCTTCCCGTGATGTCCATCCGCAGCAGCGACCCCGTCATCGCGTCGAAGCCGGTGGCGAACACCAGGGCGTCCAGCGCGTACTCCACGTCCCGCGTGCGCAGCCCGTCGGGCGTGATCGCCTCGATCGGCGCGGCCTGCAAATCCACCAACGTGACGTTCTCGCGGTTGAACGTCTCGAAATACCCGGTGTCGACGCAGATGCGCTTGGTGCCAATTGAGTGGCTGGTCGGGGCGAGCAGCGCCGCCGTCACCGGGTCGCGGACGATGGAGCGGATGCGCCCACGGACGAACTCGGCCGCCGTGTCGTTGGCCTCCTTGCTCGTCAGCAGGTCGGTGTAGGCGCTAAGGACGTTGATCCCGCCCGTCTCCCAGCGCGCGGCGTACTCGCGCTCGCGCGCCTCGGCCGGGACCGCAAGCGCCGAGGTTTCGCCGAAATCGTAGATGATGCCCAACCGCAGCGTGCGCGCCCGGCGGCGGCGCTCGGCGTATTCGGACTTCCATGACCCCGCGTAGTCCGGCGTCAGCGGCGCGTTGCGGGCCGGCACGCTGAAATTCGGCGTGCGCTGGAACACGAACAGCTGTGCCGCCTGCTGGGCGATGACCGGAATGGACTGGATCGCCGACGACCCGGTGCCGATCACCCCGACCCGCTGGCCGGTGAAGTCCACGCCCTCATGCGGCCACGCGCCGGTGTGGTAGGCACGGCCAGCGAACCGGTCGATGCCTTCGATCTCCGGCAACCGTCCCGTGGACAGGCAACCCGTCGCCATGATGCAGAACCGCGCCAACACGGCGTCGCCGCGGTCGGTCCGCACGGTCCACCGCGCCTTGTCGAACGCCGCGCCCGTCACCCGCGTGTTGAAGGCAATGTCGCTCCGCAAGCCGAACCGGTCGGCGACGTGGTTGGCGTAGCGCAGGATTTCCGGCTGCGGGGCGAACCGCTCGGTCCACTCCCACTCCTGCTGCAGCTCCTCGGAGAACGAGAACGAGTATTGCATGCTCTCGATGTCGCAGCGCGCGCCGGGGTAGCGATTCCAGTACCAAGTCCCGCCGACATCGGCGCCAGCCTCGAACACGCGCGCCGTCATGCCCAGCCCGCGCAGCCGGTGCAGCATGTACAGCCCGGCGAACCCGGCGCCGACGATCACCGCATCGAAGGATTCCTCCATCGCGTCAGGCGCCGAAATCGATAAGCTGGCGCACCGGCGCGCCAGTTTTCAGTGCGGCGAACCCTTCGTTGATCTGCTCGAGCGGGATGCGCGCCGAAATCAGGTGGTCCAGCTTGAGCCGCCCCTGCCGCCAGAATTCCAACAGACGCGGCATGTCCACGCGGAACCGGTTGCCGCCCATGGCCGTGCCTTGGATTTTGCGGTCCTGCAGGAAATCGAACCCATGCAGCTCGATTTTAACGCCGAGCGGGATCATGCCGATGATCGTGGCCGTTCCGCCGGGTCGCAGCATCCGGAACGACTGCTCCGCCGTCGCCTTCAGCCCGAGCGCCTCGAACGAGTAGTTCACCCCGCCCTGCGTCATCTCGCGCACGGCCTTCACCGGATCCGCATTGCTGACGTTCAGCGTATCGGTCGCCCCCATGATGCGGGCGAGATCCAGCTTGGCTGGCTGGGTGTCGAGCGCGATGATCCGTCCGGCCCCCGCCAGCGCCGCGCCGTTGACGCAGGACAGACCCACGCCGCCGCAGCCGATCACCGCGACGGTGCTGCCGGGCTCGACTTTCGCCGCATGGATCACCGCCCCCACCCCGGTGACGACGCCGCAGCCGACCAGGGCCGCGATGTCGAGCGGAATGGCCGGGTCGATCTTCACCAGCGCGTGCTCGTGCACCAGCATGGTCTCGGCGAAGGCGGACAGGTTGAGGAATTGGTGCACGAGGTTGCCGTGCCAGGACAGCCGCCGCGCGACGCCGGGCGGCAACTTGACGCTCGTGTCGCTGCACAAATTGGGATGGCCGGTCACGCATTCCGGGCACGACCCGCAGAACACCGACAGGCACGAGATGACGTGGTCGCCGGGCTTGAGATAGGTCACGTCGTCGCCGACCGCCTCCACCACGCCGGCCGCCTCGTGGCCTAGCACGCTCGGCATCGGCCAGGGATACAGCGCCTCAATGAAGTGCAAGTCGCTGTGGCAGAGCCCGGCGAAGCGGGTCCGCACCAGCACCTCGCGGCTTTTCGGCTTGGCGTGCTGGACGTCCTCGATCGTCATGGGCTGGTTCGGCGCGTGCAGGACCGCGGCTTTCATCGGGTCGCTTCCTTTGGTTTTCCGGTCATCTGAACAGGAGGCGCCGACCGGCTCAAGCTTTCTCTTTGGCAGGTCGAAACGCGTTCGATCGCCAGGGAAGCAGCGGACCTGCCGTGGCTGAAAGTGGAACACGGTGCAGCCGGCAACGTTCTGGCCTAAGACAGCAGCGCTTAAGGCAGGCATTGCCGCAACTGCGCGGCGTTTGCATCTTTGGACGTGCGCATGAACGATCAGCCGAACGAGCCGGTTCTCCAATCCACGCCGCCATCGCCGCGCGCGCAAGTCCGGCAGCGCGGGGCATTCTCCACTATCTGGCTGCTGCCGTTGCTGGCTGCAATCATCGGCGCCTATCTCGCCTACACCACGCTCTCGCAGCGAGGGCCGATGATCACGATCACCCTCAAGTCCGCCGACGGGCTGGCAGCTGGCCAGACCAAGGTGAAGCACAAGGCCGTCGAACTCGGCACCGTGGAGCGCATTCGGCTGGCGCCCGACATGTCGCACGTGAATGTCGGCGTCCGCATGACCCGGGAAGCCACGCCGTACCTGACCGATCACGCGCGGTTCTGGGTCGTGCGGCCTCGCCTGTCGTCGACCAACATCTCCGGCCTCGAGACGCTGGTGTCCGGCGCCTACATCGAACTCGACCCCGGCGCCAAGGACGGCGTCTCGCAACAGGATTTCACCGGCCTCGAAGACCCGCCCGGTGTCCGATCCGACCAGCCTGGACGCACCTTCAACCTGCAAACCGGCCGGATCGGCTCGCTCGCCTCGGGATCGCCCGTGCTCTATCGCGACATCGTGGTCGGCGAGGTGCTCGGCTATGAGCTTCCGGAGGGAAATGGGCCGATCCAGGTGCCGGTGTTCGTCAAGGAGCCCTACGACAAATGGGTGCGGACCGGGACTCATTTTTGGAATGCCTCCGGGTTGAGTGTCACCTTGGGCAACGCAGGCCTGCACGTGGAGGTCGCGTCGCTTCAGGCGCTGCTGTCGGGCGGAGTGGCCTTCAACACGCCGGAGGACGCCAGGAGCACCTCGACGGCCGATGATGGCGCAAGCTTCCCACTCTACGTGACCGAGGATGCAGCGGATGCGGCGGGCTACAAGGAGCGGCTGCCGTTCGTGACATATTTCCAGAGCTCCGCCGCTGGGCTGTCGGTGGGCGCGCAGGTGCAGATGTACGGCATCCAGATCGGCAACGTGACGGATATCCGGCTGGAACTCGACCCGGCGAAGGCGACGGCGCGGGTGCGGGTCGCGATCGAAATCCAGCCGGAGCGGTTGCAGGCGATCAACCCCGACCCGACCGCGCCGACGATCGACGTCGCGCGACATCTCGTGCAGGAGGGCATGCGAACGACGCTCACCACGCAGAGCTATTTGACGGGACAATTGCTCGTATCGATGGATTTCATTCCGAACGCTCCGCCCGCACAGACGTCGCGTGAGGGCGACGCGATCGTGCTGCCGAGCCAGTCGGGCGGTGGAATTTCCGGCATCGTGAGCGCGCTGTCCGGCGTGTCGCAAAGACTTGACGACCTTCCCATCAAGCAGATCGGCGACAACCTGAATGCCACGATTGCTTCGCTGAACGCCGTCGTCGGCAGCCCCGAACTGAGACAGGCGCTGGAGTCGGTTGCGACGACGATGAACAGCGTGCAGGATTTGGTGAGGAAGGCCGACACCGGGGCGACACCGCTGTTGAAGCGCTTGCCGGACATCGCGAACGACTTGCAATCCGCCGTCAACCGGGTGAATCACCTGGTCGGTTCGGTGGACACCGGCTATGGCCAGAACTCGCAGTTTTCACGGGACTTGGAACGGGTGATGGGTCAGCTGAACGATACAGCACGCTCGATTCGGCTGCTGGCAGATTTTCTGGACCGGCATCCGGAGGCTTTGATCCGCGGCCGGACCGGGCAGGCAGCCGAACGATGACGCGACGCGCCCTTGCCTTGGCGGCCCTGCTGGTGGTTGCCGGCTGCACGTCGCCGGATACAGCGTACTACACGCTGCGCGCCGTGCCGGGCACGCCAGCGGGGGGCGGCCCTCCCTCCGTGCAAATCCGCCGGCCCAGCCTGGCGGGCTACCTCGACCGGCCCGAGATCGTCCGCGACAGCAGCGACTACCGGCTCCGGCTCAATAGCGGCGAGCGCTGGGGAGAGCCGCTGGGCGATCTGTTCGGCCGGGTGCTGGCCGAAAACTTGGCCCAACGCCTGCCAGGCTCCAGCGTGTTCACCGAAGCCGGCGCCATCTCCGCCGACCCGGCAGCTACGGTGGAAATCGACGTCCAGCGCTTCGACCTGGATGTGGGCAACACCGCCGTGCTGCTGGTGCAGGCCGCCGTGCAGCGCGGACGGGCGCACGATCCAGGCGCCACCCACAGCATCCGGCTCACGCTGCCCGTCGCTGGATCGGACACGCACTCGCTGGTGGCAGCCGAGGGGCAACTGCTCGGCCAACTGGCGGATAATCTCGCCAAAGCGCTGCGGATGGTTGGGACGCCGCACGACTCGAAACCAGCGAAGCGACGGCGCTGATGCGGTCGGTTGCCACGCTGTCGGCCGTGCTGGTCTTGGCGGGTTGCGCGTCCCCTCGTGACCGCGTGCTGTTCGCACCCTATCCGGACCCGGCGTATGCTCCGCCTCAGTTCAGCCGAATGTCCCCGGTCGACATCCCGTCCAGCCCATATGCGGTTCCACCTCAGGATACTCCGCCGATTGGAATACGGCCTCCTGGCCCCACGCCGCTGGTGTTGCCGTCGATGGCGCCACCTGCCCAGCCGGTGCCGGAAGATCGTCCACCCATTGCTGAAACATCGGAGCCAACGCCGTCATTCGAGCGGCCGAACGAGGTTCCCCCGATGGTCCCCGATCCAGATGAGGAAGAAAAGCGGGCCCGGATGTATCGAGAGCTGCACGGCGACCCGTCACCTTAGGCAGATCACCGCCCGCTCAGAATCCGGTCCATCAGCTGCCGCACCGTGGGAATGAACCCGTTGGAGTAGAACGGGTCGGCTGCGAAGCGGTAAGCATTGTGGCCGCTGAACATCAAATTATGGTCGATAGCCGCCGGGTCGCCGCGGTCGTCACGCACGCTTTGCAGCGTTTTCTGGATGCAGAAGCTACGGGGATCGGCCTTCTTGCCGGTCGTGAACCCGGCATCGTGCTGCGACCAGTTGGAAAAGCGGCACTGGCTGAGGCAGCCCATGCAGGCGGTCTGGTCAGCCAGGATAGCTGCCGACCGCTCCGGCGTCACGAATATCAGCGTGCTGTCCGGCGTGCGCAGGGCCTCACTGAAGCCCTCGCGCATCCAGCCCTCAGCGCGGAACAGATCGGTCAGCGTCAGGAACACGACTCGCTGCCGCGGCCCAATGCCCAGTGGTGCAGAATGCTCGCCCACCGACTCCATGGTGTAAGCGACCTGGTGTTCGTCGCGCTCGCGCAACTCCTGAATGAAGCCATTGTTGACAGCGCTGGAGTAGAACCCGGTCGGGCTGAACTTGTTCAGGAAGACGTCGCCTTCCTTCAGGGTCAAAAGGCGCTGCTTCCAGGCTTCGCCGATCGGACTTTCCTGGGTCAGCAACGGCCGGGTGCCGAACTGGAATGCGATCGGCCCGAGTTCTGGATTGTCGATCCAGTGCTCCCACTCCTCTAGCCACCAGACGCCACCCGCCATGATGATTGGCGTGTCGCACAGGCCAAAACTCCGCATCAGCTTGCGGAGGGCGACTACGCGGGGGAACGGGTCCTCCGGCCTGGTCGGATCTTCGCCATTCGACAGTCCGTTATGCCCACCTGCAAGCCATGGATCCTCATACACAACCCCGCCCAACAAGGACGCGGCCTTGGAATAGGCGCGCTTCCACAACGCATTGAAGGCACGGGACGAGGACACGATCGGGTAGTAGTACACGCCGAACTTCGCGGCGATATCGGACAGGCGGTAGGGCATTCCGGCCCCGCAGGTCAGGCCATGGATCAGCCCGCGGGCGCCTTCCAGCACGCCGGAGATCACGCGTTCGGCGCCGCCCATCTCCCACAATAGGTTGGCGTGGATGCGCCCGCGACCGCCCGACACGTCGTAGGCGTGCTGAGCCTGGGCAATACCGCCCTTGATAGCGAATGCAATCAATTCCTCATGCCGCTCGCGCCGGGTGCGGCCGTGATAGACTTGTGGCGCACGCTCACCGGATTCCTCGTAGGTATCGGCGTTGACGGCGCTGAACGTGCCCGCGCCGCCAGCCTGCGCCCAGTGCCCGGACGAAATTCCGTTCGAGACGGAAATGCCCTTGCCGCCCTCGACGAGCGGCAAGACGTCCACCCCTCCCATGCGGATCGAGTTGATCGCCTTCATGGCCGTCCATCCCCAACGCTGAAACAGACTGTAATATATCCCCCGCCGAGCCGGTTTGCACCAGGCCCGGCGGATTTTATCGAGAGCTACTCGGCAGCGGCGTCTTGGCCGCGGCTTTCACGCCCGCCGCCCTTGGCGCCGACCTTGTCGGAGATGTCCTCGCCGGTCGCCTGATCGACCACCCGCATGGACAGCTTCACCTTGCCGCGGTCATCGAAGCCGAGGCATTTCACCTTCACGGAATCGCCCGCGTTGACGATGTCGGTGGTCTTGTTGACCCGGCCCTGCGCCAGCTCGCTGATGTGCACCAAGCCGTCCCGGCTGCCCAGGAAGTTCACGAACGCGCCGAAGTCGGCGGTCTTGACCACCTTGCCGTTGTAGATCACGCCGATCTCCGGCTCCGCCACGATGCCGCGGATGCGGTCGATAGCGGCCTGCGACGCCTCCTCGGTGGTGGCGGCGATCTTGATCGTGCCGTCATCCTCGATGTCGATCTTGCAGCCCGTCAGCTCGACGATCTCGCGGATCACCTTGCCGCCGGTGCCGATTACCTCCCGAATTTTCTCCTTCGGGACATGGATGACCGTAATCCGCGGCGCCGTCGCGGCCACGTCGGACCGTGCGCCGGTCAGCGCCTTGTCCATCTCGCCGAGGATGTGCAGCCGTCCATCCCGCGCCTGGTCGAGCGCGATCCGCATGATCTCGGGCGTGATGGACGTAATCTTGATGTCCATCTGCAGGCTGGTGACGCCCTTCGAGGTGCCCGCGACCTTGAAGTCCATGTCGCCGAGATGGTCCTCGTCGCCCAGGATGTCGCTGAGCACCGCGAACCCGCGATCCTCCTTGATCAATCCCATCGCGATGCCGGCGACCGGGTGCAGCAGCGGCACGCCCGCGTCCATCAGCGCGAGGCTGGTGCCGCAGACCGTCGCCATCGACGACGAGCCGTTGCTCTCGGTGATCTCGCTCACTACCCGCAAGGTGTAGGGAAAGTTCGACTTTTCGGGGAGCAGCGGGTGCAGCGCGCGCCAGGCGAGCTTGCCGTGGCCGATCTCGCGCCGGCCCGGGCTGCCCATGCGCCCGGCCTCGCCGACCGAGTAGGGAGGGAAGTTGTAGTGCAGCATGAAGTGCTGCCGGCTCTCGCCCTCCAGCGCGTCTACGATCTGCTCGTCCTGCCCGGTGCCGAGGGTCGCCACGCACAGCGCCTGGGTCTCGCCGCGGGTGAACAGGGCGCTGCCATGGGCCCGCGGCAGGATGCCGACTTCAGCGATGATCGGACGCACCGTCTTGGTGTCGCGGCCGTCGATGCGCATCCCGGTGTCCAGGATGGCGTTGCGGACGACGTCGGCCTCCAGGTCCTTGAACAGGCCCTTGGCTTTGTCGGCCTCCAGCCCTTCCTCGGCCAAGGTCGCGGTCGCGGCCTTCTTGGCGGCGGACACGGCGTCCTGCCGAACCTGTTTGACTCGCTCCTGGTAGGCGGCGGCCAGCGGGGCGCGTGCCAACTCGTCGACGCGGTTGGCCAGCGCGGTCATCTCCGGCGCGACTTCGGACAACGCCCACGGCTCCTTTGCCGCGTGCTCGGCCAGTTCGACGATGGCGGCGATGACGGGCTGGAAATGCTGATGGCCGAACTCGACGGCGCCGAGCATGACGTCCTCGCTCAGCTCGTGCGCCTCGCTCTCGACCATCAGCACGCCCTCGGTGGTGCCCGCGACGACCAAGTCGAGCTTGAAGCCCTTCATCTGGTCGGAGGTCGGGTTCAGCACGTAGGCGCCGTCGATGAAGCCGACGCGCGCAGCTGCGACCGGGCCGAAGAAGGGAATGCCGGACAGCGTCAGCGCCGCCGAGCAGCCGACCAGGGCCACGATGTCGGGGTCGTTCTCAAGGTCGTGGCTGAGCACGGTGGCGACGACCTGGACCTCGTTGCGGAACCCCTGCGGGAACAACGGGCGGATCGGGCGGTCGATCAGGCGGCTGACCAGCGTCTCCTTCTCGGAGGGACGGCCCTCGCGCTTGAAGAAGCCACCGGGGATCTTGCCGGCCGCGAACGCCTTTTCCTGGTAGTTGACGGTCAGCGGGAAGAAGTCCTGGCCCGGCTTGGCCGACTTCGCGCCGACCGTCGTGCACAGCACGATGGTATCACCGTAGCTGACCAGCACGGCGCCGTCGGCTTGGCGCGCGATCTTGCCGGTTTCGAGCACGAGCTTGCGCCCGCCCCAGTCGAGTTCCTTGCGGAAATGGTTGAACATCGATCGTTCCTTCTCTCGCGCCGGGGCGGCGAAGGATGATCCGTTCCTGGCGGGTGCGGCGTCTCGGGCGACATGGGGCCGGCGCATCGGCCCGGCCACGTTGCCGAAGGCGCCGTCGCGGAGGAGTTCCGGATCGGCCTGTCGTCCACCGCGAACGCGGCTGCTGCCCGACGCCCCCATGGCGCCGGGTCGTCAAAGCGTCAGCGACGGAGGCTGAGACGCCCGATCAGGGCCTGGTAGCGCGCCTGATCCTTGTTCTTGAGATAGTCCAGCAAGCGGCGGCGGCGGCCGACCAGCATCAGCAACCCGCGGCGGCTGTGGAAATCCTTCGCGTGCGTCTTGAGATGCTCGGTCAGGTTGGTGATCCGCTCGGAGATCAGCGCGACCTGGACTTCGGGGCTGCCGGTGTCGGCAGTGGCGCGGGCATAGTCGGATACAAGCGCCGTGCGGCGCTCCGCGGTAATCGACATCGGATGTACTCCGGATAAGGGTTACAGAAGGCGCTCGGGCTTCAACATGCCGTCAGCCAGACGGCACAACCCGATCACGCGCGTCCCCGCCATGGCACGAGCCAACCCGCCATCGGGATCGGCCGTCCTTGGAATGCGCCCCATCAGATCGACCAGGCTGAGCGCCTGGCCACGCGACAGGAAGAAGGCCTCCGATTCAGTCAGGGCCAGCGCCGGGATGTCGGCCAGCGCGGTCGCGACCGGAAACAGGAGGTCCGGGGAAGCCGGCGGGGTATCCTCCCCGCGCATGCATTTGTCCAGCGAAATCGCCTGCGCCTCGGTGAACGGGCCGACCCGGAGGCGGCGCAAGGCGGCAACGTGGCCCAGCGCACCGCAGGCTGCGGCCAGGTCGCGGGCGAGGCTGCGCATATAGACGCCCTTGCCGGACTGCACCTCGAACTCGGCCGTGTCCGCATCCGGGCGGCCGACCAACTCGAACCGGTCGACCCGGGCGGCACGCGCTTGCAGGACCGGCGCCCGGCCCTCCCGCGCCATGTCGTAGGCCCGCTCCCCGGCCACCTTAATGGCGGAATAAGCGGGCGGAATTTGGAGGATGTCGCCGGTGAACGCTGGCAGGGCCGCGGTGAACTCTGCGTCCGTCGGTCGGACGAGGGACGTCGCGGTGGTTTGCCCGTCGGCGTCGTCAGTGTCGCGGGTTTCGCCCAGCTGCAAGGTGAAGCGGTACAGCTTGGTCCCGTCCATCACGTACGGCACGGTCTTGGTCGCCGCCCCGAACGCGATCGGCAACACGCCGGTCGCCAGCGGGTCCAACGTGCCGCCATGGCCGGCCTTCTGCGCGTCGAACCCGCGACGGACCTGGTTGACCACGTCCGTGCTGGTCATGCCCGGCGGCTTGTCGATGATCAGCCACCCGTCGAGCGGGCGGCCGCGGCGGCGGCGCATAGGCCTTAGTTCCTAAATCCCTCTCCCACTGGCTGGGAAAGGTTGGGTAAAAGTGGCGCCGCAAATTGATTGAAGCCGGCCGTTGTGAGACCGGCCACCCTCACCCCGGCCCTCTTCCGCTCGCGAGAGAAGGAGTAGATTGATCGAGATCCCGGGCCACCTCGGGGGCGCGCAGCAATCGATCCACGTGCATCGCGTATTCCAGCGCCGTGTCCGGCTGGAACGACACCTGCGGCACCACCCGCAACCGCATCGCCTTCGCCATCTCGCCGCGCAGATACGGCGCCGCCCGCTTCAACGCCGGCAGCAGCTCATCCACGTCCGGGCGACCAAGCCGGGCGACGAAGGCAGTGGCGTTCTTCAAATCGGGGCTGACCCGAACCTCCGTCACCGTCACGCGCTCCTCGGCGAGCGCCGGGTCGCGGAGCTCCCCACGCAGGAACACGGCGGACAGCACGTGGCGGATTTCCTCCGCCACGCGCAACTGCCGCTGGGTCGCCTCCGTCCCTGCCCGGCTCTTTTTCCGAGTCGCCATCAGCTGGGTTGAACCTCAGCCGGGCACATACTCGACCTCGAAGCATTCCACCTGGTCGAGTTCGCGCAGATCGTTAAACCCGGCGAACGACAACCCGCACTCGTAGCCGCGGGCCACCTCGCGCACATCGTCCTTGAACCGCTTCAGCTGGCTCAGTTCGCCGTTGTGGATCACCACGCCCTCGCGCAGCAGCCGCACCCCGGCGCCACGCTTCACGAGGCCCTCGGTCACCATGCAGCCGGCGACCTTGCCGGTCTTGGTGATGTCGAACACCTTGCGGATCTCGGCGTAGCCCAGGAACTTCTCGCGGGCCTTTGGCGCCACCTTGCCGCGGACCATCTTCTCGATGTCGTCGGCCACGTCGTAGATGATCGAGTAGTAGCGGATATCCACGCCGTCCCGGGTCGCCAACTCCCGCGCCTGGCTGGTCGCGCGGACGTTGAAGGCGATGATCACGCCGCTGCTGGCCTTCGCGAGCTGGATGTCACTCTCGGTGATCTGCCCGACCGCGGACAGCAGCACCCGCACCCGCACCTCCTCATGCGCCAGCTTGAGCACCGTCGCGTTGATCGCCTCGGCACTGCCCTGCACGTCTGCCTTCACCAGCACGGCCACTTCTTTCTGCACGCCGAGCTGGATGCGGGCGAGCATCTCGTCCATCGTGCCACGCGCCGCAGTGGCGCCGGCCGCCGCGTTGTCGCGGAGCTTGCGCTGGCGGAACTCACTGATTTCGCGCGCCCGGATTTCCGTCTCGACCACCACGAACGGCTCGCCCGCCCGCGGCACGCTCGACAGGCCCAGGATTTCGACCGGCGCGGCCGGTCCGGCGTCCTTCACCGTGCGGCCACGGTCATCGACCATGGCGCGCACACGGCCCCACTCCGCCCCCGCGACGACGATGTCGCCCTGGTGCAGCGTGCCCTTCTGGACCAGCACGGTCGCGACCGGGCCACGGCCACGGTCGAGGCGGCTTTCGATGACGGAGCCCTCGGCCGTCCGCGCCGGGTTGGCGCGCAGGTCCAGGATCTCGGCCTGGAGCAGGATAGCCTCCTCCAACTTGTCGAGGCCGGTGCGCTTGGTCGCGGAAACCTCTACGTCCTGCGTGTCGCCGCCCATCTCCTCGACGACGACTTCGTGGCTCAACAGTTCCTGACGCACGCGCGCCGGGTTGGCGTCCGCCTTGTCCATCTTGTTGATGGCCACGATGATCGGCGCGTTGGACGCCTTCGCATGCCGGATCGCCTCGATCGTCTGCGGCATCACCCCGTCATCGGCGGCCACCACCAGCACCACGATGTCCGTCACCGACGCGCCGCGCGAGCGCATGGCGGTGAACGCCTCGTGGCCCGGCGTGTCGATGAACGTGATCCGCTCGCCCTGCGGCATCGTCACCTGGTATGCGCCAATATGCTGGGTGATCCCGCCGGCCTCGCCGCGCACCACGTCGGTTGAACGCAGCGCGTCGAGCAGGCTGGTCTTGCCGTGGTCCACATGGCCCATGACGGTCACCACCGGCGGCCGCTTCTCGACGTCGAGGCCGACGTCGGTGTCGCCCTCGATCCCGAGCTCCACGTCGTTCTCGCTGACCCGGCGGGCGCGGTGGCCGAACTCCTGCACGACCAACTCGGCCGTGTCGGCGTCAAGCGACTGGGTGATGGTTGCCATCACGCCCAGCTTCATCAGCGCCTTCACCACGTCGGCGGCCCGGGCCGCCATGCGGTTGGCCAGTTCCTGCACCGTGATCGTGTCCGGCAGCACGACGTCGCGCACCACTTTCACCTGGTCGGAGCGCAGCATCTCCAGCTCCTGCTGGCGACGCTCGCGCTCGCGCTGCCGGCGGACCGAGGCAAGGCTGCGGGTCTTCTCGTCCTCCCCCTCCATCGCGGCGGCCACGTCGATGCGGCCGGCGCGGCGGCCGTCCGGACCCTTCTTGGCAACCGGGACCGGCGTCTTGCGGGGCGGCAGCGCCATGCCGGGACGGCGGCGCGGAGCCTCGTCATCCTCGCCGGCGCGGGCTGGCTTCAGCCGCAGCGTCTCGGTCGGCGACGCGGGGGCGGCGCCGGGCGCCGGGCGGACCGCACGGCGCGGCTCCTCCGCCTTGGCGCCGGGTACGGTGGCGGATGCGGCAGCGGCGGCCTGGCGCGCGGCCTCCTCGGCGACGCGTGCGGCCTCGGCCTGAGCCTCTTCGCGAGCGGCAGCCTCGGCTGCCTTCGCGGCTTCTTCCTCGCGGCGACGCGCCTCTTCGGCGGCGGAGAGGATCGAGATCTTCTCCTGCTCGCGGCGCTCCACTTCGCGCCGGGCAGCGTCGCGCTTCTGCTCCTCGAGCACGCGCTGGCGGGTGGCCAGCTCGGACGCAGTCAGCGCCCGGCCGGCGCCGGCCGGCGGCTTGCCCGTCGTGGTCACTGGGCGCGCGCCCGTCAGCCCTGGGGCGCCGGGCGCCACCTTGGGCTGCGGCGGCGGCGTCACGGCGAACGGCACGCGCTTCTTGCGCACCTCCACCTGGACTTCCTTGGAACGGCCATGGCTGAAGCTTTGGCGCACCGACCCGGCGTCGACCGTCCGCCCCAGCTCCGCCCGTCCAGCCGGCCGTAGCGAGAGCCGTCCCTTAACCGCGTCCTGATCGTTGCTTTCGCTCATGCACCTGTCCGTTTCATCAGTCGCCCGTCATCTCCGGGCATCGTCGTCTTTAGCCGTCGCCAATACCATGCCGGGCTGGCCGGACACCCCGGCGAGCCGCTCGACATCCGCTGCCAGGGTGGCAGCCAGGCGACCCGGTGTGATGACTGCGTGGACCGCATGGTCGCGCCCGAACACCGCACCGAGTTCCGCGGCCGAAATGGGCCGCACCACAACCACGCCCCGCGCGCCGGACAGGAATCGCTCCCGCTCGTCCGCGCTGCCATCCGCCGCCTGCACCACCAGGGCCGCGCGGCCCGCCATCAGGACCTCGCGCGCCTTCTGGAAGCCGCACACCGCCTGGCCGGCGCGGCGTGCCAGGCCAAGGTGATCGACCACCCGACGGGTGAGTCCGGCTTGCAGCGCGGAACACAGATCGGAGGGCACGATGACCGCGCCACGAGCTGCCCGCGCGAAAGCGCCCTGGGCACGGGCGGTTTCTATCACATCGGCGCGCGCACTCAACCAGATTCCCCGCCCGGGCAGCCTTGCAGCCAGGTCGGGGACCAGCGTCCGGTCCGGCGCTATGCCAAACCGCAGCATCCGGGCCCGCTCACCCTGCACCCGGGTTACGATGCAGCGGCGCAGCGGCCCCCGCTCGTCCTCCTCAACCTCTGCCTCCGCCCCGGGTTCAGACGTTGCCAGCCTCCGCCACCGGCACGTTTGCCTCCCCCTCGTCGAACCAGTGCGCGCGCGCCCCCATGATGATCTCGTTGGCCGCTGCCTCGTCTAATTGGTCGTTGCCGACGATCTCCACCAGTTCGTCGGAAGCCAAGTCCGCGAGATCGTCGAGCGTCTTGACGCCCTTCTCGCCCAGCTGCACCAGCATCGTCGGCGTCAAAGCCTCGATCCCGGCGATGTCGTCACTCACCCCGAACGCCACGCGCTGGTCATTCAGCGCCGTGTCGCGCCGTTGCAGGAAGGCCTCGGCCCGGCTGATCAGCTCCGCCGCCACCGTCTCGTCGAAACCCTCGATGTCGGCCAGCTCGTCCTGGGGGACGAAGGCCAGCTCCTCGATGGTGGTGAAACCCTCCGTCACCAGCAGCCCGGCGATCATGTCGTCCACGTCCAGCGAGTCGACGAACAGCCCGGTGCGACGGTGGAATTCCTCCTGCCGCCGCGCGCTCTCCTCCGCTTCCGTCAGGATGTCGATGTCCCATCGGGTCAGCTGGCTCGCAAGCCGCACGTTCTGGCCGCGCCGTCCGATCGCCAGGCTGAGCTGCTCGTCCGGCACCACGACCTCGACGCGCCCGGCCTCCTCGTCCATCACCACCTTGGTGACCTCGGCGGGCGCCAAGGCGTTCACCACGAAGGTCGGCGCCTGCGCGGACCACGGGATGATGTCGATCTTCTCGCCCTGCAGCTCCTGCACGACGGCCTGCACCCGGCTGCCGCGCATGCCGACGCAGGCGCCCACCGGGTCGATGGACTGGTCGCGGGACACCACGGCCATCTTGGCGCGGCTGCCGGGATCGCGCGACACCGCCTTGATCTCGATGATGCCGTCGTAGATTTCCGGGACTTCCTGCGCGAACAGCTTGGCCAGGAACGCCGGGTGTGTGCGCGAAAGGAAGATTTGCGGCCCCCGCAACTCCTCGCGCACGTCGTAGATATAGGCGCGGACGCGGTCGCCGTTACGAAAGCTCTCGCGCGGGATCAGCTCGTCGCGGCGCAGCAAGGCCTCGGCGCGGCCGATCTCGACCATGAGGTTGCCATACTCGGTCCGCTTGACGACGCCGTTGATGATCTCGCCGACGCGGTCCTTGAACTCGTCGTACTGCTTCTTGCGCTCGTACTCGCGCACCCGCTGCACGATCACCTGCTTGGCGGTCTGCGCCGCGATCCGGCCGAAGTCGATCGGCGGCAGCGGGTCGATCAGGTGGCCGCCCAATTCGATGTCCGGCTTGAACTTGCGTGCGATGTGGACCGGGATTTGCGTCTCCTCGTTCTCCACCACTTCGACCGCCTCGGTCCAACGCGACAGCCGCACGTCGCCGGTGCGCCGGTCGATGGTGGCCCGGATATCCTTCTCGTGGCCGTACTTGGCGCGCCCGGCCTTCTCGATGGCCTGCTCCATCGCCTGCAGCACCTCGTCGCGGTCGATCGACTTCTCACGCGCGACGGCGTCGGCAACCAGCAGCAATTCGGGGCGGGCGACGGAGGTATCCATGGCGGCCTCTCTCAGTTGGTCTTGTGTGGTTGGGCAGTCGCGTCGATCAGGGCGTCGGTCAGCACCAGCTTGGCGCGCTTCATGTCAGACAGAGGAAGCGCCACCTCGGTCCCGTCGTCCAGTCGCATCCGCGCGTGGCGCTCGTAAGCGCCGAGCACGATGCCCAGGAACCGCTTGCGGCCGTTGACCGGCATATGCACTTCCGCCCGGGCCTGGTGCCCGGCAAAACGCACCCAGTCCTTCGCGCGCGTCAGCGGCCGGTCGATCCCGGCGGAGCTGACTTCCAAGGTCCAGGCGCTGCTGATGATGTTCTCCACGTCCAGCATAGCGCCGGCGACGTGGCTGATGCGTTCGCAATCCTCGACCGCGATCAGCGCGCCGTCGGTCCGGTCGGCCATCACCTGCACGGTCGGACGCTCCCGCCCGAGCACCATCACTCGCACGATCTCATAGCCCATGTTGGCTAGGGTCTTGCCGAGCGCAGCGGCGATGCGCGCCTCCAAGCCCGCGTTCAGCGGAGCGGAATCGTCGTCGGCCGAAGGAGTGGTTGAGTGTTCGTCGTTGTCCAAAACAAAAAAGGCGGCCCGTGAAGGCCACCCCCCGTAACGTCGCGGAGAATGATTGTGTGACGATTAGGTAGCGTGCGCCGGGTTCGCTGACAAGGGCAGCTGGTCGCGTACGGCGGGACGAGAGCGATGCCAAGCACAGGTCACCCTTCCAGCTCATGGAGATGGCGACGCTCCTCGTCCGCGGTTTCGTAGACGTGCGGCGCCACCTGGCGTTGCTTGAGAGCATCGCCGAGCTTGGTGCGAAGAAAACCGCTCGTCGTGTAGCGTGTTACGCTGGAATAGTAGTGGTCCATCAGATGCCGGACCATGTCGGTGTAGTCGTCCCATAGCTCCGGCGACACGCTGAAATTGTCGTAGTTGACGATCGCGTACACCTTCCGTCCCAATGGCCGCAGCCGCCCGGCGACGATTGCCTTGATCTGCTCGACATCCTCGGCCGAGCGGACGCTGAGACCTTCGAAGTTGATGAAGATGATGTTCTGCTGCGCGTCGTAGGAAAAGCGCTGCTCCAGGGGAATCGTCAGGAACTGATCGCGCAACCCCATCGCCTCCGGACGGAACACCCGGCGGTCCATCAATCGCAGTGGCTCCGCGATGGTCGGCGCGAAATCCATCTGCGCCAGCACGTCGCGCTGGAGGTCGATGCCGGGGGCAATTTCGGTCAACTGGAGCCCGGCCGGCGTCAGCGCGAACACGCAGCGTTCGGTGATGTACAGGACCGTCTGCCCGCGCCGCGCCGCGTAGCTGCCGCTGAAGGTGCGGTGCTCCACCTGCTGGACGAACTTGCGCGAGACGCCGTCGCTGACGATGCGCAAGCCGTCGTTCTCGACCTCCAGCTTCAGCCCGCCGGCGTTGAATGTGCCGAGGAACACCACCTTCTTGGCGTTCTGGCTGATGTTGATGAACCCGCCGGCGCCGGCAAGCTTGCGGCCGAACTTGCTGACGTTCAGGTTGCCCTCGGCGTCGGCCTGCGCCAGTCCCAGGAATGCCACGTCGAGCCCGCCGCCGTCGTAGAAGTCGAACTGGTAGGGCTGGTCGATTACCGCCTGCGGGTTCACCGCGGCGCCGAAATCGAGGCCGCCAGCCGGGATGCCGCCGACCACGCCCGGCTCGGCCGTCAGTGTCAGCAGGTCGATGATCTTCTCCTCGTTGGCGACCGCCGCGACCCCCTCCGGCATGCCGATGCCCAGGTTGACCACCGCTCCCGGCAGGAGTTCGAGCGCGGCACGCCGGGCGATCACCTTGCGCTCGCTCATCGGCATCGCCGGAACCGATCCCATCGGGGCACGGATTTCCGCGCTGTACGCCGGGTTGTAGGAGGTGCCATAGGTCTGCATGTGATGGTCCGGCTTGTCGCTGACCACCACGCAATCCACCAGAACGCCGGGCACCTTGACCTGGCGCGGATGCAGCGAGCCGTTCTCGGCCACCCGCTCGACCTGGGCGATCACCACGCCGCTGGAGTTGCGCGCCGCCATCGCGATCGCCAGCACCTCCAGCGTCAGCGCTTCGCGTTCCATCGTGATGTTGCCGTCGAGGTCGGCCGTGGTGCCGCGGATGATCCCGACATCGATCGGGAACGTCTTGTAGCGCAGCATCTCCTGGCCGCCGATGGTGAGCAGCTCGACCAGGTCCTCGGTGGTGCGCTCGTTCACCTTGCCGCCGCCGAAGCGCGGGTCGACGAAGGTGCCGAGCCCGACCGTGGTGAAGTGCCCCGGGCGACGCGCCGCGATGTCGCGGAACAGGTGCGAAATCACGCCCTGCGGCAGGTTGTAGGCCTCGATCTCGTTGGCGATCGCAAGTGTCTGGAGCTTGGGCACCAGGCCCCAATGGCCGCCAATCACCCGCTTGACCAGGCCCGCATGACCGAAATGATTAAGCCCGCGATCCTTGCCGTCGCCCTGGCCGCCCGCATAGACCAGCGTCAGGTTCTTTGGCTTGCCGGTGGCTTGAAGGTACCTTTCCTCCCCGGAGAGGTAAAACTCCTCAAGCGCCACCGCGATCGCCTCGGCAAAGCCGATGCCGACGAAACCGCCGGTCGCCACGGTGTCGCCGTCGCGGATCAGCCGAACTGCGTCGAGGGCCGAGACGAGCTTGCCGCGAGGCGAGGACCGGAACGAGGACAGCAGCGGGTGCAGCGGCCTATCCATGCGGACGGGTCCGCTCACCAACGCTGCGGGAGTGGACCGAGGTCACTCCGGGCCAGATTTCAGCTCGAACCCGATCTTGAGGCTGACCTGGTACTGGTCGACCTTCCCGTTCGCGATGTGTCCGCGAATTTCCGTAACCTCGAACCAGCCGAGGTGGCGAAGGGTGGATGACGCCCTGTCGATCGCGACCGTGATCGCGTCGGAGATGCTTTGGTCGGACGACCCGGTGAGCTCGACTAGGGCGTGTCGTCATTTAGGGGCTTCCGGCGCGAGGCGTTTTTCGATGCGTAGGGGTCAGCCACTGTGGAGCTGACCGATGCGACGTTACGGGCTGCGCGACGACCAATGGGGGCGTATTGGC